>JGI20157J14317_10004101_pt1 | contig 11370 bp, 10 predicted proteins | sample COG_07_FD_14317 | JGI IMG/M metagenome (IMG submission 14317)
TCTCGACTGTATTTAGTGACTTCAAAATGGACTTTAGTGACCAATGGGCAGGTTGCATCAAATACCTTGAGTTTTCGATTATCCGCTTCCTGCCGAACTGCCTGAGACACACCATGAGCGCTAAAAATACAGATCACATCATCAGGAATTTCGTTGACCTCTTCGACGAAAACAGCTCCGCGTGCTCGTAAATTATCAACGACAAACTTGTTATGTACGACCTCATGTCGCACATAAACTGGCGCACCAAACATATCCAGTGCCCGATCAACTATGTCAATCGCGCGATCAACACCCGCACAAAAACCTCTGGGATTGGCGAGCTTAATATCCATCAGTGGATATTCTGGGGGGCAATATCTATTATTTTCACCTGGAAAAATAATATTTTTGCCTGCAAGTGGATGGTTAAAATCAATCATTACTTCATTATCATCAACATCAACAATAACTCCAGGCAGCTCTCCATCACCATTTTGGAATGAGAACATTGCACCTAGTTCAAGTTCTTCTTGATCAAAATTACCGCGCTCAACGGCCTGTACATTTTGAGGGTTGTGTTGACCAAAAGCTTGCTCGGGTGGAATAGTGAACTCTCGCTCATCACCATTAACAAGTCCTATTAGTGTCGACTCAAACCCAGGCAACAGATTTCCATCACCAACAGAAAAAGTTGCTGGCTCTGATTCAAAATTTGAATCAATAATATGCCCGTCCTCTAAAACCAGAGAAAAATGCAAGGTCACACTCATACCTGTCTCTATCTGTAATTTCATATTGAACCTAAGGCTGTGTATCCTGATCCGTAATAAACATATCTAAAATTAGTAACACTGCACCCATAGTGATACCGCTGTCTGCCACATTAAAAGCCGGAAAATGAGTGCCAGACCAATGGAAATCTAAAAAATCAACCACGTAGCCAAGGACTAGACGATCATATAAATTGCCTAAAGCGCCCCCTAAAATGAGAGCCAAAGCCAAACTTTCAATCCAACGAGTTTTTGGTAGTCGGGAAATCCAAACAACAATAACAGCACTTACCACAGCAGATAACGCAGCAAAAAACCATCGCTGCCAACCTCCAGCGTCACTCAAAAAGCTAAACGCTGCACCGTAGTTGTGTACATGGACTAAATTAAAAAACGACGTGATAATTTCACGCTGCCCAAGATAAAACTCAGCAATTACCCAAGTCTTTGTAAGTTGATCCAAAACAAGCACTATCAATGCAATGATACCACCAACCCAGGCTTACTTCGCGTTTATCAGTTTTGACGGCAGATGGGCTCTCTTTTGAATCAGGCATGGGCGCGAACTTCTCCTTGCCCAGAAATATTGCCAATGCAACGTCCACAAACTTCGGGATGATCTAAGTTACTTCCAACATCCGCAATAAAGTGCCAACAACGCACACACTTTTCTGCCGATGAGCGCTCCAGAGAAACTCGCAATCCATTGAGTGATGATTCAGCAATACTTTTAGCATCTGACATCGGCAGCAAAACAGCTTTAGAGGTAATAGTTACAAATCGCAACTCATCATTGAGCTTTGCCAACGATTTGAAAAGCTCGGGTTCAGCAAATAGAGACACATCAGCCCCTAGTGAACCTTTGATCAAACCTTGCTTGCGCTGTTCTTCTATCTCTTTATTAATCGCTTCTTTTGCAAGAAGGATGGATTCCCAGTCACTCGCAGAAATCAACTCGTCATCACCTAGGCGCTGCAAAGGGTACCATTCCGCAACAAATACGGATTTACTTCGATCCCCAGGCATAAAACTCCAGACCTCGTGAGCCGTAAAGCTTAAAATTGGCGCAATCCAGCGCACAAAAGCCTCGGCTATATGTAATAACGCAGTTTGCGCTGAGCGCCTCGCTAAACTATCTTCAGCACAGGTATAAATCCTATCTTTAATAATATCTAGGTAGAAACCACCCATGTCTCGAACACAGAAATTATGTAGTTTTTGATAAATCTGATGAAATTGAAATTGATCGTAGTGCCCAATAATTTCATCCTGCAGCTGTGCCGCACAGTCTACCGCCCAACGGTCAAGGGCAATTAAGTCATCGTGAGCCACTAAATGCTCAGAAGGTTCAAATCCATCAATATTTGATAGGAAGTAACGTGCGGTATTGCGAATTCTTCGGTAGGAGTCTCCTGCGCGATTAAGAATCTCATCTGATACTGTCATCTCTGCGCTAAAATCAGCAGATGCCACCCAAAGTCTCAAAACGTCGGCACCCAAGTCATTAATAACTTTTTGGGGCGAAACTACGTTACCAATGGATTTAGACATTTTGCGTCCGTTTTCATCCACAGTGAATCCATGGGTCAGCACCGCTTTGTAGGGCGCCGTGCCATTTATTGCAATCGCTGTTTTGAGTGACGACTGAAACCATCCTCTATGCTGATCGGACCCTTCCAGGTATAAATCGGCTGGATAGACAAGTTCTTCGCGTGCATCAATGACAGAACCATGTGTTACACCAGAATCAAACCAAACATCTAATGTGTCGGTAACCTTTTGGTAATCATCTGCTTCAGTACCTAGAAGATCTGCAGCATCCAAGGTATACCACGCATCGATCCCTTGGGTTTCCACAATAGTAGCAACCTTCTCAATTAAACTGGCTGTATTTGGATGAATTTCTCCTGATTGCTTGTGAACAAACAAAGTAATCGGCACTCCCCAGGTACGCTGCCTAGAGATACACCAATCAGGGCTGTTATCCAACATTCCTTCAATTCTTGCCTCACCCCAATCTGGGTGCCAGCTTACATTTTTAATCGCTGCTTTGGCTTCTTTCAAAAGACCATTTTTATCCATTGAGATAAACCATTGAGGCGTAGCACGATAGATCAATGGTGTCTTGGTTCGCCAGCAGTGTGCGTAGCTATGGGTAATTTTGCCGCAGGCCATTAGTCGGTCATGGTCAGCTAAAACTTCATTAACATGTTCATCAACTTTATAGACATGCTCTCCAGCAAATAGCGCCACATCGTCTCGGAAAGTACCGTTGTCCATTACGTAATTTAGTGTGCCAATGCCGTATTTCTTGGCCACCACAAAATCTTCGATACCGTGGTCTGGAGCAGTATGGACGCAACCGGTACCTGCATCAGTTGTGACGTGATCACCGAGCAATACTGGAATATCTCTTTCATAAAAAGGGTGCTTGGCGACGAGCCCCTCAAGAGATTCGCCTAAGCAACTAGCCAACACTTGAAAGTCTTCGATCTCAAGACGTTCCATGACCGATTCGAGTAATAACTGAGAACAGATCAACCTTACTGGACCAGACTTAGTTTTGCACTGGACTAAGTTATATTCCAACTCACAACCCAACGAAATAGCCTGACTACTGGGGATCGTCCACGGCGTTGTCGTCCAAATAAGCAAGTTCACAGCGCCTTCACCGGAAAGCCCATCAAAAGCCTGAGCAATCTTTTGCAACTGCTCTTCATCATCTACTGGATAAGCCACATCAATAGAGAACGACGTTTTATCTTGATATTCAACCTCAGCTTCTGCCAATGCTGATCCACCCACAACGCTCCAAAATACGGGCTTATACCCTTTGACAAGATGGCCATTGGTAGCGATCTTACCTAGTGCTCGAATAATGTCCGCTTCGACACCAAAATTCATCGTGAGATAAGGACGATCCCAGTCTCCAAACACACCGATCCGCACAAATCTTTACGCTGTCCATCTACCTGCCGCATTGCATAGTCACGGCATTTTTGTCGGAATACTGAATAGTCAACCTTGACGCCTGCCTTACCGATCTTCTTTTCTACATTGTGTTCAATGGGTAATCCATGGCAATCCCACCCGGGAATGTAAGGAGCATCAAATCCACTCATCGTCCGGGACTTTACAACAATATCCTTTAACACTTTGTTTACCGCGTGACCTAGGTGAATAGCTCCATTTGCATAGGGAGGACCGTCATGCAAAATATATTTTTCACGTCCCGACCGAGCCTGTCTGATTTGCTCATAGATATTCTTCTCATGCCATTCTTTAAGCATGCCCGGCTCTCTCTGGGCCAGGTTGGCACGCATGGGAAAGTCAGTTTTCGGCAGATTTAAAGTCGCTTTATAATCTGTACTTGAATCGCTCATTCTAAGCCTTATTCTCGGTGTTATTTTGCTGGCTAAACCAGGTTCGTATATTGTTAACATCGCGACGGATATTTTCTACTAAACTATCCAGTGTTGTGAATTTTTTTTCTTCTCTAATTTTGTGCTTAAACTCAACCTCAATTCTATGCCCATAAAGATCACCTCGAAAATCCAATAGATGCACCTCTAAAATAGGTTTTACCAAACCTCCCACAGTGGGCCTTATTCCTACGTTAGCAGCCCCCTGATAGATGTCACCAGCAATAGTGACTAATACTGCAAAAACCCCTGAAATTGGAGCACTGTAGCGATTTAGTTGCACATTAGCAGTGGGAAAGCCTAACTTTTTGCCCAACTGCTGTCCGTAAACGACACAGCCTTTAATAGTAAACGGACGCCCCAACAGGAGACTTGCTCCCTCAAAGTCTGATTGACTTAAGACCTGTCGCACCAGAGTGCTACTGACTCGCTGACCATCTACTTCGAGAGTATCTGTATCTTGCACTTCAAAGTCATGATGCTCGCCAGACTTCCTCAACATCGCAAAATCACCACTGCGATCGCAACCAAAACGAAAATCGTCTCCAACAATCAGGTAACGAGTTGATAGGCCATTGACCAAAACCCGAGACACAAACTCCTCTGCGGTCAAACTCCTTAGAGCAGAGTTGAACTGTAAGCACACAACCTGATCTATACCCAACTCTCGCAGGGTTTCAACTTTTTCTCGAAGTCTCATTAATCGAGCTGGTGCTTTTTCACCAGAAAAAAATTCTTGGGGTTGTGGCTCAAAAACCATCACCACGGAAGGCACATTCAGTGCAATTGCTTTAAGTTTAACCTGTTCCAATATGGCTTGATGCCCGAGATGAACGCCGTCAAACGAACCAATCGTCACGACCGACCTCTGATCTGAGGAATGCAGATTATGCAATCCTCGAATAAACGTCATTTCACTCTGTTTTTCAGCCAAGATAGTTACTCTCTAAATTAGGCGCAGAGTATACCTAGCAACGCACGGAAAGGTAAGGGACAGAGCCACAATGGAGAGCTGTATTTAGGCCTTAGAGGACCAACAAAAGCCTTTTTAAACTGAATCATCGTCCCGATTCACTCTGTTAGTGACCTCGACTAGTTGCCTTGGCTGGGCCTCGTAAGTCGACAGGCCTAAATCCTAAAACAAAAAGAACCAAAATATAGACCAGAAGTCCTGCTGTACAGACCATGCCAATACCACTAATACGCTGCAGCCAATTGCCCTGCTGCCAAACCTCTGACTGTAAAAGCCCAAGCTCGGCCGACAGCATAAGAAGCGCTACAAACATTACGGCAACCGCGATCACGAGTTGAATTAAAAACCTGCGCCATTGCCCAGTGGGGGCATAGATACCCTGTTTACGCAAAAACCAAAACAACAGAATGGCGTTTAAAAAAGCTGACACTGAAGTAGCCGACGCAAGGCCCACATGACCGATTTGCCAATAAAAGTGCAACGGCAATACAAAAAGCACATTGAGCACCATATTAGTCACCATGGCGATAACACCGATACGAACTGGAGTGCGCATATCTTGTCGTGCAAAAAACCCTGGTGCCAGAACTTTAATCAACATAAAAGCAATCAATCCAATTGCGTAGGCGCGCAGACTAAGAGCGGCCATTGCCATATCTCTCGTAGTCATGACATCACCATAGTAAAACAGTGTTACTAAAATTGGCTCAGCAAGCAATGTTAGCGCTACCGCAGCTGGAACTGCGACAAGCAGTATCATCTTGAGGGCCCAGTCAAGTGTTTGAGAATATTCCTTGGTAGATTCAGATGCGTGATGACGGGATAGATTTGGCAAAATCACAGTGGCGACAGCTACACCAAAAACACCCAATGGTAATTCAGATAAGCGATCTGAGTAATACAACCAAGAGACACTGCCTGTAGGGAGGAAAGTTGCCAACATCGTATCTAGTAATAAATTAATTTGGCTAACTGAAACACCAAATATGGCGGGGCCCATCAATATTAAAATCTTACGGACACCAGAATCATGCCAATCGATAATAGGCTGAGGAAGCATATGTATGCGATGTAAAAAAGGTAATTGAAAAACTAATTGAACAATACCCGCGATCAACACCCCCCAGGCCAGCGCAAAGGCAGGTTGATCAAATAATGGTGCAGCGAACAACGCGGCACAAATTAGGCTTATATTCAAAAGTATTGGCGTAAAGGCGGGCACAGCAAAGCGATCATAGCTATTGAGTATTCCGCCAGCCACACCTGTCATGGATATGAAAAGTAGGTAGGGGAATGTGATTCGCAGCATATCAGTAGTGGCTGCGAATTTGAGCGGATCATCCATAAACCAACTAGGGGCAAATATTGCTGCCATCACTGGTGCTGCTAGCACTATGACTAAGGTAAACAACAATAACGTTAGCCCTAAAGTCCCACTAACACGATCTATTAAGCCACGAACAGCAGCTTGCGACCCCTGCTCTCGATATTCTCCCAGTACAGGAACGAACGCCTGTGCAAAAGCACCTTCGGCAAACAACCGTCGGAAAAAGTTGGGGATCTTGAAAGCCACAAAAAATACATCGGCAAACGCATCTGCACCTATAACTCGGGCAAATACAACATCACGGGCAAGTCCCATGACACGTGAGAGCATCGTAAAAAAGCCAACGACTCCGCTTGAGCGCAGTAGGCCGCTGTCTTGTGCAACTCCCACGGTACTTTCAGAGGAGTCAGAGGAACGATCTATGTTACTCTGTTTAGATTCATTCTGTGTCAAAAAGACACCTCAAAGAAACAGTTCAGATTATGCAGTTTAACCACTGACATGAGGATGTCCAAGGGAATCTAGAAAACTCAACTGCTCGTATTTGCCGATTAACAGCTAAACCTTTGTGGCACTTACAACAAAAGGTTTAAATAAGCCGCTTAAAAGGTGCACAATTGGGTTGAATGTCATTACTAAACCCTGTATATTTCCGCGCCTTTAGCGAGTCCATAGTTAGGAGTAAATAAGTTGGCAAATTCAGTACAAGCAAAAAAACGCGCACGCCAAAATGAGAAACGCCGCCAGCATAATGCCAGCCTGCGCTCAATGGTCCGTACCTATTTAAAGAAAGTAGACGCTGCCATCGCCTCAGGTGACAAGGCGACTGCTCAAGAGGCATACGACGCCTCTGTTCCAGTCATTGATAGAATGGCAGACAAAGGTATCATTCATAAAAATAAAGCTGCCCGTCATAAAAGCCGCTTGAACGCGCAAGTCAAAGCTCTCGGTGCTAAGTAATTAGCGATTGAGTTAAAAAAACCGGCGAGTGCCGGTTTTTTTTGGTCTATGATTTTAAGTCTTTGAAATCTCGCTAGGAACTTAACACCAGATTGTCCCGGTGTATCATTTCATCATCATCTTTATAGCCCAATATCTTCGAAATAGAGCTAGTGCTCTCTCCACAAAGCTTTCTAGCTTCTTCAACAGAGTAGTTGACTAACCCTCGAGCCACTTCAATACCCCTTAGGTCCACACAACTAACCAAGTCTCCACGGCCAAAGGTTCCATCAACGCTGGTTATCCCTACCGGTAATAAACTTCGTCCATGTCTTACCAAAACCTCTATAGCGCCATCATCAAGTACTAACTTACCCTTCACCTGAAGTTGACCTGCTAGCCACTGTTTTCTGGCTGCAATCGGCTTTTGATGAGCCTTGAGAAGCGTCCCTATACTCTTACCAGAAGCAATATCAATCAAAACATCATTGTTTCGTCCTCCAGCAATAATAGTGCTACAGCCAGAAGATGATGCCAGCCGAGCGGCTTGCAATTTAGTCACCATACCTCCACGACCTAGCTGACTAGAACTCTCGCCAACCAAACTATCAAGAGAGGAGTCGGTCGCTTTCGCCTCAGTAACAAGTTGAGCAGTGGGATCGTGATCAGGGTTTGCGTCATACAAACCATCTTTATCAGTCAGAATGACTAGTACGTCCGCATCAATCAAATTAGCAACTAAAGCGGCGAGGTTGTCATTATCTCCAAAACGAATTTCGTCAGTCACTACAGTGTCATTCTCGTTAACAATAGGAACAACACCCAGGTCCATTAACCTTTTCATTACTCCTCGTGCGTTAAGATAGCGCTGGCGACTGGCTAGATCATCATGATCAAGTAGGATTTGCGCAGTCTTCCGATTGAATCGCAGAAAACTCGATTCATAAATTTGAATTAATCCCATTTGACCAACTGCAGCCGCGGCCTGCAGATCGTGGATACTATCAGGTCGATTAGCCCAACCTAAACGAGCCATACCTTCGGCAATGGCTCCAGAAGATACTAGAACAATTTCTTTCCCTTGACTAAGAAGCTCGGCTATCTGATTAACCCAGCTATCAATAGCGTTGCAGTCAACACCAGCGCCATCATTAGTTAACAACGCGCTACCGATTTTCACTACCCAACGCTTTGCCTGTTTGGTATTTGCTCGACTCAAAGCCAATTACTCCGCGTAAACCACTTCAACATCATGATCATCGTCTTCGTCATCATTTTCTTGCGGTTGCTGACGGGACTGTCTGCGCGCCTGTGCAAGTCCCTCAATACGCTCTCTTGCCTCAGCTTGAATCACTGCGCGTCGCTCATCGGCTAGCTCTGTTAGCTCGGGGTCAGCTTCTTCTTGCTGCCTATGCTCATCAATGTAATCCATAATCGCAGCACAGAGAGCCTTTGTACCTTGAGAAGCCAGCCCTGACATACGAAAGACCGGGCCTTCCCAACCAAGAGCGTCAACGACCTGCTGGCACTGACCCTCAACCTCATCCTCAGGTAGTAAATCGATCTTATTCAACACCAACCAACGGTCTCCCGCAGCCAGTGTGGGACTAAATGTCTCAAGCTCAGTCTCTATCACTCGAGCATTTTGATCTGGCGTACTCCCGTCGTAGGGCATCATATCCACTAAATGCAGTAATAATCGAGTGCGAGTCAGATGTTTGAGAAAACGAATACCAAGGCCCGCTCCCTCAGATGCGCCTTCAATCAATCCCGGTATATCAGCGATAACAAAAGATTTATCTCCGCTCATCCCTACGACACCTAAGTTCGGAACTAAGGTGGTAAAAGGATAGTCAGCCACCTTAGGACGAGCAGCGGAGACCGAGCGAATAAATGTAGATTTACCCGCATTAGGCAGGCCCAGCAAACCAACATCAGCGAGTACTTTAAGCTCTAACTTAATTTCTCTGACTTCCCCATCTTGTCCCGGCGAAGTCTGACGCGGCGCTCGATTTGTACTGGACTTATAACGGGTATTCCCAAGACCATGGAAACCACCTTGAGCTACCTTTAATTGTTGATCTAACTCTGTCAGGTCTCCCATGACATCCCCGGTCTCATTGTCAATGACCGTAGTACCTACCGGCACCTGCAATAAAAGATCGTCGCCCCCACGCCCAGTACATTCAGCACTACTTCCCTGCTGACCAGCTTGGGCTTGAAGTTTCGAGTGTAGCGAAAATCAATCAGTGTATTGAGGCCCTCTGCGGCTACTAAGATAACGCTTCCACCATCGCCACCATCGCCACCATCAGGTCCACCCTTGGGAATATATTTTTCACGNCGAAAGCTTAGGCAGCCGTTACCGCCTTTGCCCGCATGGACTTTAATTGTAGCTTCATCAACAAATTTCATAAGAACAGTTTACAGTTGCCGTAGGGTTTAGTCATTTCGCGTAATCAANGTGNCATTTTTGCACAAAACTGCCACCCATAAAAAAAGCCCCGCGTAGGGGCTTTTNAAACTGAAAAATAGTGCCTACGCAGACACTACTTCAGCGTATTTTCTGTTTTGCGGNCCTTTCTGCACAAATCGAACAACACCCTCCGCCGTAGCGAACAAGGTATGATCCTTGCCGATACCAACGTTAGTACCTGGGTGGAACTTAGTCCCACGTTGACGAACTATAATGCCGCCTGCATTAATTGTCTGGCCGCCATAGACTTTCACACCAAGGCGTTTACTCTCTGAATCGCGACCATTACGGGTACTACCACCAGCTTTCTTGTGAGCCATTGCTTTATCCTCTTCGGATTAACCAGCGTTAATGCCAGTAATTTTAACTTCTGTATACCACTGTCTGTGGCCCTGTTGTGTGCGCGAATGCTTGCGACGTCGGAATTTAATAATATTCACTTTGTCACCACGACCATGAGAAACAACCTCAGCAGTCACCTTGCCACCCTTTACTAGGGGCGCGCCAATTTTGACTTCAGCACCTTCGCCGACCATCAAAACTTCTTCAAAATCGATATTATCACCAGTTGCGATATCTAGCTTTTCTAGACGCAAGGTTTCACCCTCTACGACTCGATGTTGCTTCCCGCCACTTTTGATTACTGCGTACATGTTTTGCTCCAAATATTAATGACCTTTTGAGGCCCGATTCTTTCGCTTAAATGCCATGGAGCAAATAGCCCCTGCGAGAGGGCGGCAATTCTAATGGAACACCCCAAGGTTAGCAAGTATTTAAACGCCAAAAATCACAGTAACTCAGGGGAAATATTCCAGGTTAGTAAATCATTGGCACAATAGTCTCCACAAAAGGAATACTTGATGTTTAGCTGGAGTTTTATTTCAACCAAATTAGCGAGGCATGGCGCCCGGTTGTTTGTTCCCTTCGATAGGAGTAGAACCTCTCTTTGTCTGANAATGTACAAAAATCCCCACCAAAAATTGAGTCTATTCCNCAAGCCACNAGCTCTGCTCGNGCTAAGGCATATAAATCCGCAAAAAAATGATCGTTAAACTGATTATTATCAGTAGACTTGAAGGCAGTAATGATACTCTTTTGGTGTTGCTGGCTTTGAGCATTATCTAAAAATGATTCCAGCACCTCAGGCCCCACATCGAAGGCCTTAGGCCCGATTGCAGGACCTAAAAAAGCCATAATTTGCTCGGCAGGAGATCTAAACTTTCCAACGGCTTGTCGCACAACTCCATGACATAAACCACGCCAACCCGCATGAACGGCAGCAACTTCACTGCCAGCCTTGTCACACAATAATATGGGAAGGCAATCTGCGGTCATAACAGCACATATAGTCAGAGACTTGTCAGTGTAACTACCATCAGCATCAGGGATTTCCTCAGCGTCGGGAACATAGATAACATTTGTCCCATGAACTTGATTAAGCCATAGAGGTGTGTCCAAGAGTCCTAGTCTTGATATGAGAG
>JGI20157J14317_10004112_pt1 | contig 11352 bp, 7 predicted proteins | sample COG_07_FD_14317 | JGI IMG/M metagenome (IMG submission 14317)
ATTATTATTTATAATATAGTAATAAAAAACTTAAACTATATAAAAATAGAAATAAACTATGACATCTAAAATTAACAATCTAACTCTATTTTTTTAAGTTTTGATAATGCTCCTTGAATATCACCTAAAGATGGAACTTTTAATCCATTATTATTATTAATTTTATTTAAAATTTTATCTTTCATTTTTTGTTTTTCATTTTCATTTTCATTGATATCAACTTTTTTTAATTTAAATCCGCCTTTATTTATATTATTTAATAAATCTAATTTAATAGATGGTTTTGGTAATGAATTTATAGATGAATTAGTATTATTAATAACATTAGATATAGTACTAGTAGTAGTATTATTATTAACAGTATCTCTAGATACATTATTATTTTTTACATAGGCACCTAAATGAGGATTACTAATATAATGTAATACAGTTGTATAAGGAGCATTTTCAGGATAATCTATAATGCGTTTATCTAATCCTGCTAATTCTATTTTTTGTTTAATCGCATCTTTTGGAATACCTACTTTTAACATTTTAAAAAACATAGTATATTCAGGTATATGTCCTACTTCAATACTCATTTTTTCACTATTTTTAAATTTAGTAGACACATCATATTTTTTAATACTTTTAGTATCCATACCTAAACAATCAATCGGGTCTAATATATGAGAATTCATTACTCTAGAAGCATACATAAATAAATTAATACCCCATTTATTATTTTTAACCCAAATGTTTTTAACCCAAATAATAGAAATACCATAGGTTGGAACAGGTATGTCCCAATTAAATAAAATTTTACTTTTTTTCACATCATCATTTAAAATACATTTACTTATATTTGTATTTATTGGCACTAAAATTTTTGTTGTTGAATTTTTATAATTTGCATTTTTTTGTTTAATAATACTTATCATATTCTCTTTTTTTATAGTTAATGATGTTCTCTTTTTAATAAGTTTATACATATAATGTTCTAAATCAATAATCCATTGTTTAAAATAACTAACATCTTTATCATTATCTTCATTATTAAATGAAAGTTCTAAAAATGGTTTATCATTAAAATAGATTATATTATTTGGTAAATACATTAATGGTGTTTGAATAATAAGTTTTGTTTTTTCATCTACTACGTTTTGACTCCTTGATTTATTTTCATTTATTTGTAGATTATTATTTATATTATGTGCGTTATTAGTATTTGTATTATTATTTGTTTCATTTAAATAATATATATTGATAAGATTGTAATTATCACTTAAAGAATAGTTAAATGTTTTTCCTAATTTAATTTTAGTTTTATCTATCTCATTAAAATTATTAATTTCATAAGACATTTTTAAATATAACTATATTTTAATTAAATTATAGACTATAAAAATACATTAATTTATATAATAGTTGAATACAAAATAGTTATATTTATATTATACTATTTTATGTTTAAATAATTTAATTAAAATAATAAAAATAAATAATGTAAATAAATAATGTAAATAAATAATGTAAATAAATTTATTATAAGTTAATTGTATTTATAATGTTATTAGTATTTTCTAAATTTTTTTTGTTTAATCTTAGTATGTTTGTGTTAAAATTTTGTTTTTGAGTTGAATCTGCTGTAGGGTAAGATGTTATATCTATTACTACTTCATTATTGTAAATATCTATTAATTTTATTTTATACTCGTTCTGTTTTATAATATCTAATTGTGGTTGATTTATAAATACTTCAGGTTCTATTTCTGATGTAATTGGGTTAAAACTATGTATAATCTTGTTATTTTTTAAACTAAACTCCCCTTCTTGTATATCAGAAAGAAATAAATTACATTCAGGATACAAATAATAATTATTACTATAAATAGTATTACTATTATTACAAGTTTCTAAATTAATGCTAATACTTTTTATTAATGAAGTATTAGCCTCATTATAAATCATTAAAAATAACTTATATTTGTCAGCCTCATTTTCTACTTCTGTAATACCTGCTATTATATCAGTCTTTTTTATAGTATTTATAGCTACATAATTTGATTTTGATAATGATTGACAACCATTAACAAAGAAACAATTAGGTTGTCTATTACATTCATTTTGTGATGAATTGAAATCATTACAAGTTAATTTGATGTTTGTTCCTGATCCTGATCCTGTTCCTGATCCTGATCCTGATCCTGATCCTGATCCTGTTCCTGTTCCTGTTACTAGACCTGACCCTGTTGCTACTCCACTAGTTTGACTATTAGTATTTCCCATAGTATAATTAAATTAAAACAATTATTTTATACTTTAATTAGTTCTTTTATATTAATTATAGATTTTTATATTTTATATAATTACTAATTTACAAATGAAAATATTTATTATAATTGTAAGAATCTTCTTTTAAATTTAAAATAGAATTTAAATTATTATTATTATTTAAATTATGATTTAAATTATTTAAATTATTATGTGAAGATAAATAGTGTTTATTCATTTGTGTTCTTGGTGAATATAAATAGTTAGTTTTATCATTATTTGTAATTGAAATTGAAATATAATTAATCATAATAAATATAATTAATAATACAGCAATAATACCTAGAATAAAGTCCATTTTTATTTTATGTTATAATAGTATTAGTATTAATATTAAAATATATATTATTTATTATTTAGATAATAAAAATAAAAGTATTATGATAAACTATCTAAAATATTTAATAAAATAAATATAATAAAATATAAAAATAAAAATAAAAATAAAAGTAGTATAAATCAAATCAATCATATAAAATATTAAGTTACTGTGAATACTGGTCCTTTACCTTTTAATTTATTTCTAAATTGTTGATATTTCATTATATTTTCATCCATTGAATTTGCTAATTTATTATAAAATCCAGTATATAAATCTTTTTTTAATACATCAGGTGATTTTAAACCTTTTTCTACTAAATATTCATCTTGAGAACGCATATATGTTTGATAAGAAAGTAAATAATCAGGTATATCTTCATATTTTTTTTCACTAAATATTTTCTTAATTTCAGCCCATTTTATAAAAGGTGGAAACATTTGAAGATATTTAGGTAATACACGCCAAGTTAAATAACCTTTAAAAGCATCTGTATCACCTCTCAACATACTAAGAAGTGTATTAGGATCTCTTAAAAATGCACCTTCATCAGTCCATTGAGCAGTATAGAAAAAATCTTGCATTTCATCTAATAGTTTTACCATATCATTACCAGTAATGGGTTGATCTCCTTTATCTTCAATATTTTTAAAATAAAAGCCACCTTTATTTATTTTAGTTTTAGTTTTAGTTTTAGTTTTAGTTTTAGTTTTAGTTTTAGTTTTAGTTTTAGTTTTAGTTTTAGTTTTAGTTTTAGTTTTAGTTTTAGTTTTACTTTTAGTTTTACTTTTATTTTGTGTATCATTTTCATTTTTTATAGTTTGTTCATTTTCATATATAATTTTAGATTGTTTATAAATAGTATTAAATAATACTATTAATTCTTTATCTGTTGTATTTTTATGAATTGATTTATTATTTTGTCTAATTTCCTTTAATAATTTAATTATTTGTCTTTTTATTTTAGATTTTGATTGTTGTTTATTAAGCAATACTATAATATGATTTGTAATAATATTAAATAAAATAAATAATTCTGCTTTATTTATTTTATTTTTAATATTATTTATATTTTTTTTAGTATGTCTAGATTTAGTATGTCTAGATTTAGTATTTACATAAATACTATTTCTTTTTTTTGTAATCATAATTTTTTTATTACTTTTATTTTTATTATTTAATTAGAAATTATATTTATTTAGAAATGATATAATAATTTATATTATGTTTTTTATTAATATAAAAATTGATTTATTATATTAATTAATAATCTAATTATTTAAAACACAAATTATTATATTATTAATTTAATATTAAAACAAAAGTTTTCATAAATACATTTTTATATTATTATTTTATTAATTTAAAATGAGTTCTACTAAAAAAGAAATTAAAAAGGAAACTAAAAAAGAAACTAAAAAAGAAAGAAAATATAAAGTAAGTGAAACACATTTAAGTGATAATGAAATAAATGAACTTGATGATGTTGCTAAAAAATACCAAAAAAAAAGTCAATTAGAACATATTAAAGATTTACCTGATACTTATATTGGAAGCACAGTAAAAGAATTTAATTCTAGTTGGAATTTAGAAAGTAATGATAAATTACATATTAGTAATAGAGAATTTGAGTATGTTCCTGGTCTTCGTAGTATTATTGAAGAAATTTTAGTTAATGCCTTTGATAATATGAATCGTGTTAATCAAAAAAATGCTGTTGAAAATAAACGTCTTAAAAAAGTATCTTATATTAAAGTCAATGTTAATCGTGAAAAAGGTGAAATTTCTATTGAAAATGATGGTGAAGGTATTGATGTTGTTTTACATCCTACTGAAAAAATTTATGTTCCTGAAATGATTTTTGGTAATTTACTTACATCAGGTAATTATAATAAAGAAGAAGAAAAAATTACTGGAGGTAAAAATGGCTTTGGTGCCAAACTTACAAATATATTTTCTACTTATTTTGAAGTTCAAACAATTGACCGTAATCGTAAATTAAAATATACACAAGTATACCGTGATAATATGAGTATTAAAGAAGAACCCATTATTGAAAAATATAAAGAAAGTCCTTATACACGTATTACATTTATTCCTGATTATGCTAAATTTAATTTAACTGGTATGTCAGAAGATTTAGAATTACTTATTAAAAAACGAGCAGTTGATATGTTTGCGTGTTCTCGAGGACAACTTGATATTTATTTTAATAATGAAAAAATAGAACTTGAAACATTTACTGATTATATGAAACTTTATATTGAGCCTGATATGACGACCATTTCGTGTAAGCCTAATGACCGTTGGGAAATTGGTGCTTGTATGAGCCCTAATTTTCAATTTCAACAAGTTAGTTTTACAAATGGTATTGGAACTCAACGAGGTGGAAAACACGTTGATTATATTGTTAAACAAATTACTAAAAAAATGGCTGAATTTATTAATAAAAAAAAGAAAGCTGATGTTAAAGAAAGTTTTATTAAAGACAATTTAATGGTCTTTATTAATGCTACTATTGTCAATCCTGCTTTTGATAGTCAAACGAAAGATACATTAACCACTCTGCCAAAAAATTTTGGAAGTGAATGTGTTGTGCCACCAACTTTTGTAGAAAAACTTGCTGAAAGTGGTATTATGGAAAGAGCACTTGCGCTTAATGATTTTCGTGATACACAAACACTTAAAAAAACAGATGGAGTTAAAAAACAACGTGTATTAAATATTCCTAAATTAATTGATGCCCATTACGCAGGCACTAAAAAAGCCGACCAATGCACACTCATTCTTACAGAAGGAGATTCAGCCAAAGCAATGGCTGTGGCAGGTATTAGTGTTATTCCTAATGGACACGATTTATATGGTGTTTATCCATTAAGAGGTAAATTATTAAATGTAAATGATAAAGAAGATCTTATTATTGCTAAAAACAAAGAAATTTGTGATATTAAAAATATATTAGCATTAAAAGAAGGTAAAGATTATAAAGACGTAAGTGAATTACGCTATGGACGCATTATGTTAATGACCGATTCAGATGTGGATGGATCTCATATTAAAGGTCTAGTCATTAACTTTTTAAGTAAATGGAATAGTCTTATGAGATTAGACGGGTTTGTTACTAGTCTTCTTACACCTATTGTAAAAGTATGGAAAAAAGGAGCCAAAAATGGTAAATTAAATGCTAAATCATTTTTCACATTAAGTGCCTATAATGATTGGATTAGTGCTCATAATGGTGGCAAAGGTTATGAAATTAAATATTATAAAGGGTTGGGATCAAGCACTCCACAAGAAGGTAAAGAATATTTTAAAGAATTTAAAATTGTGATTTATCATTGGGACGACGAAGCCTCAACTACTGTTAATATGGCATTTGCTAAAGATATGGCTAATAGTCGTAAAACTTGGTTAAGTGAATATGATGAAAATGCTATTTTAGATATTAATCAATCATCCGTTTCAATTAGTGATTTTATTAATAAAGACCTAATTCATTTTAGTAATTATGATAATCATCGTAGTATTCCTAGTATTTTTGATGGATTAAAACCTAGTTTACGCAAAATTATGTATTGTGCTTTTAAACGTAATCTAAAAAGTGAAATTAAAGTAGCCCAACTTGCAGGTTATGTAAGTGAACACGGTGCTTATCATCACGGTGAAATGAGTTTAAACGGAGCCATTATTAATTTGGCACAAAACTATGTTGGAACAAATAATATTAATTTATTAATGCCAGAAGGACAATTTGGATCGCGTTTAGAAGGTGGTAAAGATAGTGCCGCTCCTAGGTATATTTTTACATACCTTTCTAAAATTACAAATGTTCTCTTTAATAAAGAAGATATACCTTTGTTGAAACGTAATACTGATGATGGTGAATTAATTGAACCAGTCTTTTATATGCCGATTATTCCTACTATTTTGGTAAATGGAACACTTGGTATTGGAACAGGCTGGTCTACAAATATTCCTCAATTTAATCCTTTAGATATTATAAATAATATTAAATGTTTAATGAACGGTGAACCAGTTATTCCAATGAATCCTTGGTATAGAGGATTTCGCGGTAATATTATTCGTTTAGGAGATAATAAATGGTTAAGTAAAGGTGTTTTTACTATTATCAATAATAATACTTTAGAAATTACAGAATTACCTATTGGTTATTGGACTTCTGATTTTAAAGAATTATTAGATATGTATGAAAAAGGATACAAAGTCGATTTACCTACACCTACTGCTAAAAAAGGTAGTAAATCATCTAACATTAAATTGCCTAAATGGGCTGATTATACTGAAGAAGATGGTAAATTAATTAAATCTTATAAAAATGAAAGTTCAGAAGCCAATATTAAATTTACATTAACATTTAATCCTAAAATTATGAATAAATTATTAAATGGAACTGATAAGATGGGGTTAACAGAATTAGAAAAATTATTTCATCTTAGTGGGAGTATTAGTTGTTGTAATACAATGAATTTATATGATGAACATAATAAATTGAAAAATTTTCAAAGCCCAGAGGCTATTCTAGATTATTATTATACACATCGCTTACATTATTATGAGTTGCGAAGACAAAATATTATTAAAAATCTAGAACAAGACTTATTTCTATTATCTACTAGAGCACGATTTATTCTTGATGTCATTAATGATGTTGTTAAAATTCGTAATATTCCTAAAGCCGAAGTCATTAAACAATTAGAAAACTTAAAATACCCTAAAATGGTTAATAGTATTCTTACACATTTAGATACAATGACAGAAAAACAAAGGAATGATAGTAGTTATGGTTCTTATGATTTCTTAATTGGTATGCCTATTTACAATCTTACAAAAGAAAAAGTAGATGAATTATTAAAAGAAAAAGAAAATGTTGAAACCGAATTATCTATTATGAAAAGTAAAACAGATAAACTATTATGGGAAGAAGACTTAAAGAATTTTGAAGGTGAATATAAAAAACATATGAATGATTATTGTGATTATATGGCAATTGATCCAAAAGTAATGGAAGCATACAATACTTATAAATCTGGTAGTAAAAAACTTTTAATGAAAAAAAAATAAAGTTATTAGTTATAAAATAATAAAACTATAAAACTATAAAATATATTTTTTTAAATAAAATATTATATATTATATAAGATAAAAAAATAATATTATAATGGAGGAAAAATTAAAACAAAAATTACCTAAACTAATATTTGATAAATTAATATTTAATAAACCTGCTATTAATTTACGTACAACAACATTTTTATCAAATATAGAAAATAATAATGAAATGGAAAAATTAGATAAAATTATTAATAATGGATGTGTAAAACAAAAAAGTTTATATGAATTAAGTGAACCTAAAATAATAAATGGATGGAATGTTCGTGTGATAAAAAAAGATACAAAAATATATAAAACATTTCAAGGATTTTTAAGTGAAAATGATATAATTAATTATAACAAAAATAATTTAAATAGACCATCATGGTTTGGAAATAAATATTTAGTATATGCAATTACAACAATTGATTGGAATTCTATTGTAGCATTTACAGTTATTAAAGATTTAATTTTAATTGATTATTTTAATGAAAATAATTTAAATAGACTAATTAAATTAATTAATGATAATGAAATAATTGATACACTAAAAATTGCCAGCGGTTTTAAAGTATCATTAGTAAATCAAATAAAATATTTACATAAAGTATATAATTGGAATGAAATATGGGTATATAAACAACCTATTTTGCCTGATAAGACCTACTTATATTGTAAATCTAAAAAAAAAGAAAATTTTAATCCTATAGGTGCGATACGTAATATTCATACCAATGATTTAAAAATTTTTGATTTAGTTTTATCTAAATTTCCAAAAATAGATGGAATTATTAGAGAACAAATACAATCTAGTATTGATGAAAATGGTATTTTCTATCATGAAGAATTATTAATTAAAGGTAAAAGCCAACTTGAAAAAATAAAATTTGATTATAATAATCCTTTATGTTGGGTAAATTGGAATATAAAAGATCTTAAAATACCTAAAGAAGGAATTAATTTATTATATAGTGTTAATAAATTTACAAATCCTAATTTACTTTCACCAAATAATAATTTTAAAATTATTAAATTTATATTAAATAATAATTATGATAAATCATCTCTAATAAAATTTAATAAATTTGATAAACTAATTTTTAGTTATAATGTTCATAATTTTATAAATTTACAATTAAATATAAAAAAGAGAAATAATATAAATAATATATTAAAAATGATTAAAGATATTAATAATAATATAGAATTACTTTGTTTTCAAGAAATTAATTTTAATAATAATTTAGAAAAATTATATTTTGAAAATAAATTAGAAGAATTAGGATATATAAATAATATTTATGTTAAAAATGGTGATAATACAACAAAAGATACATTTATTAAAATACCATTAATTGGTTGTTTTACTAAATATAAAACAATAACAACTAAGTTAAAATTTACAATAGATACTTTAGAAATAAAAAATAATATATTTAATAATAATAATATAATAAATTCATCTTATTTAGATTTTTATAATTATTATATTCAAAATATAAAAAATATACAAAATGAAAATCGAGAACAAATATTAATTAAAACAAAATCTTTTGGGTTAGTATGTGTAGTTCATTTATCTATTGGGATAAGAATAAATCAAGATATATATAAAATAAAACTAATTAATAAATTTAATAGTGTATATCGTATTTTACAATTAACTAAAATATTAACAAATAATCCTGATACAATAATAGGAGATTTTAATTTTACAATAAATGATGAAGAATATAAGTTTATGTTATCACAAGGTTATATATTAACTGATAATATAAACAATAAACAATGGAGCACACCACATAATAGAGTTGATTTATGTTTTACAAAAAAACAATTGGGAAAAAATTATTTAATAAAATCTAATTATAGTGATCATTTACCAATGATACAAGTTAATTATAATAAATAATAAAACTATAAAATTATAAAATAATTTAATATTAAGATGAAATAATATGTTCTATATCTAATTCATCATTATTAGATAATTCTTTTAATTTTTTTATATTATTTTCGTGTTTAAGAATATGTTTAATATTTCTTCCTCTATCTTTTTTCATATTATTATAAGCATTTAACTTGCCTAATGTATTTTCATTTTTAACTAAAGTTTCTTCTAGTTTTTCTCTTTCATTAAGTTTTTTTACAAATTTTGTATTAGGATAATGTGATAATTGTAATTGATTTGCTAGTTCTCCATATTCAACTTTACCATATTTTTGATTTATCTCACAATTTTCAATAGAATTATCATTTAATTCTTTATTAATAATATGTCTTTTTTCTTTTTGTTTAGAAACTTGTGTAGTAAATATATCTTTTACTATAGGTTTATCATTTATTTGTTTAACATAATTAGAAATTTGTTTTCTATTTTTATCATTATTATTATCTGTTTCATATGAAATTACATTTTCAATTCCCCAATTTATTTCATTTTTAGTTTCAGTATCTAATATACATTCACCTAATTCTTTTCGTAAATTAGATAAACTATTATTAAATATTTCATTATAAACATCATTTTTAATAGTTGTTATATTATCCATAAGGGCAAGTTGTTCTTCAAAACATAAATCATTTTTACAATCTATCATAATACTATATAAAAGCGTTGTGCTATTATTAAATATTTCTTTACGAAACTCACGTAGTTGAAATACATCTATTGATGGCTCATTACTATTGTTATTGTTATTTGTATTATCATTATTATTATCATTAGTATTATTTGTATTATCATTAGTATTATTAGTATTATTTGTATTATCATTATTTGAATTGTATTTTAAATAAGATATAGTAGAATGTTTTTTATTAACTTTATAAAAATTTTTATTTTCATTACGATTATAAACTATCTTTAATATTTTAATACAGGCTTTATGTCCAGAACGTAATATTTCTAATTTTTCTTTATTTGATAAAAAATCAGTATTTTCTTGACCGAATGGATTAATATGTTGAATAATTATATTATTAGTAATATTTATTTGTCTATTATCTATAGTTCCATTATTAGTATTATCATTATTATTTATTGTATTATTTGTTATAATATTAATACTATAACATTTTTTATTATTTATATGTCTTGTTAAACTTGATTTATGTTTAAATAATTTATTACATTGCTCACATTGTATTTTATTAGTATTACTTGTATTACTTATTTTATTATTATCATTATTATTATTATTATATTTACATCCATATACACCTTCTCTATGTTTTTTTAATTTACTTGGATATTTATAATCTTTTAAACATAATTTACATATAGATGACATTTATTATTAATAATAATTTATTATTAGTAATAATATATTACTAATAAAGAATATATTACTAATAAAGAATATTATTATTTTTATTTTTAAATTAAAAATATTATTTAAATTCTGGAAAAATACACTAAAATAATAATAAAGTATTTAATTTAATAATAATTTTACAATAATTATAAAATGTATTTTTATTTTCGTCTCTCAAAATTTAGAAAAAAAAGTACACACCCCTCCTTGAACATAGTTGCAAAGTTCAGTTTTTACCCGCCCGTCGAGTAGTGATTTTACACCAGTCGAGTAGTCGAGTGGAGTTTCACT
>JGI20157J14317_10004116_pt1 | contig 11345 bp, 13 predicted proteins | sample COG_07_FD_14317 | JGI IMG/M metagenome (IMG submission 14317)
CTATTAGTTTTTTTCCTTTCATTACTTGTTGTTTAATTTTTGCTCCAGTAACAGGGTGAGCATTTGTAGGATTTGCTCCTATAACCATAAATAAATCAGCATGATAAATATCTTCTGTAGAATTAGTTGCAGCACCAGTTCCAAAAGTTTGCTGCATTCCCCAAGCTGTTGGTGAGTGACAAATTCTTGCACAACAATCTATATTGTTAGTTCCAATCGCAGCTCTAATCATTTTTTGGAAAACATAATTTTCTTCATTAGTACATCTTGCTGAAGAAATACCTGCAACTGCATCTGGACCACTTTCTTTAGTAATTCTATTTAATTCTTTTTTAATAAAATCATAAGCTTCATCCCATGAAGCTTCTTCAAATTTTCCATTTCTTTTNATNAAAGGAGTTTTTAACCTNTCTGGATGATCGTAAAATCCAAATGCATATCTTCCTTTAATACAAGTNTGACCTGCATTAACTTCAGATTCTTTAGGGGTAGAAATTGCAACAACTTTATTATCTTTAATTGATGCTTCTAAATTACATCCAACGCCACAGTAAGAGCAAGTAGTTCTAACTTTTTCATCTACGCAACAGATTTTGATTGGAAAACATCAGAGATAGCATCTGTTGGACAAGTGTGCGCACAAGCACCACAAGATACACAAGACGAATCTCCGAACAAAGCATCGTTATCAGTTGTAATTTTAGATTCAAATCCTCTGCCACTCATTGTTAAAACAAAAGATCCTTGAATTTCGTCACAAGCACGAACACATCTTCCACAGTTAATACAATTATCTAAATTCATTCTCATATAATCGTGAGATGTATCTTTAGTAATACCCTTGTGTTGCTTTGGACTGTTATATCTATGATCTGATATACCTAAGTCATTTGCAACATCTTGAAGTTCGCAATTATTATTTACTTCACAAGTTCCACATTCCATTGGGTGGTCAGTTAAAACTAGTTCGACAATATTTTTTCTAAGGCTTGTTAATGCTTCATTAGAAGTAAAGATATGTTGATTTTCAACTACTGGCGTATGACAAGAGGCTACAATTTTAGTTGGACCATCTTTTTCTAACGCAACTTCAACCGAACAAACACGACAAGCACCATATGGAGCTAAATTAGGATCATCACATAAAGTAGGAACTTTTTTTTCACCAAAGTAGCTTTTAACAAATTTTAAAATAGAAGTGTGATTTGCACTTATTTCATGCGGTTTTCCATCTATATAGGCTATTTTTCTTTTTTCAGAGCTCATTAATTATCCTTAACTATATCATTTTTCATTTCATCACCAAAGTATTTAAGAATATTCATTATTGGGGTAGGGATTGCTCCACAAAGTGCACACAAACAACCTTTTTGCATAGTTACTAGTAATTCATTGAGTAATTTAAGGGGTATTTTAGCAGTACCACTTTTAGCTTGGTCAAACATTTCTTTTCCTCGGTAAGAACCAAGTCTGCCGGGGAAACATTTTCCACAAGATTCTTCTGCTGAAAATTCAAATAAATGATGAATATACTCAACCATTGGAAAATCCTTTGGAATACTAACAACACTAGCATGTCCAAGCATAAAACCTTTTGCTGTAAACTCTTGAAAATCTAAATTTAAATTATCAATCTCACCTAAAGGGATCACACCACCTAAAGGTCCACCAATTTGAAAGGCTTTAACAGGTTTTGTATAACCACCTCCAATTTCATTAAATATTTTACTCATTGGTGTTCCCATATCAATTTCATAAACACCAGGGTTGTTAAAAAAACTATCAAGGCAAACAAGTTTTGTTCCAGCAGATTTTTTATTACCTATTGAAGAAAATTTTTCAGGTCCATTTATTAAAATACCAGCCGCAGCGGCTAATGTTTCAACATTGTTAACTACTGTTGGTTTTTTATATAAACCTTCTGTTACTGGAAAAGGAGGTCGAACATCTACTTCTGCTCTTCTACCTTCAATTGAAGCAATGAGTGCAGTTTCTTCACCACAAATATAAGCACCTTGACCAATACAAATACCAAGATCAAATGAAAAATCTGTTCCCAATATATTTTCACCTAATAAATTTAATTTTTTTAATTCGTTAATACATCCATTGATCGCCTCAATAGATTTTGGATACTCACCTCTTATATATAAAACTCCTTCATCACTACCAATAACCATTCCACAAATGACCATTCCAAAAATAACTTTTAAAGGTTGATCTTCTAATAAATATCTATCTGAGAATGCACCTGAGTCACCTTCATCAGCATTACAAATGACATATTTTTTATCACCCTTTGCTTTGCTGCAAAAATCCCATTTCATCCCCGTTGGAAATCCCGCTCCACCTCTGCCAGTTAAATTAGAATCCAAAAGAGATTTAATTATTTCTTTTTTGTCAGTTTTTAAAAAGTTATTTAACTGATCTTTAAATTGATCAAAGGAAGAAAGTTTTTCATCCATTAAGAAGCTTGTCGTTGCATAACTTTTTGAAAAAAATTTTTCTTGTTTAATCTCTTCACCATTTAAGATTTGATCTATTTTTTCAATGTCATTACCAGCGTAGTTTTCACCATCATAATGAAAAGCTTTATTTTCATAACAATGTCCTAAACAAAACATTTCGCCAACTTTATCGTCACCCAACTTTTCTTTAAGTGTTTTCTTTAATTGATCTTGAGTGCCAGCACACATACAAGCACTACCATTGCATACAAAAGCCTTCTTTTCTCTGTGGGAAGGTCTTAAAAATTCATAAAAACTCTCAGCACCATGAAGAGTTGAAACACCTAAATTGTGTTGTTTTGCTATATCTTTTATATCTTTAGGATTGTCGCTTAAAAGGTTTTCAGAAAGTTGCTTAAATAAATTATTTTTTAAGCCAATTCTACCCGACAAATTACTAATATTTTTTGACACAATTTCCTTTTTTTAAGTTAGCCCACAATAACTTTTTTGGTATTGGTGTAAATATTAAAACTATCACTTTTTACGAAACCAATCAGAGTTATGTTAAATTTATTAGCTAAATCGATTGCAAGACTTGTTGGCGCACCCACCCCAATCATTATACCAATATCATTCATTAAAACTTTCTGAACTAGCTCAAAATTAAGTCTCCCAGAGCAAGTGATGAATTGATCTAAGGGACTTATTTGGCCAGCGAGAAGGGTGCTGCCGATAAGTTTGTCCAAGGCATTATGACGACCCACATCTTCCTTAAGGTCGATTAATTCTCCACTAGCATTAAATAATCCACTCGCATGTATTCCACCAGTTTTACTAAATTCTGACTGATTTTTTCTTCAATATTGAGGGGATTGAATAATTATCTCTTTATTTATCTTTGGCAAATTTAGATCTGTTTTATTTGACTTAATAATTTCTAATGCATCTAAAGAAGATTTTCCACAAACCCCACATGATGAATTTGTTATAAAATCTCTTTTTATTTTTGTGATATCAATATTTTTTGAGTTATTCACAGTTGCTAAAATTTTATTTTGAATATTATATTGCCCAACTTTTTCACCATAACTCTCAATTGAATCAACATCTTTAATATTGGTAATTATTTGTTCATTAAATAAAAAACCTCGAACTAGATCTTCATCATTTCCAGGTGTTCGCATAGTGATTGATAAAATTTTAGTAATCCAATTATTTTTATCTTTATATTTTATAGAAATTTCTAAAGGTTCTTCTACTGAAACTAAATCATCAATATTTTCAAATTTGTTAAGATTATATTTCAAAACTTTATATTTAGAGCTCATAAATTATTTTAAAGGATAATTTTTTTTTAGAATAAATTTATTAATAATAATTGCTAATAATAAAATTATAATACAGCCTAAGATTATTGGATTAATTAAATATTCATAAGAAGCGCTGCCAATTATAACCATAATAGGATTACCACCTGCTGGAGGATGGACAACATTTAGTAATATCATTAAAAAAACTCCAAAACCAACTGCGAGTGAAATATTGATATAAATAGGTAACGAAATAAAGTTTACAAAAAATACCCCAACAGCCGCAGTTAACAGATGACCAAAAAAAACATTTTTGGGTTGAGCAAAAGGACTTTCTGGAAAACCAAATAATAAAACCATTGAGGAGCCAAATGATCCAGCTAGAAAATATCCCAATGTACTTTTATAAGTAAGTAACGTTAAGACCCCAATTGTTAGTGTAGAAAAGAAACCAGCAATTATTGCTTTTTGTAAAAGAGGTTTGGTAATTTTTATCATTAAGAATTTAAAGCCTTTAAAACTGTTTTTAGGGGTAACAGCAAACATTCTTTTCTTGCTAAATTTTTTTTATCTAGGATTTCTTTAAAATCTCTCCATTCTTTGCTTAATAAAGCTTTAGTACCCTCAAATAAATTGCCACTTAATGAGATAAAAGATTTTATGTCATCGATTTTCTTGTTCTTAATTAGTCTAGAGAGCAAGCTAACGGATGCTTGGCAGTAAACACAAGATTTACATTGATAACCCATATCTATCACAATATCATTTTTGACAATTAAACTGATTTCCATTTCATCTCCACATAAGGGGTTCTTATTTTTAGATTTATGAGTGTAATTACTAACTGCTTTATTATTTTCAGTATGAGCATGCAATTTCTAAAATTCTAAGGTCCATTATATTTCTTTAATTAAAACTTTAATGTTTTATATTTTGTAAATGGATCATAGCAAGATTTTAGGCACAGTTCTAGCGGGAGGGAAATCGGTAAGGTTGGGCATGGATAAATCCCAAGTAAAATTGGCTGATAAGTTGTTAATTGATTATATCCTCTCTGAAATCATTGAAGAATTTAAAGAAATTCTAATTGTTGCAAACAAATCAATAGATTTTCAAAAATCTAATAAGATTTCGGTTATTGAAGATTTTAAAAAAGATTTAGGACCCTTGGGAGGAGTTTTTACTGCAATGAAGTGGATTAAAGATAATAATAAAGATTATCAGTGGGTTTCAACTTTCCCAACAGATTCTCCATTCTTTAAAAATAAGATATTAAAAGACTTTTTTAATGAAATTCACCCCGGAGAAAGTAAATTATTTTTTATCAAATCTAATAATACCAGGCATAATATATTTGGGTTATGGTCTTTAGAATTGATGAATAAGTTAGAGGAAGATTTAAATAAAGGAGAACGTAAAGTAGAGGTTTGGGCAAATAGCGTTGGTGTTAAAGTAATTAATATGGACTTTGAAAAAGATGATCCTTTTTTTAATATTAATACTAAAGAAGATTTAGAAAAAGCTAAAGCAAAGATAGGCAATGATTAGTTATCAAAACTCAAGAAACATTTTAAAAAGAGGAGTCATCAAAATAAAAGATGAAAAGATAAAAAGTATAAAATCATTAAATAGAATATTATCAGAAAATATTTATTCTCCCATTCATTATCCAGCAGGCAACAATGCAGCGTTTGATGGTTTTGCAATTAATGCAAAAGACACAAATAATATAAAAAAAGGTATTAAGCAAAAATTCAAAATTATTGGCTCTATTGCAGCAGGAAACAAACCTTTTAAGAAAAAGATTCATAAATATGAAGCAGTAGAAATTATGACAGGTGGAATTATCCCAAAAGGTTTTGATACAATCATTCCAATTGAACAAATTATTTTTTACCCAAGCAATAGTAATAGAAAATATATTTTAGTTAATCAAAAAATAAAAAAATATAACCATGTTAGATTTCAAGGATCAGATTATAAAAAAAAAGAATTAGTGTTAAAGAAAAATAACATCATTAAACCTAATCATTTACTAGCATTTAAGACACTAGGTATTAAAAATATTACTGTAAAAAAGAAAATTAATATTGCATTTTTTTCAACTGGAAATGAAATATCAAATAAAGACAATGTTCCTTTTTGGCAAGTGAGAAATTCTAATGGTCCTTATTTAAATAATTTAAATAACAACTTTCTATTTAATTTTAAAAATGGTGGAATTTTAAGAGATAATCATCAAAAAATTTTTAAATCTAAAATAAATCAAATGTTGAAATCAGATACAGATATTATGATTACTTCAGGAGCGGTGTCAGCAGGCAAATTTGATTTTATACCAAGTGTTATAAATTCATTTAAACTATCTAACTACTTTAAAAATGTTGCCATTAGACCAGGTAAACCGGTATTGTTTGCAAAAATTAAAGGTAAAGAAAAGGTAATTTTTGGGTTACCTGGAAATCCAATTTCATCTGCAGCTTGTTTTAGATTTTTTGTTTATCCCTTTATTGAATATATTTTAAAGCTCGATGCAGAAAAACCATTAAAGGCAATTTTGAAAAATAGCTTTGACAAAAAGAAGAATTTTACCAGATTTGTAAAAAGTAAATTAAGTACAACCAAAAATGGAAAAATTGAAGTTGAGGTACTTCAGGGCCAAGAATCTTTTAGAATAAAATCATTTGTTAAGTCAAATAGCTGGTCTTTAATGCCAGCAGGTAAATCTAGATTTAAAAAAGGTGATATTATTGATTGTTTTTTTATTAACACCCCTAATCAAAATATAAGTTAGTTGAAAGCTATTTTGTTGTAGTCCTAATTAATACCTATTAAATAATCTGAACATGGATGAATTAAAAAATGAAAAGATAGCCATACCTGTTGTCTTATTGGCTGGGCTTATTTGGTCTTTTGGACCTTTAGTTGTCAGATACATGGATCAACCCAATCTAGTTCCATGGCAGTATATCTTTACAAGAGGATTAACTATTTTTTTAGTCTTAAATCTTTATCTTTTTTTTGAAGAGGGCAAAGATTTTTATAAAAATTATTTCAAAATTGGTATTTCAGGAGTTGTAGGTGGCACAGGACTTGGTATTGCAATGATTACCTTTATTTATTCAATCACGAATACAAGTGCTGCAGTAACTTTACTTTGTTTAGCGGCAATGCCATTTTTTACAGCTTTATTGGGTTTTTTATTCTTAAAAGAGAAAATTTCTTTAAATGTTTGGATAGCAATTATAATTGCAACTATCGGCATTATAATTATTGCATTTGGAAACACTGAACCAAGTTCTTTGCTGGGGCTTATTTTTGGTATGACTTCTTCTATAGGCTTTTCAGTTTTCTCAGTAAGCCTTAGATGGAAAAAAGAAACACCAAAATTTACAACTGTAGCTTTTTCAGGTTTTTTCTGTTTTACCGTTGCAACAATTGTAATCCTAAGTAATGATATGCAATTTTTATCTTCAAGCTATAATGGTGCTTTGTTTTCTTTGCATGGAACATTAGTTTGTATGGGATTAATTTTATATTCAATAGGCTCTAAAGCTATACCAGCAGCAGAACTTACCTTGCTATCGTTAACTGAAGTTATAGGTGGAATTTTTTGGGTTTGGATACCAATTTTAGGTATTAATGAGATACCATCAACCAATACTATAATAGGTGGCTTCTTTCTTTTTATGTCTATCATCTATTATAGTTTAACAATTAAATCCAACCGAAGATTTATAGCTTTAAATTAGAAACTTTAGATGGAAAGACCAGATTTTTTTACATTACACAATGGTGATAAAGCAAAACTACCATTCACTGATAAGGAGTATCAAAATAGAGTTAATGGATTAAGAGAAGCAATGAGTAAAAATAATCTTGATATGATTATTTTAACCTCAATGCATAATATTGCTTATTACACTGGATTTATTTATTGTTCATTTGGTAGACCTTATGGCTGCATTGTAACAGAAAATAAAATCTCAACTATTTCTGCCAATATTGATGCTAGTCAACCTTGGAGAAGGTCTCACTGTGATAATGTAATTTATACTGACTGGAAAAGAGATAATTTTCTAAAAGCAATAGTTTCTATAATTGGTAGAGACGAACCGCCAAAAAGTATTGGTATAGAAAATGATCATGTAACTATTGATATTAAAGAAAAACTTAACTCTATTTTTACTTTTTCAACTTTTAGTGATGTTTCACAAGACTTAATGAAGCTTAGAATGATTAAATCTAAAGAAGAAATTGAAGTGATTAAAAATGGAGCAAGAATTGCTGATCTTGGAGGAGAAGAAATTGTTAAACATATTAAAGTTGGAGAAAGTGAACTTGAAATAGCAATTGCAGGCCGAGATAGAATGGAGCGAGAAATTGCCAAAACATATCCAGATGCTGAATACATGGATACTTGGGTTTGGTTTCAGTCTGGCTTAAATACTGACGGAGCACACAATCCAAAAACTAATCGAAAATTAAAATCAGGTGATATTTTATCTTTAAATACTTTCCCAATGATTTCAGGTTATTACACAGCACTTGAGAGAACTTTATTTGTAAATGAAATAGATGATGCATCATTGAAAGCCTGGGAGGCTAATATAAAAGTACACAAAAGAGGTTTAGAGTTAATCAAACCAGGAGTTAAATGTTCTGACATCTGTCATGAATTAAATGAATTATTTGCAGAATTAGGTTATCTACAATACCGAACATTTGGCTACGGACATTCTTTTGGAGTTTTATCTCATTTCTATGGAAGAGAGGCAGGACTAGAACTTAGAGAAGATATTGATACGGTATTAGAAGAAAATATGGTGGTTTCAATGGAACCAATGATCATGATACCAGAAGGTAATCCTGGTGCAGGAGGATACAGAGAACACGATATTTTAGTTATAGGAAAAGATAGTGCTGAAAATATTACTAAGTTTCCTTTTGGACCAGAACATAATATTATCAAATCCTAAATTATGAGTGATAAGACTATAGTTAGCAGTTGGAACGAATGGGATCCTTTAAAACATGTAATTGTTGGTAAGGCTGATGGCACTTGTATTCCAGCACCAGAACCTGCATTAGATGCAAAGGTTCCAGAAGACAGTGATATGCGAGGTCAGTTTGGACCAAGAACTAAAGATACAGTCGATAAAGCCAATCAATTATTAGATGATTTTTCGAGCATGCTTGAAAAAAGAGGAATTAAAGTCGATAGACCAGACCCAATAGATTTTAATCAAAAAATTTCAACACCAGATTGGCAAGCAGAAACAATGTTTGGCTGTATGCCTCCACGAGATGTTTTGTTAACTGTAGGCAGTGAAATTTTAGAGGCGACAATGAGTTATCGATGCAGATGGTTTGAGTACCTATGTTACCGACCATTATTACAAAAATATTATAATGACGATCCAAATATGAGACACGAGTCTGCGCCTAAACCAAGGTTAACGGATGCAGATTACAGAAAAGATTATTTATCAGATAAAATTGGTATTCAAAAAAGATTAGAATGGACTGAAGACAAGTTTTTTGTAACAACTGAAGAAGAGCCATTATTTGATGCAGCAGATGTTTTAAGATTTGGTAAAGATTTAGTGGTACAGCATGGATTTACTACTAATCTTAAAGGCATAGATTGGCTTAAAAGGCATTTCAAAGATCACAGAGTACACGCTGTAAATTTTCCAGGTGATCCTTATCCAATTCATATTGATGCAACCTTTACTCCCATTAAAGAAGGATTAATCATTAATAATCCTCAAAGAAGATTGCCTAAAGAACAAAGAAAATTATTTGAAAATAATGGATGGAAAATAATTGATAGTGCTCAGCCGGCACACAATGAACCACCTCCATTATGTTATTCTTCTACTTGGTTATCAATGAATGTATTGGTGCTTGATCCTAAAACAGTGTGTGTTGAAAAAAGTGAAGTATATCAAGCAGAACAATTAGATAAATTAGGAATGGAAGTAATCCCTGTTGATTTAAGAGACGCATATGCATTTGGTGGAGGTCTCCATTGTTGTACAGCAGATGTTTACCGTGAAGGTGAACTTAAAGATTACTTTCCAAAACAATAATTATGGCAACAATTAAAACAAAAAGAGAGCGAGTTAAATTCGCCTCTGACAATGTCGCAGGAGCTTGTCCTGAAGTTTTAGATGCTTTAATGAAAGCTAACGAAGGAGATAGTGCACCCTATGGCAATGATGATTATTCTAAAGTTTTACAGGAAAAATTTTCTGAAATATTTGAAAAAGAAGTAATTGTTTATCCAACAGCATCAGGCACTGCCGCTAATGCTCTTGCATTATCAACTATGACACCTGTATTTGGTAATATTTATTGTCATAAACTAGCTCATATTAATACTGATGAATGTGGTGCTCCTGAGTTTTATACGGGTGGTGCTAAATTAATCCCTTTAACTGGCATTAATGGTAAAATTACTCCTGAAGAATTAGAAAAAAATATTAGTGGAACAGGTATTGTTCATCATACGCAACCCTCATCAGTAAGTATTACACAGGTATGTGAAACAGGTGAGGTTTATGAATTAGATGAAATTAAAAAAATAACTGATGTAGCACACAAACATAAATTAAATATGCATATGGACGGTGCAAGATTTGCTAATGCGTTAGTTGCTCTTAATTGTACACCTGCTGAAATGACATGGAAGTCAGGAATAGATGTTCTATCTTTCGGTGCCACAAAAAATGGTTGTATCGCAGCAGAAGCAATTATTTTTTTCAAACCAGAGTTAGTGGGTAATATTTCTTTTTTAATGAAGCGAGCAGGGCACCTATTATCTAAAATGCGTTTTGTTTCTGCTCAATTAGATGCATACATTTCAAATGATGTATGGTTAAAAAATGCCAAACAAGCAAATGAAATGGGTAAAAAGCTAAGTGACGGTTTAGTGAAACACAATAGTATAAAACTTGCTTACCCAACACAAGCCAATGAAGTATTTGCAAAATTTCCAAGAGAAATGATTGAACACTTAAATTCACTTGGGTATAAAATGAATGAAGATGAGCTAGATGGCCAAGCAGTTCGTTTAGTTGCTGCATGGAATACTCAAAATTCAGATGTTGAGAGTTTTCTTGAAAGTATAAATCAATCTAAATAAACCTTAGAGAATGAGTTTAACTATTTCATCTCTATATTTTTCCCCAATTAAATCACTGTCTTTTCAAAATATTAAAAAAGCAACTATTAAAAAGCAAATTGGAATTTTACATGATAGAATTTTAGCATTTTCTAGAGGAGTGGATCTGACAAAGGCAAAACAAATAGAGCAAGATCCAACACAAAGAGAACTAATTAATTTTATGACTTTAAAAAATACACCTGCACTTAATAAATATAATTTTGAACTCAAAGATAATTGTATTTATTTATCAAAGAATACAAAAGAGATTATCTGCTCATCAATTGATAGTGAGGAGCAAAGACAAGAGTTTGCTAAGTAAAATTATTGAGCTTGAAAAAGATTTACCCCAACCAAGTTATTTGCTTAAAAATGAGGCTTATCCCTTTTATGATACCACAAGTGGTGAAAGTG
>JGI20157J14317_10004118_pt1 | contig 11340 bp, 8 predicted proteins | sample COG_07_FD_14317 | JGI IMG/M metagenome (IMG submission 14317)
GAGTACTTAAAAAAATAGATGTCCCTACTATCTTTTTCTTTTTAGGAATTCTATTAGCGGTAGCTAGTTTACAATCAGCAGGACAATTGGATATTGTAGCTACTTTCCTAGATAAAACTTTTAATGGCGATATTTATATTATCAATATAATAATTGGTTTATTATCTTCAATAGTTGACAATGTTCCTTTAGTAGCAGGAGCAATGGGAATGTATGAAATTACACCAATGGGTGACTTTGCAGTTGATGGAAAATTCTGGGAGTTTTTAGCGTATTGTGCAGGTACGGGAGGTTCAGTTTTAATTATTGGATCAGCTGCAGGAGTTGCTGTTATGGGAATCCTGAAAATTGACTTTATTTGGTACATAAAAAACATTTCTTTGCTTGCACTTATGGGCTATTTAGCGGGAGCAGCTACTTATATCTTTATGCAATAAAAAATAAATTTATCGTTTAATTTAAAACACTTTACATGATTCTCTTATTACAAATACAAACCGTTCCAGATAGCTTAACAAATCCTGAGATTACAGAAAAGACACTTTCAGTGGTTGATTTAATTACTTCAGGAGGAATTGGAGGAAATTTAGTAATGGGAGCATTAGGAATCCTATCTATTTTTGCAATTTATATTTTGATTGAACGCTTTTCTTCCATTAAGAAAGCAAGTGAGGAAGATAAGAATTTCCTAAAAAGCATCCAGAATTTTGTTGAAGCAAAGGATATTGAAGCAGCAAAAGCATTATGCAGAAATACCGACAGTCCTATTTCAAGAATGATTGAAAAAGGAGTGAATCGCATCAACAAACCTATGACAGATATTTCAGCTGCTATTGAAAACCAAGGGAAGTTAGAGGTTTTCAAAATGGAAAATAACTTAGCCAACTTAGCAACTATTTCAGGTGCTGCACCTATGATAGGGTTCTTAGGAACTGTAATTGGTATGATTGTTGCTTTTCATGAAATGGCAAGTGCAGGAGGAAATATTGATGTTGAAATGCTATCAAAAGGAATATACACTGCTATGACAACCACAGTAGCTGGTTTAATTGTAGGCATTATCGCGTTTATTGCATACAACTATTTAGTATCCAAAGTAGATAAAGTAGTTTTCATGTTAGAAGCAAAAACAACTGATTTTTTAGATCTTTTACACCATAATGAATAATGGCATTAAGAAGCAGAAATAAAGTAACGCCAAATTTTAACATGTCCTCAATGACGGATATTGTTTTCTTATTGTTGATCTTTTTTATGCTAACCTCTACACTAGTCAGTCCTAACGCATTAAAGCTTATACTACCAAGCAGTAAAGCCAAAACTCTTGAAAAACAAACCATCTCAATTTCAATAACAAAAGATATTCAATTCTATATTAATGAGAACCCTGTATTAGAAAATACAATTGAACAGGAATTAAAATTAATCATAAGTAATGAACAGGAACCCGCAATTATTTTACATACTGATAAATCAGTAGCAATTGAACATGTTGTGAAAGTTATGGATATTGCCTACAGGAATAAATACAAGATTGTATTAGCCACAACACCTCATTAGAATGACTTCTTCAGAGAAGAAAAACAAAAAAAAAGGCATAATTGGAACAATACTGTTTCATGCATTACTCTTAGTTGCTTTTCTTTTTATGGGACTTACTTACCAAGACCCACCTCCATCTGAAGAAGGTATATCTATCAACTTTGGGGTTTCTGATGAAGGATTCGGAGAAATTGAACCTGAAAGTACTGATGATATAACTGAGATTGTAGAAGAAAAAATTATTGAAGAGCAAATAGAAAGTACTGAAGAAATCATTACACAAAGTAAAGTAGAGACACTAATAGTAGAAATAACTGAAAAGAAAGAAAATGTAGTAAAAAAAGAAGAGCCCAAGGAAGAGGTAATTGAAGAAAAAAAACCGGAAATAAATAAGAAAGCACTTTATCTTGGTAAAAAGAAGACAGAAACCTATTCAGAAGGAGAAATAGGTAGTGATTCAAATCAAGGTATAATTGATGGTGATCCAAAATCAGAAGTATATGAAGGTAGTGGTATTGGAGAAGATGGAACTGCATACCGGCTTGGTGGAAGAAAAGTTGAATTTAAAGCAGAGCCGATTTACAACACTCAAGTTGAAGGAACAGTTATTGTTTTAATAACAGTTGATAGATTAGGGAATGTAATTAGTGCTACTGCAGGTGTTAAAGGGTCAACAACTCTGAACAAACAACTATTACAAAGAGCAAAAGCAGCCGCACTTAAAACTAAGTTTGACACTAAAAAGAGTGCCCCAAATAATCAACAAGGAAAAATCATTTATAATTTCCGTTTAAACTAATGAATTATCAAGAAACGCTTGATTATCTTTTTAGTAAACTCCCAATGTATCAAAGACAGGGTGTTGCAGCTTATAAAAAAGATATTGGCAACATAATAGCTGGTTCAGAATACTTAGGAAATCCGCACACCCAATTTAAAAGCATCCATATTGCAGGAACTAATGGAAAAGGTTCTACTGCTCACATGCTAACTTCTGTACTACAGGAAGCAGGATATAAAGTTGGACTATACACTTCCCCTCATCTTAAGGATTTCAGAGAAAGAATTAAGGTAAATGGAAAAATGATTACTGAACAAGAGGTGGAAGACTTTGTAAAAGCAAACAAAACTATTTTTGAAGAAATGGAACTTTCCTTTTTTGAGTTTACAGTCGCTATGGCATTTGATTATTTTGCCAATCAGCAAGTTGATATAGCTATTATTGAAACAGGTTTAGGCGGCAGGTTGGACAGTACTAACATTCTCAATCCTGAACTTACAATCATCACAAATATTGGCTTTGACCATACTAATCTACTAGGCAACACACTTGAAAAAATTGCAGCTGAAAAAGCAGGAATTATAAAAGAGAATACGCCTATAATTATTGGAAGAAAACAAAAAGAAACAAATACTATTTTCCAACAGATTGCGAAAGAAAAAAATGCACATTTAATGTATTCCGAACCTCAACAGGACTATGCAACTGATTTAAAAGGAGAATATCAAAAGGAGAATATCAATACTACAATAACAGCCATAGAACAATTGCAGGAACAAGGTTGGTCAATAAATAGCAGCAATATTGAACAAGGATTATTAAAAATAGTAGCCAATACTCAACTATTAGGAAGGTGGCAAACTCTTAGTAAAATCCCCTATATTATTTGCGATACTGGACATAATGAGGATGGTATAAAGCAAATCAGTCAACAATTAAAAAATACAAAATACGAGAAACTCCACTTTGTGTTTGGCACAGTTAACGATAAAAATGTAGATGGTATTCTTTCATATCTGCCCAAAAATGCATGTTATTATTTTTGCCAAGCCAATATTGCAAGAGCAATGAATGCGGAAGAGTTAAAAAATATAGGAAAAGTATTTAATCTTAATGGAGACGCTTTTACTAGCGTAAAACAAGCACTTAATAATGCAATAGAATGTGCTAATAAAGATGATTTAATCTTTATTGGAGGAAGTACATTTATAGTGGCGGAAGTCCTTTAAATTAATTTAAAAAAACTTGCTTGTGATAAGAAATGGTATATATTTGCAATCTATTTTAAGGGCGATTAACTCAGTTGGTTCAGAGTGCCTCCTTTACACGGAGGAAGTCGGGGGTTCGAGTCCCTCATTGCCCACCAAAAATAAACCCACTCCAATGAGTGGGTTTTTGTTTATTCAAAAATTATTTTCTTCTCCACTGTCCCATCATCATAGATATAAAATAGTGGGGTGTTATTTTTGGACTTAGACTCTCTTCCCAATAAGTCTACTATCTTAATCAATTGCTTATTATCATTCTGTACATTATTTTCGTTGACAGATGTAGTTATACAGCCAATTAATCCGTTGATGTCATAACGTGAAACAAATTGCCAAATCTCAATATTCGCATCAATCGTCATATTTCCAAAACTTCCAGGCCAATCATGCCCTCCTCCAATCACTTTTAATTCCTCTACGTAGGTACAACCTGATGCAGTTGACCAACTATATCGCTCAACACTTGGACTTACAATATTAACACTAGCAGTTGTATCACAAATGTTATGCGTTGCCCAATAACTATGTGTTGCTGCTGCAGAAAGATAATATTCTACCCCTTGATATATTATCCCATTGTATGGAGAAGTTATGTCATCCGTACCAAGTATTGTAAGAACTCCAGTGGGATGCACCGGAGAGCAAAAACTATTTGGATTGGATTGCATGGTTCTTGCTACTGGAGCTATAGCTGCAATTCTGCTATTTAGTTTACAAGCAAGCTCAAAGGACATATCACCCCCTAATGAATAACCACAAGCATATATTCTATTCTGATCTATTTGGTAATTACTAGCAATGGTATCTATCAATGAACTAAAAAAGGGCACATCATCAAAAGTGCCTGGGACTTTAGCAATCCAGTTGAAAGAGTTTCCATCACTTGGGTCTTGGCGTGCCTGAGGATAAACAACAATAAAGTTTGCCGTATCAGCGATAGGACTCATATCTGCGATACCAATATGAAAAGCAATAGTACCACCTCCTCCATGTAAATTAAATAGTAAAGGAAAATTTGTAGTTCCATCATAACTTGCTGGAACATATATGCTATATTCTCTTATCAAACCATCATGCTGTATAGTTTCGCTAACGTATCCTTGAGCGTAGCTTACATTAAGAGTAGTAATAAATATGAAGAATGAAATAATTTGTTTTGTTATTATTTTACTAGATTTATGATTCATTTTATAATGTTTTAATTTTCATGTTACAAAAATATTAATTTTTTTTAAAAAAGTTCGAAATAAGGACCGAGAGGCCCACCAAAAATAAACCTACTAAATCGAGTGGGTTTTTATTAATTCTATTCTTTAATGCTTTCTAATTTAAACAAGAAAGCATACTCTAAAGCAGTTTCTTTCAAACTTTCAAATCGACCTGATGAACCTCCGTGCCCCGCATCCATGTCACAATACATAAGTAATAAATTATCATTAGCTCTAAGGTCTCTAATCTTAGCAATCCACTTAGCAGGCTCCCAATATTGAACTTGACTATCCCAATATCCAGTAGTAACAAGTAAATTTGGGTAATTAACATCCATAATATTATCATAAGGAGAATATGATTTCATATAATCATAATACTCTTTTTCTTTAGGGTTACCCCACTCATCAAATTCACTAGTTGTTAGAGGAATAGACGCATCCCACATAGTATTTATTACATCTACAAACGGAACTCCAGCAATGACACCATTAAATAATTCTGGTTCCATATTTATTACTGCACCCATTAACAATCCTCCTGCGCTTCCACCTTGGGCATATAAATGTTCTGAAGATGTAAAGTTTTTTTCAATAAGATATTTACCACAATCTATAAAATCATAAAATGTATTTTTCTTTTTAAGCAGCTTTCCTTCTTCATACCAATATCTACCCATTTCTTGTCCGCCTCGTATGTGAGCAATAGCAAATATAAACCCACGATCTAAAAGACTTAGTCTTACAGAGCTAAAATATGGGTCAGAGCTGCTACCATAAGAACCATAACCATTTAACAATAATGGATTTTTTCCATCTTTCTTAAGGTCCTTTCTGTAAACTAATGAAATAGGAATTTCTGTTTTACCGTCTCTACTCATTGCAAATATCCGTTCAGAAGTATAATTATCTGAATTAAATTCATCGCCTAAAACTTTTTTTTGTTTTAAAAGATTACGATCCTTGGTTAACATATTAAAATCATATACAGATCGAGGTGTTGTCAAAGAGGAGTAAACAAAACGAAATAAATCTGTATCAAATTCTAAATTATCAATTGAATATAATGAATATGATGGATCATTAAATGTTATATAATATTCAGAATTATCACGCCAGTTGATTACTCTTACTTTTCTTATACCATTACTTCTTTCATTTACAACCAAATATTTCTTAAAAACATCAACACTTCTTATTAACACGTCTTTATGATGAGGAATAACTTCTTGCCAATAATTCTTTGAAGTTGTATTAATAGACGTTTTCATAAGTCTAAAATTCTCAGCATCCCAATTTGTTTTAATATAAAATTTATCTTCAAAATGGCTTACGGTATACTTTAAATTATTTTCTCTAGGATGTATTAGTTGCCAATCTCCTAAAGGGTTCATGGCATCTAAGAATCTATATTCTGAAGAAAGAGTTTGAGAAGAACCTATCATTAAATATTTTCTTGATTTTGTTTTATAAATAAAACAACTAAAAGCCGCATCCTTTTCTTCATAAACCAAGACATCTTTAGATGGATCTGTTCCTATTATATGTCTGTATATTTGATAAGAACGTAATGTAACCTTATCTTTTTTTGTATAAAAAAGAGTCTTATTATCATTAGCCCAAGTTATACGTCCTGTTGTATTTTGAATCTTATCTTCTAAAATTTCACCAGTTCTTAAATCTTTAATAAAAATGGAATAGTCTCTTCTGGATAATAAATCAACACTATATGCCATTAAATGATTGTTTTCGCTAACTGATTTATCTCCAAGTGCAAAATAGCTTAAACCTTTTGCCATTTCTGGTAAATTTAAAATTATTTCCTTCTCAGAATTATTTATATTTTTCTTTCTATAATGAATCGGATAATCCTCGCCCTCCTTATACTTTGTGTAGTATGTATATCCATTATAACTAACAGGAACAGATTCATCATTCTGTTCAATTCTTGAAACAAACTCATCAAATAAATCATTTTGAAATGATTCAGTACCAGACATTTCTGTTTTTAAATAATCATTTTCAGCATTTAAATAATTAATAACGTCTAAAGTTTGAACATCACTATTATCAGATTCCTTTTGAGAGTCTGATAGACGCATCCAATCATAATTATCAATGATAGTATCAGTATGATATATATTTATTTTAGGTATTATTTTTGCCATAGTATTTATATTATTTTTTTCTTTTTTCTTGTCTTTCTTTACATTACAAGAAAATATCACAGAAACAAATATTAAAATGAGTAATTTTTTTTTCTTTGTCATATTTTAAATTTTTGAAATGTAAAATTACTTAATAATTTTCTTAAAAAATTAGAAACTGGGACCGAGATGTCCACCAAAAATAAACCCACTCAATTAAGTGGGTTTTTATTTATTTAATAATTATTTTTTTCTCCACCGTTCCATCATCATATATATAAAAAAGCGGAATATTTTTCAATTCTTTTGTTTCTCTGCCTAATATATCAACTACTTTAAGAAATTTAGGGTATAAATTAAATGGAAAATTTGAACTATTACTTGTCACTATATTAGTGTTTTCCAAAATAATATTTTCATCACCTATCTCGTAGTCTAAAAACTGAAAAATACCAACAAACATTTCATCTTGTGTGTTTAAACCTGATTGCACAGTTATAGGACTTGGATTTGATAAACTTTGTGTGTTATCATAAAAACCAGTAGCATATATCATACTTCCTGTTGGTATTTTTAGAAATTTTTTAAATAAATACGCCCCCTGCCATTCAAAATCCCAATTATTTATTTTAATGAGATTTATGGTGTCGTTTAAAGGTGTTATAGCAAACATCTCAATACTTTTTCCAAGAAGATGCATGTGGGGAAATACTGACATGAAAGAATAATCTTGAGTAGTAGGTCCAAATGTTCCTGTTATTTGAGTTATTTGATTTGGAGGCAATATAAATGGTTGACCTAAAAGACCTTCATTTATTAAGTAATCACTATATATTTCTCTAATTACTGTGTTTAAAGGGTGAAAATAAATTTTTACTTTAGTACTGTCTAATTGTCCAAAGCTTCCTTCTGGATAATGCATAGAAATAGATAAACTACTATTTGCAGGCAAATTAACTCCAAAAGTATGTGCCTGACTTAAAGGATAAGTTAAAGGAACAGATCCGGGTGCCCAAGTGTAAATGGCACCTCCTTGAGGACCCATGCAGTTTGGCGTAGTAACAACAGAACTATTTGGAAAAGCATCCAATGATACTATTGCATGATGTACTGTTTGTAAATTTCCAGGTATCACTTCAATAGCTCGTATCTCTCTATTCTGAGTTAAGCCTGTTGGTATTGAAAAACAAACATAATCATCAGAATTTGAAGTTGCGGTACTTGAGTAAGTTGGAATCTGAATTTCTAAATCAGCATTACCTAAACTTAATGTATTTGGAAATGTCGGTATTTGAGGTAATAAGTTAGTATCTCCAATAGGGGCTCCAATTGTAATCCAATCTGTAATCTTTGTTATTTCATCTAAGGACAATATATTTTCATAGGAAAAACGCTGATATGTAGTGTCTGGTGGCCAAGGTGGCATCTCTCCAGTTGAAACAACATGCTGAATTAGTCCCGCATTAGAAACTGCATCTGGATACGTTTCTAAAGATAAGGGGGCAATACCTCCACTATAATGACATTGCAAACATTTTCCATAGATTATTGGAGCAATGTCTTCAGAATAATTAGGATATTGCGCAATACCAATCATCGGCAAGAAAATTAATATGAATAGTAATTTTTTCATAATGCAAACTTACTTAATAATATTTTAAAAAAGCTCGAAAATGGGGACGTTAGGCTCACCAAAAAGAAACCCACTCGTTTGAGTGGGTTTTATTATTTATTCTTCAAAAAAGATTTGAAAAACAAACTCTTAATACTAAACCAGAAAGCTAAAATTGCTAATAGTTTAATTTTTGGAGACTTCCCTTTTCCAATACGTTGAATTTGAAGTTCATACCAGGGCAATTCTACACCACCAAGTTTGTCTAAAAAATTAATTCCAATTTTAGGTATTGGAGTTTCAAATCGTTCTACAGAATCGTTAAAAATTTGGTTAGCCAAATTAGGATATAAACAAAATGGCCTAGCTAAACCAACGACGTCTAAATTACCATCTTCCAACGCTCTCTCCATAACTGAAACAGAACGAAATCCACCAGTAAGCATCAAAGGTGTTTTAATCACCTTTCGGGCTTTTTCAATATAATCTAAGAAATACGCTTCACGCGAAATGGTACTTTTCTTGCGCTCTCCCCTAATCATAGCTGGTCTTTCATAAGTTCCGCCAGATATTTCAATTAAATCAATACCTTCATTTCCAAGAAAGCGAATAACTTCCAAAGATTCTTCTTCCGAAAATCCACCTCGTTGAAAATCTGCAGAATTAATTTTAATTGCTATAGGATAATCCGATCCAACTTGACGNCGAATTTCACGATAAACTTCTAATACAAATCNTGCTCTGTTAGTAAGAGAACCACCCCACTGATCAGTTCGAACATTGCTATTTTGAGATAAAAACTGACTTACTAAGTATCCGTGGGCGCCATGAATTTGACAGCCTGTAAAGCCAGCTTCTTTCATGATTCTTGCGGTATTTCCAAAGCGCTTGATAATACTCCAAATTTCTTCATCTGATAATGCTTTTGGCATTTTAAACATCTTTGAGGCACTACCCAAGCTTAAAGATTTAGCAGATGGTCCTACTATTTCTCTATTAATATATGCAATAGCCTGCCTACCGGGGTGATTAATTTGAGGCCAAAGATGCACACCAGTTCCTTCAACTGATTTAGCCCATTTTTTTAACAATTCGAAATTCTTGTAATCCTCAACTACTATATTACGCGCTTCACCTAAGGCCATTGCGTCTACCATCACATTTCCTGTAATAAGTAATCCTGGTTTACCCTTTGCCCAAACCTTATATGCATTAATTAAGCCCTTACTTGGGGCATGCTTTCGCGTTCCAAAGTTTTCACTCATTGCAGATTTTGCAATTCTATTTTTTAAAACTGAACCATTTGGCAAAGTAAAAGAGGAAGTTATATTCTTCATTTATTTTTATAATATATTTTTGTGAAACTACTAATTATATACTTAAAAAAGCTCAAAATAAGGACCGTAAGGCCACCATTTAAATTATTGTAAAATAAGTTTCTTATTAACTACACCATCATCAGTTATAATCTCTAAAAAATAAAGTGCTTTAGAAAAATCTTTTAAATTTATAGCTTTATTATAGTCTCCTTTATAATTTTCTAAATTTTCTAAATAAACTATATCTCCAAAAGAATTAATAATTCTAATCTCTAAATTCTGTCTTGATAAACTTGTGAATTCGATATTAAATATTTCTCTACTTGGATTTGGATATATTATAACATTTTTATGATCTTCAGTAAAATTGTCTATCGAACTTAATTGATAATCTTTCTTAAATACCCATGCCATATTTGTTGAAGAATTACTATTTGGGTCAAAACCACCAAAATAAAGAGCAATTTCATTTGGAAATGGCGATTCTACATAGCACCGATTAGCGACTAAAGCCTTATCCTCTAAGTCAATTGTTCCATTTATTTCTTCTATTAGATACTGACCATCTGAATATCGCTTAGCAAATAAACTACCTTTATAGTAACCGTTCCATGTTAGATGAGGACCACCTGTAATATTTGCTTCAAAACCCAATAAGTGTAGAGTATCATTTGTTAATGGGTCAATATATTTATAAAACTCATTGTAAGCTCCAAGCACATAATTTGCATTTGAGCCAATCAAGAAATCTTCTATCAATAAAGATAATTTCGTTTCATAAATACGATTAAAGCCTATACCGTCTGCTTCTAAACGGTAAATAACCCCTTGCGACTGACCATTAGGACACCACATCAACAAGAAAGCTTCATCAGTACCACTTGGATTATCGATAGTGGTTAAGCCTCTAATTCCACCAACAGCAGAGTTAATTGTAGCTCCAAGATCACTAAAATCATGATCTATGACATAACTTGGTGAAACTCCGTCTATTCTTCTATAAAGTTTACTTCCGGATGAGAAATAAAGTTTTCCATTTGCTACCTCAATACCTAAAGACCTAATACTTAAAGGACCAAATTCTGCTATTGAAATCCAATCAATTTTTCCTGGATTTGCAGAATTATATTTTCCTTTATATATCCCTTGAGTTCCAACAGTAGCAAATACGTACTCAAAGCCAGTTTGTTGATCAACATACATCTCAATATCTCTTATAGAGTAGTTTTCACCTGCAGGAAAACCCCCTTGAACTATTTGACTTTCTCCCCAAGTGCCATTTACATCATTTCGAACGAAACTCTTTACTGTTACCTGGCTAGTAATATAGTTTGGTGAGTATCCAGCACAAATCAAAACTGTATCTGGGGATGACAGTGCATTTCCAAACTGATCTTTAGTAAAAATTATTTGTTTAAGAATTTCAGGGCGTAGATAACTTGCTCCAAGAAACAAATCTTCTT
>JGI20157J14317_10004132_pt1 | contig 11311 bp, 15 predicted proteins | sample COG_07_FD_14317 | JGI IMG/M metagenome (IMG submission 14317)
CAGCTGGACTTGCTGGGCTTTTCCACTCCAAAAAAATCTGGTGAATAAGGCCAGAAGTGTTTTAAGGCATTGAAGTTCAAGTGCTTGAGATAGCTGCATGCGCCCCAGTGCCAGTGCCAGTGCCAATATCAGTATCAACACAAAAAGCCTAAAGCTTTAGACCAGCCAAATAGGTTGGAATATTTTTAAATCAGTAGTTAAACTAAGATATGCGCAGCCAGCCTGATCTTGGCACACTTTATTTACAGCCTATGAATACAAACAAAAATGTTCCTAACTGCATGCAATGCAAGCACTTTTATGTCACTTGGGATGCAAAATTTCCAAGAGGTTGTCGCTTGTTTGCCATTAAATCTCGTCAGTTGCCAATGATAGAAGTCATGCGTATTGATGGCCACGCCTGCCGAGGATACGAACTAAAACCCACATCACCAGTTAAGCCCACAAGGTAGGCGTTACCGTTCATACTGAGGTGAGTGGTGAAGCAGAGAGCAAGTTAGTGAAGAGGCCTAATCTCTTACTAGCATGAAACGAAGAGGCTCCTTTTTTGCTTGCTTACTAAAGTAGTGGCCGCGNTAAAAAAAGAATGACCANGCCATGGGTCGCATCCAAAAGTTAGACTCACTGCTCCAATACACTTCAGGTTCAATACCACTAAAAATCCGTGTGTTAATGGAAGGTGATTTACAGTCTGCCTCTACTAGCGTAGTCATATCATCCGTTTCTGGTACTCGCCAATCATCAAAGCCAGCTAACGTTACGTTGGCAGCCCAGGTTTGTGCGTCTTCAAAGGGTAAGCGTATTGGCTGACCTTGGCATTCTCCATTAAGCCAAGTCTGCCCAGCCCCACAACGATACCAAGTAAGGCCTGAAAGTGGGTCTTGGACTAAGCCATTACTCATGCGTTGATAGCGCCCATCCGTTTGCTGCACTGAAAAATAATCATCACACTTGGGCGCCTTATCAACTACTGCGTAGCTAAAGATGGAAAACGTAATAGTAAGAAAGAAAGCGGCAAATTTCATAGATACACCTCAGAAGTCTTATACGTTATCGTCTGATTATAGCGTAACTTAAATCCAATTAGACTCGGTTATGAGAATTTTTTTTACCTATACTGAGTTAAGAACATAATCAGGCTAAATATTTATTACATTTGGTCGATAATATTGGATATTATAGAGAGATTACTATTCTATGGTATTTAACGTACCGTCAAGAATTTATTAGATAACAATGGGTTGGAGATATAAAAGATGGATTTAGCAACAATTGTCGGGTTTGTCGCATCTTTTGGAATCGTTGCGGCGGGTATTCTCATGGGTGGTCCTATGGCCATGTTTGTTAACGGTGCTTCTATTTTTATCGTTATCGGTGGCTCTTTGGCCGTTGTTTTAATGCGTTCTTCCATTGGTGACTTTGTCGGGGCCATAAGCTTGGCTGGTCAAGCCTTCGCAAATAAAGTCGACAAGCCTGAAGATTTGATTGAAAAAGTCGTTGAGCTTGCAACCATTGCGCGCAAAGACGGCATGATCGCCCTAGAATCCCAAGAAGTCAGCAATGAATTTCTTAATAAGGGCATGGGCATGTTGGTCGATGGTCAGGATGGTGCTGCGATCAAAGGGGCGCTTGCCACTGAGGCAGGCATGAAAATACGCAGAGCAAAGGCTGGCGGTTCTATTTTTGAAGCTTGGGGAGATTTTGCACCCGCCATGGGTATGATCGGCACACTTGTAGGTCTGGTGCAGATGTTGGCTAACATGGGCGACCCAAAATCGATTGGCCCAGCTATGGCAGTGGCCTTATTGACCACACTTTATGGTGCAATTATTGCCAACATGATTGCTTTTCCGGTGATGCAAAAACTAGAACAGCGTTCAGAAGCTGATTCGGTTAACAACGAGCTTATTATTAAAGCTCTGATCTTTATTTCAGAAGGCGGTAACCCGCGCGTTATGGAATCATTATTATACAGTTACTTGGCGCCTAAAGTTCGGGCTAAGTTAGAAGCCGCTGCTTAATTGATTGTTATTTAGGGAGAAACAATCATGGCAGAAGAAAATACCGACGCTGAAGAGAACCCTAACGCCCCTGTGGCAGCTGACGGCGAACAAGGCCAAGACAACCCTATAGAAGGCCAGAGGCCACGGAAGAAGGCCAAGAGGCCACGGAAGAAGGCCAAGAGGGCACGGAAGAAGGCGCAGCCGCAAAAGCACCAGCCGAAGAAGATGACGATGCTGAGGAGTGTCCGGTCTGCAAGAAAGGCGCTCCTTTATGGATGGCAACCTTTGCCGACATGGCGACCTTGTTGATGGCATTTTTCGTACTAATTTTATCATTTTCAGAAATGAGAGTGGTTAAGTTAGAGCAAGTGGCGGGCAGTATTGCCCACGCATTCGGTATACAAAAAGTCTTAAACAAACCTGATCCGCCAGAGGGGACCTCGATGCTATCGAAAACATTTAGCCCCACGTTAGCTCAAATGTCAGTCGTAGATCAGTTGATGCAGCAAACCACTGAGACCACACAACAAGACGTAGAATTAAAAACGGAGACAAAAAAAGAAGACTATGATGTCAATGAAGAACAGCAGAAGGTGGAAACGGCTCTAGCGGAAGAAATAGCTAATGGCGAGGTTGAGGTCACGATTAAAGATAATCAGGTAGTGGTTGAACTTAACGGCCCTGGTAGTGTTGGAGAAGCGGAAAGTGAAGGTGAGCAGGGCTTCGTGCCAGCTGAGACCATAGAACTCTATGCAAAAATTGCGGATGCTCAAGCACTCACTGATGCACCTATCAAAGTGCAAGATCAGCAATCTCAAAAGCAACAGGACGCAAAAGATTTGAACGAGCAGCAGCAAGAGCAAGTCCAACAGGAAGTAGCAGAGTTAAAAATGGTGCTTTCAGAGGCTGTGACTCAAGGTTTAGCTGAAGTTGAGCAAGAGGGCACTAAGATTATTGTTCGACTGTCAGAGAAGGGTGCCTTTCCCAATGGGGGGGCTCAGCTTAACCCCAATGCACTGCCTATGATTAGAGCGTTGAGCAAAACCATTAAAAGTAATAAAGGCCAAGTGATCGTCACTGGGCATACGGATAGCACTAATCCACCTTCTGGTGGCGAATTTCCAAGTAATTGGGACTTGTCGGCAGTGCGCGCAGCGGCAGTTGCAGACTCGTTGAGTAGTTTGATGAATGTCTCCAAGCAGCGGCTTTCTGTGGAAGGCGTGGCTGATACTGAGCCACTGAATGATAATCGGTCCGCCGCAGATCGGGCTCGAAATCGACGAGTTGAAATTGTGCTAGACATAGCAGATGTTGAATAACAAGTGGTTTGGAGCTAAACGATAGCGTCTACGGAGACTTGCTGTTCTGGCTTTTCAATAGCCTTATAGGCTTCAGCGGCTTGTTGGCTGCGCTGAGGCGGCAGATCAGTGTAATTCGCTAATCCATCACTGCCTTTTTTAGTCTCAGCTTGGGCACTGATGTTAGCTTGGCTAGCACGCCAGGCAGAAGCTTCTAGGTTAGCTTTTTGTCGACTTTGATCCGGTGCTTGAGGCAGTTGCGCTGACGTGTCAATTTCTTCTGCTCTAGGGAAGGCGTTTTCCGCCCTCACTTTGGCTTCCTGATTGATCACAGGTAGTTGGACCGCGGGTGCGATTGGCGTAGCGTTACTGATGTTCATGATGATATTCTAACAAATAATTAACCAAGATAGCAAAAGGGGGCAGATGATTGATAACGGACCTCAACCCTTAGCACCATCAAGTGGCGTCGTTCGGCCAGGGGTGAACCTTGGTAATGGCCCTATATTGCCCGCGATTAACCTCATCAAGGGTCAGATTATTGAGGGTGTAGTGGTGCAATTACAACCGCGATTGTTAGTCGACACTGCCAACAGTATCTTCAGTGCTGCAGCCAGTTCAGCGGCTTATACACTTGGGGAACGCTTATTATTTAAGGTGTTAGACCCAGAGGTACACCCACCTCGTTTAGAGTTATTGCGATCTGGACAGTTGCCTGTTTCCTCTCTTGGTCAACAAAGTGCATTTTTACGCAGTCTTTTATATCGTCCGGACGGCTTAAAACCACTTCAACAATGGCTGTCTAGCCACTTGGCTAGTCACTTGGGGCGGTTGCCGCCACCCTTAGTGACATTATTACAATCCTTTTGGCAGCTTCCTAATCCTCCTAAAGCCATTGATATACAAAAATCACTGTTGATGAGTGGTTTATTTAGTGAAAGCCGTGGTCAAGCAAAAACCTTAGCAAATGCCTTAATGGGACCAGCAGCAGCCCATAATGATCTTAAAGCTTTATTAAAGTTGCTGGCCCTAGAAGAAGGTTTTGAGCAACAAGTTAAGCCTTTGCTAGACGCCTTAAACTCAAGCCAAATCAAAAGTCTAGATGCTCTGCTCAATAATCAAACGCATTATCAATGGCTTATGCCTTGGTTTGGGGAACAACATTTATTGATTACTTTGCAACAAAACCAGCAACAACGTAGCCAAAAAAATTGGTCTGTGAGTCTGGCTCATGAGGGTCCAGAACTAGGGGTATTGCAGATCAACTTGCTACTGACAGAGCGTTCCCTGGCTCATGAATCCACAGCGAGTTTGCATTTTTCCAGTGATCAGGCATGGCTAGCGCCATTGGTGCATGATTCTAAGCAGCAGTTGCATCATGCACTAAAGCTGCACGGTATAAACTTACAGCAGGTTAGTGTGGGCCCAATCATAGAGGCCGAACTTCAAGCTAAGTCTCAGGCCAAGTCTCAAGGGGTGCATACTATTTTGGACGTTCACGTATGAAAAAGCCTCTGCAAGCTATCGCCATAGAGTATGGTAAAAATCCAGTGCCTTTAGTCGTAGCTAAGGGAAAAGACGAATTAGCTCAAAAGATCATTGACGCAGCCATTGCAGCAGGAGTGCCCATTAAAAAAGATGAAGAGTTGGCGGCTTTATTGGGCTTACTTGACCTTGACGACCAAGTGCCTAGGTCGCTGTATACGTTAGTCGCTGAAGTTTTGGTGTATACCTACTGGCTCAAGGGCATGAAACCAGGCGACGAAAAAGCCATTTGAGCTAATGCTTACTGGTGAAGGTCTAAAATGAGGTTAACTTCACCTTCAGTGAGCCCACAGATATGTTGGATTTTTTCCCCAGACATGCCTTCTTTGGCCATGCGGATGGCATGTTCATAATTACTCTGACTGGGCACCTCTGAGGATAATGGGTTGCTAGGACTCGGTTGATCCTTGATGCGATTGAGTTGCTGACTGTTAGACTCTATTAAAGTGTAGATATCCTGTAATACTTGGTCCATACGCTGCTGGCGTTGAGCACCTAAAAATTGTAACTTTTCTAGTTTATTATAATCTTCTTGCTGTTCAATAAGTTGTCGACCTAGGTCTGTCAGGCGCTGCTGCAGTTGCTGGCTGCCCTGGCGCTCAAATAAAAGACTTATTAAACTGGTCACAAACCCAATGAGGCCCAGCACCATGAGTATAATGAGTATGGGTAATTGAGGATCATTAACTAAAGAATTGAAAATGGCCATAAATACGATCTACGTTAAAACTATCTGAAGGTTGAGTATAGCATTATGCCTTATCGAGACTGCGGCCTATATTAGACTTGAACGCATTACCTAAACTATTGTATAGATTAGTACTTGTCACCGGGCTGCTTAGTTCTAATGTTTCTAACGCTTTACTAATCGATTCTAGTTTGGTGCGCATGAAAAAGTCACTGGTACGGTGAGTTTTTTCACACGATTCTAGTAGGTTGAGCAGATGCTGCCATTGTGTCTGTTGCAGGGGGGGAAGGTGCTGACTAAAATTTTTGTCTTCGCGATCAATATTCGCTTTAGCACAAAACTGATTGCGCAGGGCATCAAACAGCTGAATGGTTTGTACATCATGTTGCTTGCGGACTTGTAGTTCCTGAAAGGCCTGCAAATCACTATTTTTAAGGTAGTCAAATTCTAGGTCAAGGGTGCTCTGCAACTGCTGCGCGTCGCTAATGGCCTGTTTTAAATGGCCATCAAATTCCTCTATTAACTCTGGCAGCAAGGGAGAATTATCCTTGAATTAGTTTTTCTAAACTAGTCATTTTTTCCGCAATGCGCGCCGTATCCACGGGGAACTCTCCATTTTCTAGGGCCTCTTTAATACGATCTACCTTTTTTTGGTCAATGTCACTGACCCCTTTACTTGCCTGAGTCATGCGCACCAACGTTTGTGATTCTGGGGTGAATTTAGCCTGATCTGCGCCTTGGCTAGGCGCAGTTTTGGCTTGATCTGTTGCACGCTGAGTTTGACTCGCTTGGCTTTGTTGATGAACATCTTGAGTTTTTTGAGCAGTTTTAGCTTGGGCATTATTTACCTTGCTAGCTCCAACTCCTTGATAACTATTGCTAATATCATTCATGTTGTACCTCTGACTTAATCTAATCTAGCCTAACTTCCCGCTACCTGATAGCTATCGACAGACGTCTGCAAAACTTGAGCTAAAAGTAGCATTTATTTTAAATAAAATCTAATCATTACTTAGCTACTGATTTTCTGAACTCATCGGCTAAGTTCTACCTGGCCTTTGGCAATCACTAACCCCTGCTTAACTACGCCACTGGGGGTGAGTTTCACCTTTATTTTATCACCCAAACTCCCATTAGACAAAGCCTCAGCTTCATTACTGATTTGATAGTTGTCAGCATTAATTTGTAAACTCACCTGACTCCCTTTAAGCACCAAATAGGCTTTGCGCAACATATCTTTCGTCAGTGGAATTTGCGTGGCAATATGACGCTTAGTCACCCAGCCAACTAAGGCGTCTGTTTGGCTAAATTCAGTTTGTCTTAGCTTGTGTTCAGGCACCCATGCCATAGCCAGATCTTGGGCGATTAGTTCTCTGCCCATAGGCAAAGCTTGGTTGCTAATAACCACTAACTTTTGGCCTTCGATATCATTCTTATTCAGCAGCTTGCCAGCTTTAATATACCGCCTTGCAATTCGGCCTATTAATTGATCGCTATTCGTCACGGCATTAGGGCTGGCAGTCTGGATTGACTCTTCGCTTGACGTTAGATGCTTTAATTTGACGACCTGGCCTTGAGGAATGTCTTCTGCCGCGCGCCACAAACGTTGCAGATGACTTAGGTCGGCAGGGCTAAGCCAATGCCCCACCTTAAGCCTGCGTTTCACTTGCTGCCCAATAGGGTTAGTCTCACTGCCCATAAAATTGTTATGGCTACCGGTGTAAGTCACTAACGAGACATGCTTTGCGGTAATGGTGCCCTGTTCTGCAATGGCACTGATTAAGCGCCAAGCTTTAGTCTTGGATTGCACATTAACTGACAAATACAAAGACCAACTGCTGCTGTTGTGAGTTTTCTCACACACGACCTTGACTGTTTTTTGGTTATTAAATGGCAGTGTCACTAATAGAGCAGATGCACACAAGGCGTAACGACTGCGATCATCAAGTTTACCGGTGCGCACATTACTACCTAATTCTTGTTGGAAGAATTGGCTCACCGCTTGGTAAATGGCCTCGTGGGTGTGCCATGGTGCAGCCTGAGCACTCATGGAGGTAAGCCATATACCAGCGATTAATAACAACCATTTAAGCTGCAAAAACCTGGCGGCAAGGCCTTGCCGCTTATCGAAATTAGGGGGCGATTTTCTCATAATATAATTTCTAACATAATGAAATATAACAATTTTTTAAGTTTGGCATAATCTTTGCTTTAGTGAGTGTGTAGCAGGTAATTATAAACCTCTAAACAAACAACAAAAGTAGCGAGTGATTATGAGCATTTTACAAAACCCACTAGGCATTCACGGCACCGCATTAAAACTGCGCGAACAACGTATTGCAGTCTTAGCCTCTAACATTGCCAACGTAGACACACCTAACTATAAGGCTCGCGATCTTGATTTTAGAAGTGTCATGGCTGCCACCCAAAGTAAAGGCATGAGCACGAGCCACGCTCGTCACATCGGAGTCACTAATTACCAGGCCCTTGAGGGTGAAGGCATGGTGAAGTATCGCATGCCCAACAGCGCCTCTCTAGATGGCAACACTGTTGAAATTAACACAGAAAACAGTTTGTTTACAGAGAACTCAATGCGTTATCAAGCAACCAACACATTTTTGAATAGCAAGATCAAAGGCGTCATGAGCGCTTTACGCGGCGAATAAACCGCACTTAGCTCACGCAACCTAACTGAATAAAGGACACCAACATGTCATTGTTATCCGCTTTAAAAATTTCTAGTTCTGCCATGACTGCGCAAATGACGCGCTTGAATACAACAGCCAGTAACTTGGCCAACATGGACGTGGTGGGTTCCACTCCAGATGGCGCTTACAAAGCCAAACGGCCTATTTTTAAAACAGTGATGGAAACCTACACCACCGATAACTTTGAAGCCAGTGTCAAAGTGAATGGCATCCACGTTAGTGATCGGCCCAACGCGAAGAGTTACGACCCTTCAAACCCGGCTGCTAATGATGACGGTTTTGTTTTTATGTCTAACGTCAACTCGATTGAGGAAATGGTGGACATGACCAACGCGTCTCGCTCCTATCAAACCCAAGTAGAAGTAATGAACGCGACCAAGAAGATGATGATGAGCACGTTGCAGTTGGGTAAGTAATAGCTTAGCCAATATTGACAACGTTTGCTGTGCAAGCTGAGTAATAAAACAGCCGTGCCAGTTAAGTTAGTTAAGTAAGGAGGAAATGATGACCGCATCTATCAGTTCGATACCTGAAAGTTTTAGAACTTTGGAATCGACTCAACAAAAAGAAATAGCTCGAACCTCGACGCTAGGTCAGGAGGACTTTTTGAAGTTACTCATGACCCAGTTGCAAAACCAGGACCCCATGGAACCCATGGATAATGGCGAATTCATGGGCCAGATGGCTCAGTTTTCTACCGTCGAAGGCATCACCGAAATGGGTGAGTCCATTGACGGCCTTGTGGGTATTTATCAGGGCCAACAAATGAGTGCCAATGCCAGCATGATTGGTAAAAAAGCTTTAGTTGATGGCAACTGGGCGCAATTAGAAGGTGGGAAGTTGGCAGGTGCCATAGACCTCACTACAGCAGCGAATGATCTGCGCGTTGATGTTAAATCTGAAACGGGTGAACTCATGGCTAGCATAGGTTTGGGGTCAAAGATGGCAGGCGCACAAGAATTTTCCTGGGATGGCATCAAACAGGATGGCACCGCAGCACCAGAAGGAAATTACTACCTGAGCGCTAGCGCGGTTCGGGATGGGCAGTCTACGGTGCCCGCTATGCAGGTGTATGGCACCGTCAATAGTGTTCAGATGAAAGGCGGTGAGGTCACTCTCAATGTCTCTGGCCAAGGTAATGTCAGTTTTAATAATGTTAAGCGAATCAGCCAGTAGGCTGTTAGCGCCATTTAAATGTAATGAACTAAAAGTAATTAAAAGTAATTAAAAGTAATTAATAGGAGATCGACTTATGTCATTCTATACTTCACTCACGGGCCTAAACGCGGCGCAAGCACAATTAGGCATCACATCAAACAACGTATCCAACGTGGGCACGGTGGGCTTTAAAAAGTCTCGTGCTGAATTTGGAGACATCTTTGCTACCTCACCTTTGGAGAACGCCTCAAGCGCCATCGGTCAGGGTGTACTTTTGAAGAAAGTAAACCAGCAGTTTAGTCAGGGTAACATTGAGTTCTCTACTAACTCTTTGGACTTGGCTATTTCGGGCCAGGGTTTCTTCGCCTTGAAACCTAGTCAGACGTCAAACCAAACTGTATATACTCGAGCGGGTTCGTTCAGTGTTAACAACGACCGGTANGTAGTTGACTCCTCNGGTCAGTACNTACAAACNTTTCCGGTNAACGATGACGGATCGGTAATTGCCACAGGTTTAGGTTCTGCGAAATCTTTGCAATTGCCTTCAACAGCCGGTTTACCGCAGCCTTCTTCACAAATTGAATTGGGTCTAAACCTACCAGCAGGTGCAGACATATTGCCTGAGGGTGCGTCTTACACCGTTGATAACCCTTATGCTTTTGATCGAAATGACAGTGATACGTTTAACAAATCAACGTCGATCACGGTCTTTGACTCATTAGGTAACCCCCACATTGCCACGGTTTATTACATTAAAACCAGTTCGGCAACAGAGATTAACCCAACCAACAAGTGGGACACGAAAATCTTTATCGGTGATAACGAGCTGGATCCGTCAATCATTGCAGCAAAAAATGATAAGAGCGAAACCCAGTACATGAATAAGTTTGGTCAAATTAGTACCAACCCTGCCGCCATAGACCCTACGTTTAACGCCGCGGCTGCGCACCCTTTGTACTTTAACGATGACCAGCAAACCACAGTGCCTTCATCTCCTGGAAGAACCGTGGGTGGTTACATGACCCGTGCGACCGTAGGCCATGACTTTGGTTCGACAGACAGTAATAAAGTCACTATTGTTAACCCCACCAAAGAAGTGGATACCTTTACCTTTACAGCAGATTTAGTGTCAGGTGGCAGTGTTTCTTTTGCAGGGGGCACTTCTACCTACACTCAGCCCTTTATCACCAGCCACAATGCCACATTAGATGCTTTGGTAAACACAATTAACGCTGGCGAAACGGCTTTTAAGGCGGCTCGGGTCGACTCTAAGGTGGTTTTAACAGCCTATAGTGCTGCCGCGTTGCCCACGATGACAATTAGTGGTACCTCAGATGGCTCTGCAGCTCTGGTAGCTAACAAAGCTAATACAGCTGTCGCAGCTGGTTGGCCTGCTGAGGGCAGTGGCAGTTTTTCTGGGACTGATTTTGTCAGTGTGCAGGTGGACGGCAGTGATTCTCAATCAATCGACATTCCTGCTGGGCAATACTCTGGCACCGAGCTGGCGACCCTAATGACACTCAACCTGAATGCTAAATTCAGTGATGAGAAAAGTTATAAAATGCCTGTCTCAACGGCTGACCGCACCATTACGTTAGAGTTACAAGATAGCAATGGTAATGACATCAACAAGGCGAAGGGCCCAGAAATTGATACTTTAGCGTACAATGCCGATATAGTGCTTGGCGGAAGTGTAACCTTTCGTATGGCTGCTTTGGGCACCGCTGCGACCTACACTCAGGCCTTTGATACCAATCATCGGGATACTCTGGATGCATTAGCGGTCCAAATTAATGCAGGCGAGTCAACCTTTGCTGTTAAGCGTGTTGATGATGACTTAGTGGTTACTGCTAGGTCGGCTACCGCCCTAGGTGCAGTCACCACAGGCGGAACCACAAACGGATCTACCAA
>JGI20157J14317_10004133_pt1 | contig 11307 bp, 9 predicted proteins | sample COG_07_FD_14317 | JGI IMG/M metagenome (IMG submission 14317)
TTGTTTAATAGGTTCATAAAAAGAGCATTACCTTCACTTGCTCCATATATTTCAACAATCCTATCAACCCCAAATCTATCTTTGAATATATCCCAAACATCAGGCCTTAGGCCATTTCCAACCATAACTTTTAAAGGATTATTTTGCTCTGCTTGCGTTGGCTCTGTGTTGGCTAAATACCTGCAAAGTTCTCCAATATAAACAAGGGCAGTTGTATTATATTGCTGTACCTCATCCCAAAATGAGGAGGCTGAAAATTTTCTTTTGATAAAAGTTGATGCTCCAGCCTGAATTACTGCACAAAGCCCTAGCATCAAACCAGTTGAGTGATAAAGAGGCAGGCTGTTATGCATGCAATCTGTCTCATCAATACGATAACCAGCCATCTTAATATTAATTGAAGCTGCCATAAGTTTCTGATTGGGGCAGATAGCTGCCTTTGGAACTCCGGTCGTGCCAGATGTAAAGATATAACAAGCCACATCCTTTGCTTTAACTGAATTTGTTTCTTCTAAATTTTGATCATCAGAAAGATCGAGTTGAGCCTTAAGATCAATAGCCCAATCTGGAAGAGAGAACTCAGCAGTATCTTCAGCCCATAAAAAATCTTCTTGTTTAGTAATATTAATTTGGTCTAGGACATCCTCCAAGGCATCTGCTCGTTCTGCCCCAACAATACATTTAACAGAATCAGATGAATTAATGCAGTGCACCAATGGATCGCCAGTTAAACTGGTATTAATTAAAACGCCTATTGCGCCAATCTTATTTAAAGCTAACAAGGCAATAACAAAGCTAGGACGATTTTCCATAAACAGCACCACTCTATCGCTATGCTTCACTCCAGTTGAAATAAGATACCTTGCCAGGCTATTGGCTGCTGTGTTTGTGTGTCCATATGTCCACATCTCATTCTCGAAATGCAAAAAAGGTCTTTCAGAAAATTTGTCTGTGGTTGCTTCAAAAGTATGAGCCAATGAAGCTTGATCCTCAGGATCTGGAAATTTGTAACGCATGACTGGAATCAAGTATCTCAGCTCACCCAAAACCCTAAAAAACTCTTTTATTTTATTAAACAATTTCTTTCCCCAAAAAAAAATTTAATCAATCTTCACTACAATATGGATTGATAAGGGATTCTATCAAATATCTTGATAAACGTCGCAGTTTAAACATACATCCGACTCATTTTAAGTTTGTTGGAAATGATAAATAGAGCCTAAATCTAGCAATTGAGTGAGCTCCTCTAAGAATGTATAAGACTCATCCATTAACTGTATATCCATCAAATCTTTAGGGTTTAGATTGTCGCTGTATTGCTTGCTAACTAAAGCTCTTAAATCCATAAGTTTTTTTGGACTTAGTAAAAATTTTCATTGATCTGATCAAACTCATCACTCAACTCCATAAATAGCACGTTCAAACTTTTGAAGAGTATTAAATGCAACTGGATCAAGAAATGGTAAGACTTGAGTTGAAAAAATACCACATATATCCTGCAAAGGATCTAACCAGAAGTATGTATTAAAAAATCCTGCCCATGAAGCAGACCCAGGCGATCTTCCATTTTTTGTTCCAGAGGGATGAAGCATAAATCCTAGACCCCATTCAGCCTCCTCACCAAAAGTGAGATCTAGGTTTTCTGTTAGATCTGGCATTTGAGATATATGTGGCCGCAGTTGATATGTATTTATTTGGTTAATAAACATCTTTGAAACTGTCTCAGGTAAAAGTATTTGATGCTCGTTTAAGCTTCCTTGATTAAGCAATGTCCTTAATAGTTGTGCAAAATCTATCACTGTAGAGTAAAGCCCTCCTCCTCCATGCACCATAAAAGAATCAAGGTCATCAAATTCAGGTTGAAATAAATCTGATTTAACCAAACCCTTTGAGTCTCTTTTCATCATTGATAAAACCCTACCCCTTTTACTTTCTTCGATGCGGAAGTCTGTATCATCCATGCTCAAAGGGGAAAAAATATTTTTTAAAAAATATTCTTCTAATGGCATATTAGACACCCTCTCAATTAATATTCCTAAAATATCAATACCTATTCCATATTCCCATCTAGTTCCGGGTTCACAAGTTAAAGGAGTTTTAAGATAATCACTATTTGAAGAAGTTATCTTGAGATTGTCTGAGATAAAAATCTTTTCATTCCACATAGAATATGCATAACCAGAAGTATGAGTAATTAGCTCTTTAATTAATGGGCTTCTTTTAGGCTTGAGGTAGTTAGCATGCCCTCCCTGATCTATGCTGTGCAAAATATTTACATTCTTGAGCTCGGGAATATAACTCTCAATTTCATCTAAAAGGCCTATTTGATTTTTTTCAACTAGTTGAAGTGCTGCAATAGTTGTAACTAGTTTAGTCATTGATGCAATCGCAAAGATTGAATTAGATTTAATTTTTACGGTTGAATCTTCGAGACTGGATCCACTAGAATGACTGAAGAAATTTTTCTTGCTTGAGCTGACAAGCCCTATGACATTTTGAAGGTCATTGTTTTTTGTTGCCGAATCTAAAACTTTGGCAGCTAGATCTAGACGCTTAGAAGTAATTGTGTATTTAGTCATTTATTTTTTAAATATTGACTTTTACGTATGCTCCTTTCTTAGTTCAGTTGCGGCTTGAACCATGTTCTGTAATTTGCCAAATGAGGACTCTCTAGAAAGATATTTCATCCCACAGTCAGGGGCTAAAATAATATTTTGTGCGTCTACAAATTCTAAGGCTTTCTTCACTCTTTGCTTTATAACTTCAACTGATTCAATTTCAGAGTTTGATAAATCAATAACGCCTAACAAGATGTCTTTTGATTGTAAGGACTCTAAAATACTGCAATCAAGGCCGCTTTGGGCAGTTTCAATCGATACTTGATCACAACAAGTGTCAGCAAATTCAGGTAAAAAAGAGTAGCCTTCAGGTCGTTCATGAATAAGAGCCGCATAACCAAAGCATATATGGACGCAAGTTTTACCATCCACTCCATCCAATGCTAGGTTTAAGGCTTCAACACCAAACTCCCTTGCTGCCTCAGGTCTAGCTTGCATGTATGGTTCGTCTAGCTGCACAACATCAGCCCCAGCTTTAAATAAATCCTTAATTTCTTCATTTACAACTCTTGCATAAGCAAAAGCAGCTTCTCTAGGAGTTTCATAAAACTCGTTTTGAGCTTGCTGCGCCATGGTAAATGGGCCTGGAACTGTTATTTTTATATATCTATCAGTGTTTGCTTTAAGAAATTTTAAGTCCTCAAGTGTTGCAGATTTTGTCCGCTTAAGTTCGCCTACAATTCTTGGAACAAAAACTGGCTCGCCACTTCTATCCAATGCTTCGCCAGGATTATCAAGGTCAATTCCATCCAATGAAGCTGCAAAATGGTTTGAGTAACTCTCTCTACAAATTTCACCATCAGTGATTATATCCAAGCCTGCTGCTTCCAAATCACGAATTGCTAGCAAAGTTGCGTCTTTCTTTGCCTCTTCCAGGTATTCTTCTTGTACACGCCAGAGCTCTTTAGCTCTAGTTCTGGGCGGAAAACGATCTTTTAATTTATCACGATCAATCAACCATTCTGGCTGAGGATAACTTCCAACTATGGTGCAAGGAAATAGTGGTAATGACATTTTGCTCTCCTGTAAAATTTATAATCTATTAGTTTTCTGGAAATGTAACAAGTTTCGATTTATAGGTTTCTCTTGGTAGAGTATTGAAAACGACAAACTCGATCTTGGTAGTGATTAAAAGACGTTCTCTAATTTCATTTTGAATCTGATCCCCCAATCCCTCAGGGGCGACTTGAGTATCATTATTTAGTTCAATTTGCACTGGCAAGGGCGGTGTTTGAGAAATAGCTTTTTGAGTTGGCTTAATTTGATACATACCAGAGAGATGATTTGTATATTTATTAAGTATGCTTCCAAGAGAAGTAGGGAAAAAGTTAACACCTCGAACAATCAACATATCATCTGTTCGGCCAATGCATCGGATTCTTGGTCCAGTTCTTCCTGATGGATTAGTGGACTGCTTCACTATCACATGATCTCTGCTTCGAAAGCGAAGTAATGGCATTGCTTCTCGATGAAGCGCAGTGTAAACCAGCTCTCCTTGTGCGCCATCATCCCAGGGTATTGGCTGTTCGGTTTCAGGATTAATTAATTCTACATGCACGTATCCTCTTGGCATAAAATGCATGCCTTGCGCATCCTCATCCTCTGCCCATGCAGATAATGTAATATCTCCAATCCCCATAGATTCTCTTACCTTACATCCAAAAGCCTTCTCTATTTTATTACGAATCAAGGGATCGCCTCCCCCTGGTTCACCAGCAGTAATCATATTTTTGAGGCCTAATGATCTCGTATCAATATTGTGAGCTTCGCACCAATCAATCAAGTAGAGTCCATACGAGGGTGTGCAACTTACTCCTGTTGCTCCTGTGCGCTGAATAGCGGTTACCATTCTTTCGGTATTACCAGTACCAACTGGAATAACATTACATCCAATCTTATCAAACCCATAGTAAACGGCGCCAGCAACAAAGGGACCAGCATTAAAACCAACAACCACTTTTTGACCTTTGGTAAAACCAGCTGCAGTATAACCACGTGCAACATTGGTTGCATAAACCTCTATATCTTTATGAGTCAAGGCGAGATAACAAGGAACGCCTGTTGTACCACTAGTGCTATAGACTCTTCTGATAGAATCTTCGGAAGCTGCAAGATGAGCTCCAAATGGAGGCATGCTAGCTTGAGTTGCTCTTATTTCATCTTTTTCGGTAAAAGGGAGATTTCTTATTTGATCAAGGGATTGAATATCCTTAAAACTTGAGAATCCAGCCTCTATTAGTTTTTCTTGATAAAAAGGTGAGTTCTTGAAAAGATATTTTATTTGTTCTGGAAACCTCTTTGAATCAATAACATACTGCTCATCAACAGATCTAGTTTCTACCTCTGGATCAAAAATCACCTCTTAAATTATACGGTGTGCAGTTTGTGAAATATGAAGGCCGAAAATTCGAGCACTTTCTAAATCTGCTTTTGAAGGGCCCTCTTCAGGCCCCACATCAACATCAGACTGCGCCATAGCACCAAGAGATGCTCCAAGTCTATTTACATCATCGATAGATCCAGTACTGCTGTTATTTCCTGGCATCTGACCCAAGCTAACCCATAGCATCCCATGTTGTGATGCAAAGGTGAGTAGTTGTATGAGGGAATTTTGCTTATCTCCATTCTGAGATCCTGAATTGGTAAATCCAGCAGCCAGCTTTCCAGACCATTTCATTTCTTGCCACCTAGAAGAAGATGATTCCATGAAAACTTTAAATTCCGCAGAGACAGAACCCATGTATGTAGGAGCACCCATTACTATTGCATCTGATGCATCTAATACTGACCAATGAGGTGAGTCTAAATCTTTTAGCTCATCGGTACTAATAAAATTAACCGTAGATGTTTCGTGCTCCGAAGCTCCAGATACTATTGCCTCTGCTTGCTTTTGAGTATGACCATAGCCGCTATGAAAAACAACACTAATAATTTTTGACATTATCGGTGAGGTTTATCTATGAAAATTTTCATTGTTAGGGGTGTGATCACCTTCTAACCATTTTTTTAAATCTGCATGAGCAGTCAAAACTTTATCGCTATTAATTTCATCAATCTCATCATGATCAACAGTAAATTCAATTAATAGACCTGAAGGGTCTGAGCAATACAAAGAATAACAATACCCATGATTAAGAATATACGTTTGCGGTTCAGCAACACCTGCTTCAGCTAACCTATCTCTGATACCATCTTGAGTTGTTTGATCAACCTTCATTGCCAGATGACGAAATCCAGACGGCGGTAATTCAGGGCCAAATTCGTTTGCATCATCTTCATCGGCAAATTGAAAAAAGGCTAAGCATTCTCCGTTGCCCATTTCAAAAAAACAATGCATATATGTTCTAACTTTACCGAAAAGATCAGTTTGCTCAGCCCAAGTTGCAACAAGTGGAAAACCAATTATATTTTCATAAAAATTTCTTACACCCTCCATGTCTTTTGTGACATAGGCGTTGTGGTGAAGTTTGGTGTTTATTTTTAATGCTTCTGACATAATGTTTCTCCTTAATATTTAAAATTGCATTGTAAAATCTAAGCCAAATCGAGCTGGCAAAGCAGGCCACAGAAAATTATAGCCTGCAGCAGGACCGGGTGACCATTCGGCATTATACTTCTCATCTAAAGCATTTTTGCCCCAAAGAGTTAGGGACCAAGTATCATTTTTTTCAATGCTTATTCTTAGGTCCAGCACATCAATTTCACTTCTTTTAGAGGTATTTGCAGGATCCCACCATGTATCTCCTGTTCTCGCAAAATCAGCTCTCATTAAAAGATCAAGCTCACCATTTCCGATTGGGTAACGATAATTTACTCCGATATTCATTGTTGACTCCGATACTAAGGGAGCTTGATTTCCAACATGTGCTGGATTAGGCGCTTTATCAATCTCGCTATCAGTCAAGCCAAGACCAAAGTAAAGACTTGTATAGTCATTAAGTAGAGCACTTAGCTCTAGCTCAGCCCCTGAGTATGTAACCTCATCAACTGTTCCTAGGTTTTGCGTACTAGTACCTGGATCAAATACAAAGAAATAAGCATTATCAAAGCTAGTTTGATAAAGCGCTATAGATGAGGTGTAACGTCGATCTTCTGAAACATTTTTCAGTCCCACCTCATAGGTATCAGCTACTTGCGCATCAAAAATATCACTCACACCTGGGGTTGGAACAGCTTGCCCTACACCTGTCTGATTGAATCCACCTGATCTAAAACCACGACTGATATCAAAATATGTAGTTGTATTTTCATTCGGTTGATAACGCAAAGTAAATTTTGGCTGAAGTTCATCCCAACTTTCTTTTCTTTTTTCTCCAAAGACTAAATCAAGCCCAGATGTATTATATAAAGCTGGGGTCATGGTGGTGTTTTCACGCTCGTCGTCATCGTAACGTAAAGAGAAACTAGCTTCTATAGCTTCCGAAATATCATATGAAATTTGACCAAAAATTGCCCAAGCAAAATTGTCCTGAGCATCAGCTAAAATATTTAATTGTGGACTAATGTTTCTAGGCTCAACAAATACTGATGGCCTAAATTGTTTCTTTACTGGATAAACTCCCAAGCCTCTATCTATCTGATTACCAGTTGAGATATAGCGGTCTGTAGAAATAAAATAAGCACCAATAATCCATTGCGGGCCATCTTGAGTATTCGAAGATAATCTAAACTCCTGACTTAGAGATTCTACTTCAAGATATTGGTTTTGACTTAAGTCAACATAAGCATCTCCAGTTAAGAACTTAATATAATCTCCAAATGGATCATTATTAAAATAATTATAAGGATGCTCTAGCGGCAAGAAATTAAATTGATCGCCGTATAAGATCTCATCTACATCATCATATGCAGTGATGGATGTAAAAACTCTATCTCCTAAATCCCAATCTAACTTCAAGCTAGCGCTTGTGAAGTTCCTTTCATTGTAACCAAGATTATTAGTCATAATATCGATAGAAGTATTATCAGCCTCTGCACCAATTACAAAATACAGTGCAGTGGTTTTTAATTTTGATGTTGAAATTCTAGCGTCAGCAGAAAAAGTATCTGAAGCATCCCATATAACTCTTAATCTTGTTGAAAGGTCCTCAACAGGATCTGCCTCTGTGTTTAAATAAACGTTATCAAGAAATCCATCGGTTTCCTTAAATGAGCCTGATAATCTATATCTCATAGATGCATCTTCGTTTAAAGCTCCACTGACAGCACCTTTAAGAGCATAACCATTTCCGCTATCAACGCCTACAGTAAATCTTCCATCCGTTTCTTCACCCGGTTCCTTGGTTGTGATTGTTATAGCCCCACCAATAGCATTTCGACCATATAAAGCTCCTTGGGGGCCTCTAAGAACTTCAACTTGATCTATGTCAAATAGAACTTGATTTAATTGAGTAGGATTTGACATCAACACCCCATCAACTAAACAGCAGCAGACATATCACTGTTTCTAGCTTGCGATACACCGCGAAGGGTTAAAAAAGAATTCCCTGCATTTTGAGTTTGGACAAGAGTTACGTTTGGGGTTAAGTTGATGAAATCTTGCGCAGATTCTATACCTGCAGATCTTATTTCTTCTGAGGTGAAGGCTTTAACAGAAACAGGAGCCTCTGAGAGTGATTCATCTTTTTTTCTAGCGGTTACAACTACTTCTTCGTATCCACGAACTGTATTTGCAGAAGATCTTTCCTGAGATGAGAGATCTGCTAGAAAAAATATACTTGTCAAAGCAAAGATAGGTTTTATGTATTGATTTAAATTTTTCATTTGTATTGGTTCCCCCTTTCTGAAATGAATTAACATTCAGAATATAGCTTATAATATTAGCATGGATAATATAACTTATGCTTAGTAAGGTAAATGAATAAAGATACTACAAAAAAGGGACAGACAAGTATATGTGATTTTGATGAGGACCATATTTTAATTAGGGATAAAAATTTAGTTCAAGATTTAGTTGGAAAATACAGTTTTACCCAAGCATGGTTACTCCAAGCCCTAGGGAAAGATCCTTCAGAGCTGCAACTAACAATTGTAGATGCTGTGCTAGTTACAATTATGGAGCACGGATTAGTTCCCTCTGCAATAGCGACACGGCTCACTATTCATGGGGCACCTGAGTCCTTTCAAGGCGCCATCGCAGCTGGGTTGTTAGGTGTTGGCGATAGGTATGCTGGAACTGCAAGTGAGTGTGGAGCAATTTTTGAGCGAATTTGTAATTCTGAAGATATGCAAATAGAAGCAAAAATTATTATAAAAGAATATCGCTCTAGCAAAAAACCGGTTCCAGGATTTGGGCATCCAATTCATAAATCAAAAGATTTAAGAGTAAATCGCTTATTAGAAATTTGCCAAGAGACAGGGGTTGATGGAAGATTTATTGAGGCGATGCATTTAATGGAGTCTTGTCTTTCAGAGGAACTGGGTAAAAAAATTGTTACAAATGTCTCTGCTGCAATTGGAGCTGCGTTAGCAGAAGCATCCATTCCCTCCAATATGATGAGAGGAGTTGTTTTAACGGCAAGATGTGCTGGTTTGGTTGGTCATTTGATGGAAGAATTAAATACTCCAGCAGCTTCCGCGCTATGGGAAGGTGCTCAAAAAAATGTTGACTACCATGATTAGTGAATTGAAAAATTTCAATGAAGAGATTGTCCAGGCTTATAGATACGAAAATTGCAGCGTTGTATATTAAAATTTAATCTTGGAACTATATCTACCTCTACCTCCACAATCGATCTGTAGCAATTGCCGCTCCTTCAGCTAGAGCGTTAAGCTTTGCAAATGCTACATCTGGATCAATTCCTTGCATCCCAACATGGATGCTGAAACCGCAGTCTACTCCTGCCATAACTCTCTCCTTGCCTACTAGATTTGCATATCGCTCTATGCGCTGAGCAACTAATTGAGGATGCTCAATGTAGTTAGATTGGGGCTCAATTACCCCGGGACAAATAACCTTATCATCTGGTAACTTATGATTTTTGAATAACTCCCATTCGTGTGCATGCCTAGGGTTTGCTGCTTCAAATAAAATTGTGTTTGGCTTTGCTTTCCACACCAAATCAATAATTTTTTCGATTGAAATATCACAATGATGAGGGCCTGGATAATTGCCCCAGCACAAATGCATTCTTAATTGTTCAGAGGGTATATTTCTAACTGAATGATTCAGAGCCTCGATGTTCATGGCGGCACGTTTTTGAAATGCTTTTTCATCTAATTCAGCATACTCTGTATGACGTCCCATCGCTAAATCTGGGCAATCAAGCTGAACAAATGCTCCTGTTGCTGCAATGGCCTCGTACTCGTGTTGCATTGCATCTGCTATTGCAAAAACATACTCTTCATCAGTTTTATAAAATGTGTTTTTAAAAAATAAGGATATGACTCCTGGGGAAGCTGAGCTTGAAAACATAAATGGTGCATCAAATTTTTTTGCTGCGTTTGTTAAATTTACCATATCTAATTCTGCTGCTTTTGGATCAGCGACTTCCAAGGGCTCATTGCAAGCTGGGGCGGTTCTTTTTTTTCGACCAGGATTTGCTCCTACAATTTCATTGCTTTTAGGGAAATCATGCAGATCAGCAAAAAAATAGTTCTCTGGAGATTCACCTCCAAATCCACTCAACCTATCTTTAACATAAGTGGCGTAACTTGGTTTTGACATTTCTCCATCATTAATAATATCAATTCCAGCATTAAGTTGTTTTTCAACAGTTAAATAAACTGCTTCTGCGATTCTTTCTTCGAGTATCTTATTATCCACAGGTATCCCATCCCCCAAAGCCCACATTGTCTTAATTAATTCTTCTGGTCTAGGTAAGCTTCCTGTATGAGTGGTTAAAATTTTATTTTGATTCATTTTCACATTGTAGCTCATAGTTTAATGTTATATGTATTAGAGCTTAACCGGTATCACTGACTAAATTTTTTGAAAAGAATATATGCTCCCAATACCTAAAAGCTGCGTCAATTCGTCTAAAAATAAATAGGATTCTTCCATGAGTTTGATATCTAGCAAATCATCAGGATTAATACGATCTCGGTAATGTTTACTGACTAAGGCTCTCAAATTAATTAGCTTTTCTGGGCTCAGAAGAAATTTTTTATTAATTTTATCGAGCTCATCACTATTCACTACAGCTTTAAATCTTAGGCATGCTGGTCCTCCCCCATTCATCATGCTTTGGTGAATATCAACAAACTCCAAGCGCTTGATGGGTGACGAAGATTTAATTTCTTCCAGCCATTTCATGCAATTACCATGATTCTGAACTTCTTCAGGCAACAGCATCATCATTTCATTATTCTTAACAGTAATTAATTGTGAATTAAGTAAATAACTTGATACAAGGTCATCGAGAGAAATATCTTTAGAGAGAATCTCAATGGGATGAAAACCTTTTACATGATCCTTAAGTTGGTGCAATACTCTCTCTAATTCAACCCTATCTGCAAATGCCTCTTGATGAAAGATAAAAACCTCTTCATTGGCTAGGCTCACAATATCATTATGAAAACTACCTGAGTGAATAGCTTGTTCATTTTGTTTTAAAAACAGCACTCTGTCTGGATCAAGTTGATGCTGGGTTGAAACCGCTTGAGAGATTTCTTCTGCTTGGCGAGCAATGATGCCTTGGTGAACTTCAAATGCAGAACTTCCATAGACAAAAATCTGAAAGCCTGGCAT
>JGI20157J14317_10004137_pt1 | contig 11301 bp, 13 predicted proteins | sample COG_07_FD_14317 | JGI IMG/M metagenome (IMG submission 14317)
GCAGCAGCTGGCAAAAGAAGATCTGGTAGAAAGCCACAAAAATAACCATGGAAGATTTGAAGCTATACTTTTTGAATGCGTTTGCGTTGTTGGTTTCCTTCACGGAGATTGACATGTTTTTAAAATTACTATTACTTATTGTGTCTATAGGGTACACTATTAATAAATGGTATAATTTAAGGAATAAAAATGGGGGAAAACCTTCCTAGGCTAAATGATGAATCAGGCATATCTATTAATATTAAGTGGCTAATACAGATAGTCATATTAGTGGGTAGTGCTGTTTTATTGTATAGTCATTTAGAAGGTAGGATAGCTGATAATGAGAATGAGACTAAGTCTCTTAGATCAAACCAGAATAACTATGTATTTCCTGACATAAGAGTTTTAGAGGGAGAGATACTAGAGTTTAAGTTAGACAGGGAGAGAATGAAGAAAGACTTAGAAAGGATTAACGAGATTATAGATGAGAATAAGTAAGCACATATCTTACAGGGAAAGTGTTAAATCTAATACAGCTACAAGGCTAGGTATAGACAACACGCCTGGAGAGTATGAGATAGGTAACATGGAACTGATCGCTGAGAGGATTTTTGAGCCTCTTAGAGCGTGGGTTGGAGGTCCAGTGAAGATTAACTCATTCTACAGAAATAAAGAGCTTAATCTAGCTATAGGGGGTTCTCAGCGGTCACAGCATTGTCAAGGCAGAGCGATTGACCTTGATGATACATTTGGTCACAAGACTAATAAAGAAATGCATGACTGGATTAAGGAGAACTTAAACTTCGACCAGTTAATTTATGAATTCGGAGACGATAACAACCCTGACTGGGTTCATGTGAGTTATGTGTCAGAGGATCAGAATAGAAACAGATGTCTAAGGGCATTAAAGAAAAACGGTAGAACAACTTATGAGCAAACTAACTAACAGGAAAAAAGGCTGGTGTGGAACACCTGGCAATCCACCATGTCCAGAGGAATTTAAGAGAATGGTTAACTCTTCAAAAAGCTTAACTGATTCTTATAAGAATGAGATGATTAAAAAAGCTGATAGCTTTGTTAAGGTTACTGGAGTTACTAAGATGGTTTTGCCTGCACATATAGGTAGGGCTACTGCTGCTATAAATAAGCAAAGGTTATCTGGGATTCAAAACACACCGGCATATAAAACAATGTCTACCAATAAAAACGTAAAAAACACAGGCGTTGGTAGAACTGTTAAGAATTATGAACAGAAGGTAAAGTCTGGAAGAAACCCTTATGACTATCAGATTCCTAAGGCTAGTGAAATAAAAAAAATTAGAGATTTTGGTTTGGAGTCTAGTAAGTCAACAAATATTGTATCTGCTGCGGCTAAAAGTCCTATTAAGGCTATTGGAGCTTTATCTGAGATGAATAAGGTTTTGAAGAAATATCCGAACTTAGAGAAGATAAAAAAGAAACAAGAAAAGAGAATTAAATGAGTCAAACTAAAGTAAAATCAGGATTACTAAACTTTCCGGATCAAACGGATTTTGTAAAGCTTCCATCTGGAACTACGGCTCAAAGACCGTCTATTCCTGAAGAAGGCTATTCTAGGTATAACACTACGGATAATAAACTAGAGTTTTGGAACGGAACAGTTTGGCAACAATTACCAGGTGTTGTAGCTCCAATAATAACATCTATATCTTATCCAGGCGATGACTTAGCAGCTGATCCTGATGGTGGACAAACAATAACTATTAATGGAAGTGATTTTAAAGCCGGGGCAACTGTAACTGTAGATGGAACTACTCCTTCTGTTATTACGTTTGTATCTGATAATGAGATTACTTTTACAGCGCCGGCGAAGACTGCTGGTGATTATGATATTGTTGTAACAAATACGGATGGCGGTAATGCTACTGCTGTTGACGGTATGACTTATAACGGACTGCCTTCTTGGACTACCCCTGCTGGTAACTTAGGAACATTTGCTGCTGGATCTACGATACCTACAATTACACTCGTAGCTACAGAGCCAGATAGCGGGGTTGTTAGTTATAGTGTTACTACTGGGGCATTGCCTACAGGGTTAGCTTTAACAGGCGCTGATATTGATGGAACGGTTCCTTCGCCTGCTGGACAAACTACATATAACTTTAGCGTTACAGCAAGTGATGACGAGAATCAGGAGTCTACCGAAAGAGCGTTTAATATCGTTGTGTATTTACAAGTAACAAATACATTTGATGATCACGACCCGTTTGATGGAAATGGGATTGCTTTGTATCAATTAAATGGTGATGCCACTGATGAAAGTGGGAACTATAACGGTACTGCTTCAAATGTTACTTATAGTACAGGTGTATTCGGTCAAGCAGGGGTTTTCAATGGTAGTAGTTCTATAATTAATCTACCCAACAATTCTTTTAATTTTACAACTGTTTCAGTAAGTTTTTGGCTTAAGTTAAATTCAATAACTGGAGAAGAGTATGTTTTAGATGTTTATGATCAAGCTTCGGGTAGCGCAAGAGGTTATGCTATCTCTACTGACGCAAGTAATAAAATAAAATTTAGAGCTTGGGATAATAATAATTTTGCAGAAGTTTTCAGTAGCAGTACTTTATCTCTTAATACTTGGTATTATATAGCTATGGTAGCAACGCAAACATCAGCAAGTATTTATATTAACGGTTCTTTAGACAATTCTGGGTCTTTAAATGGATTTTCTTTTCAAGCACAACAAAGCACTTCTATAGGAGCAATTAGATTAACTGCTGGAGGAGGTTCTTTAGCTTTTTTAGATGGTAGTTTAGACCAAGTAAGAATATTCAACACCACATTAACCCCTTTAGAAGTAGAATCATTATACAGAGAAAGAACAGTTGTATGCGGAGGACAAGCTGATACCTTAGATATACTAGGAGATAACTCTTGTATTGCTACATATCAATTAAACGGTAATGCTAATGATTTAAGCGGTAATTATTCAGGAACACCTACTAATGTTTCTTATGGAGTAGGGGAGTTTGATTTAGCGGGGGTGTTTAATGGGAGTAGTAGTTATATAAATTCAGGAGACCCTACTTCTAATATTACTACCGCAAACTACTCTATAAGTTTGTGGGTAAATACAACATCAATATCTCAATCTTATATTATATCAAAGTATCTAACAGACGGATTAGACGCTACTGATATATTTAGATTAATGAATTTATCTGATGGTACAATAGCATTTAGAACATCTACTACTAATCCTTCCGCAAGAGATATTAATAGCACTTCATCTGTAAATAATGGAAATTGGAATCACATTTTATTTACTGTAGAACCGAATATTTCAAAATTATATATTAACGGAACAGAAGAAGGTTCTTCTACAACAGGTACAGCGGTTGCCCCTTCTACTGTATCAAGAAATGTCACTATTGGTAGGCACGATGGAGGAGATAATTATTTCAACGGCTCAATAGACCAAGTTCGTATATTCAACAAAGCCTTAAATTCTACAGAGGTTGCTACATTATACAATGAAACTGCTTGTGATGTTTTAGCTTGCTCAGGAACAACAAATACTTTAGATATATTATCAGATGGTAGTTGTATAGCTGCATATCCTTTAGATGGTTCGCCTGCTGATTTAAGTGGTAACTATAACGGAGTTCAAACAAATGTAACTTATCCTGTTGGGGAATTTGATTTGGCTGGTTCTTTTAATGGGAGTACGTCAAAAATAAGTCACGATTTAAAATGGCAAACAAATAGTTCGTTTTCTTTTTCTATTTGGGTAAAACCTACAACTACTCCTACATCTGGTTTAAAGGCTATATTAATGAATGTAAATGCCAATGCTGACCAAACAGGTGCTATATTTTACACAGAGGGAAATAAGATTAATTTTATAGCAACTACAAGTAATGGTAGTTGGACAGATTTAGGGTTGTATTTATTTGGAGATTCTCCAACAGGTGGTGTTTGGACTAATTATGTAATTGTAAAGGACGGCTCTACATTAAGAGCGTACACTAATGGTTCTTTGACAAAGTCAGCCGCTTGTTCAGCTGGCGCTTTTGCAACATCAAGTTTACAGGAAATTGGTGGTAGTGCAGGAAACCCTGGATTTGCATCTTCTTTTTGGAATGGAGATATAGACCAAGTAAGAATCTTTAACAAAGCACTATCCGCAGGAGAAGTAACAACACTATATAACGAAACAGCTTGTAACTAATGAGTAACGATAAAAAACCATTCAAAGAAACAGGATTAGGGAAAATATTATTAAACGTAATACCTGGATTTATAAAAGGAGCTAGTAAGGCTTTACCTGATAGCGGGGTGTTAGGTGTGATCAAAAACTTAATTGACACAGACCCTGATATGAGTGATGAAGAAAAAGCTCAGGCGCACGATCAGTTAGTGGAACTATACAGGTTAGAAGTTGAAGATAGGGACTCTGCTAGAAAAAGAGAGGCCGCTATAGTTAATGCTGGTGGCAAGGACTGGATGATGTCTTTAACAGGTATTATAGGACTTGCAGCATTTGGTTTTATAGTATACACAGTTGTAACAACTAATGTTCCTGAAGGCAACAAAGAGATATTCATACACATGATCGGTATAGTCGAAGGAGTTGCACTTAGCATTTTCGGATACTATTTCGGAAGCGCAGTTAAGAAAGATAACAAAGCGTAGTCACTACATTTTAAGACAATACTTAAGAAGCTTTAGGATTTTCCTAGAGCTTTTTGCTTAGTAATATTTTTGTAAATTTGCATCAAAGATTAATCAATGGGAAAAATTAACTCGTATCCTGTAGACAATAACATTACAGATAATGATGTATGGATAGGATCCGATGGTGATAACTCGCTTATCACTAAAAACTTTACAGCCCTTGGGATGGCTACGTATATAAATAACTCCAATCTTATAGACGTAGACAAAAGGTATGTACACAACCAAAACACTACCTCGAGTACCTGGGTAGTAGCGCACAACTTAAACAAATTTCCATCAGTTACAGTAGTTGATTCTGCTGGGACTATTGTTATTGGTGAAATAGATTACATAGACATGAACAACGTAACACTAACTTTTTCTGCTGCATTTTCAGGTGTAGCTTACTTAAACTAAAATTATGGCACAGAAATTTTTAACTAGCATTAACTTAACGAAGAACGAGTTACAAAATGCTAAAATTCAAAACTTAGCATCAGCACCGGCAAGTCCAGTAGCTGGTCAAATTTATTTTGACACTACCGACTCTTTCTTCAAGTACTACGATGGTACTAAGTGGGTAGCTGTTAAAGATGGAGACATTACTAGCGTTGTAGCTGGAGAAGGTCTTATTGGTGGAGGCACTAACGGTGACGTAACACTAGACTTAAACCCAGACAACAGTACGATTGAGGTTAACGCTGACGTTGTAAGAGTAAAGGCATCTGGAATTACTGCTAATGAGCTTAACGCTACAGGAGTAACAGCTGCTACTTACGGGTCAACTACTGAGATACCTGTTGTAACTATTGACGCTAATGGTCGTATTACTTCTGCTTCTACAGCTGCTGTTAGTTCTGACCTTAGTATCGCTGGAGACGCTGGGACTGATACAGTAAGCTTACTTACTGATACTTTAACAGTATCTGGAACGGCTAACGAGATTGAGACAGCAGTAACTGACAACACTATTACTATTGGGCTTCCTAACGACGTTACGATTGGAAACAACTTAACAGTTAGTGGAAACTTAACAGTAAGTGGAACGCAGACTACAGTCAATACTGAGACGATTCTTTTAGCTGATAACATTATTACTTTAAATAGTAATGAGGCTGGTGCACCTTCTCAGGACGCTGGTATTGAAGTAGAGAGAGGTACATCAGACAATGTATCCCTTAGATGGAATGAGACCTCTGACAAGTGGGAGATTGAGATAGCGCCTGGAACATTTGAGGATATAGCTACTGAAGACTTTGTTGCTGCATCTGTTTCTGCTAATAGCTATGCTGTTACAATTGCAGATACTTCTACAATTACTCACGGACTAGGAACAAACGATGTGATTATCCAATTATACGATACAGTAACAAACGAGACTGTATTCTCTGATGTAGTAAGAGCCTCTGTTAACACAGCAGTTGTTACGTTTGCATCAACTCCAACTAACGCTATTAGAGTGTTGGTTACTAAGATTGGATAATAAAAAAATAAAGAATGGCAGTTAAGTTTAAGAATTCTATTAATATTAATGACCAGTATACCTTCCCTAATGCGGTTGGTACTACTGGTCAATACTTATCTATAACAGACGCTGCCGCAGGCACACTTGACTGGACGGACTTGGGCACTATATCAGGTGCTCAGTCAAACTTTGTTTATTACGACGCTAAAAACTCTACTGGATCTAGCATACCTGTAGGAACGGCTGTAATGGCTGTTGGGACTGATGGCAACTCAGGGCATATTCTGATTGCTCCAATGCAGGCGAACGGAACTTTAGAACCAAAGTATTTTATTGGTGTTACAGATACGGCTATAGGTAACGGAGAAATTGGTAAGGTTGTTCACTTAGGTGTAATTGATCAGGTCAACACTAATGCGTTTTCAGATGGAGATGTGCTGTGGTGTGATCCAACTATACCTGGAGGATTTACCACTACAGAGCCTGAAGCGCCGGCGGTTAAATTAGCTGCTGCTATTGTTTTAAACTCTGCTACTAACGGAAAGTTATTAGTTAGGGTTCAAGGTAATGAAGGTCTTCATGAGCTTCACGATGTACATATAGAAGGTATTTTAGATGGACAAGCTTTAGTATGGGACGAAGCGCAAGGGTATTGGAAAAACGGAACAGTATCTGGCGGAAGTGGTGGAGCTAGTACATTAGTAGTAGAAAAAAACGAATATACAGGAGACGGATCAACTGTAAACTTTACAATATCCTCACCTGTACAAAGCGAAAGCCAAACACAAGTTTATATAGACGGTGTTTACCAATCTAAAAACAACTACTCAACATCTGGTAGTACAATAACATTTAGTACAGCGCCTGATGCTGGAACAGATATTGAAGTAATACATTTACTATCTGTATCTGCTGTTGTAAAAACAGACGCATTTACTGCAAACGGCTCTACAAGCGAATACACGCTTTCTCAGACACTTTCAAGCGAAAACAATACGCAAGTATACTTTGACGGTGTTTATCAATCTAAGAGCACTTATTCGGTCTTAGATAACGTAATAACATTCAGTGAGAATATACCTAACGGAGTTGAGATAGAAGTTGTACATTTAAAGGCGGTTGATATTTCTGCTTTAAACAGTAGTTTGATTACAGGTGATGGAACAACAACTGACTTTACATTACCTCAAGCGGTGGACAGCAAGGATAAGACCTTTGTATTCTTACAGGGTGTTTATCAAGAGAAGTCTACATATACTTTAGATGGCACAACGATAAGTTTTAATACAGCACCTCAGAACGGATATACGGTAGAAGTTATTACCTTTGCAAGTATATCTGTAGAAGGAGGAAGCGGTATTTCTAAAGGAACAACAGCTGAAAGACCTGAAAACCCTGATGAAGGATTAACAAGATATAACACAGACACAAAAAAATTAGAACTATATAATGGAGTTGGCTGGTTTAATATAGGACCTGATTATATATTTACAGCTGATTTAGCAACATTAACTGCTGATAATAGTATTATAAAAATAAGCGAAACAACATATTAAAAAATGGCAAAGCAAGTAATAAACATAGGGACCACTGCTAATGATGGAACAGGAGAAACAGTTAGATCTGCTTTTGATAAAGTAAATAACAATTTTACAGAGCTGTATGACAATGATGCAGCAGATGTAGACTCCGTAAACGGACAAACAGGGATTGTTTCACTAGATTCTGATGATATTTTAGAAGGATCTACAAATTTATACGATCAAACTGTTGTTTTAACTGATAGTTATGGAGTAGATACTAGTGGAACTTATCCTAATTTTACTTTAGAAGTAAGTGGTACAATCAACCAAAATGGCTTAGCTAGTGAGTTAAAGTATTGGTCTGGAACTCAAGCTGAGTATGATGCTCTAACGCCTGATGCAAATACTATTTATTTTGTAATATAAATTAAATCTGAATTATGTCAATCAATAAAAATCTTTCTGAAATAGGACCAATATACAAGGGATCAACAGAGATTTCAAGTGTATATATTGGTTCTAATCAGGTCTACCAAAACATACAACCTATTACTCTTGATTACTTAGTTATTGGCGGCGGCGGCGGCGGCGGCGGACGAGTAGGTGGCGGCGGCGGCGCTGGTGGATTAAGGCATATAACAGGTTTTATTCCTACGTTAGGTACTTCTTATGGAGTATCTATTGGCGGAGGAGGCGCAGGGGGAGATGTTTATGCTGCGGGAAGTAATGGCGGAGGGTCAAGCTTTTATAATATTGGTGTGTCCGGCGGCGGCGGCGGCGGTATAACAGGTAATCCAGACCCTGCTTTAAATCAAAACGGAAAAAATGGCGCCTCAGGAGGAGGAGCTGGATATGAAGGAACAGGGGGTTCCGGTATTTCCGGTCAAGGATTTGCTGGAGGTACAGTTGTTGAAGGGTGGGGAAGTAATTTTCCATACAGTTATAAAACAGGTGGCGGCGGCGGCGCTGGCGGCGCTGGAGAAAACGGAACGTTTAGCACAGGTACAGGTATTGGAGGAATAGGTGCTGGAACTGGAATGATAAGTGCTGCTGTTGCTACGGCAAATGGAATTGGACAAGTCTCAGGAAGTGATGTTTATTTCGCCGGCGGCGGTGGAGGTGCATCACATTCTGGCGGTACATCTGCTGGGATTGGTGGCGGAGGCTCTGGAGCTACTAGATATAATAACAACAATACTGCTGGTCAAGCAAACACTGGCGGCGGCGGCGGCGGCGGTAGTCACTACCCAGGAAGAAACGGAGGTACGGGCGCGGTTGTTTTGAGATACCCAAAAGGATATAATGTATCAATGAGTGGAGGGGTTTCAGGAACAACAGTTAATGATGGTGATTTTGAAGTTACATTAATAACTTCTGGCTCAGGAACAATTTCATTTAATCTTTAATTATGGCAAACTATACTTTACTAGACGAAAATAATATAGTGATAGACGTCTTAACTGGAAATAACGAAAATAAAGACGGTATTGATTGGGAGGTTTTTTATGGAGAGTTAAAAAATAAAAAATGCAAAAGAACCTCTTATAATACAATGGGAGGTATTCATTACAATCAAGAAACAGGTTTGCCAAGTGAAGACCAAACTAAATCTTTTAGAAAAAACTATGCTGGAATAGGTTATAAATACGATGAAAGTAAGGATGCTTTTATAGCGCCTAAACCTTTTAATAGCTGGGGATTGAATGAAGAAACTTGTTTATGGGAAGCTCCATCTCAAATACCTTCAGATGATAATAATTATTTCTGGAACGAACAAACATTAGAATGGGAATTAATAGACTTATAAAACAATAAACAATGGCTATAACGAAGGTAAGTAACAGTGTCTTAAAAGACCTAGCGGTAGATACGCAAAACATAGTTGATGACTCTGTAACTAATGCTAAAATTGCAGATAACAGTATAGACTCAGAACACTATGTTGATGGGTCTATTGATGCTGAGCATTTATCTGATGATTCAATATCATATAATAAACTAGCAAATGAGTTTACAACCTCAGCAGTTATATCCGCAAGTGATATAGATTTTGCTACGGCGCAGGTATTTACAAAAACATTAGCAGCTGATACAACTTTTACATTCTCTAACACTTCTATTGGGATGGTTAAAGATCTTGTGATTACAGGTGACTTTGTTATTACATGGCCAGCTGGAACTAAGATAGCCGCTGGAACGTATAGCGGAGCAGTTAGTAATCTTATTCAAGTTGTTGTTACTGCTGCTGGTGAGTATTGGTTAACTATAAGTCAAGAACAAGTATAATATGAAAGCAATAGAGATAAACGGAAACATTAAAACATTTAGACGTCTACCTAATGTATGGGAGGACGAAAACGGTTTACATACAAACTTTAGAAAGGTTGCTGATCCTACTGCTTTTGGATTCTATGATGTTGTTACGCCACAATACGATAAGGTTAGTGAAAGGCTTTCTGCTATGTTCTTTGATGGAGATAAGTTTACTTACGATGTAGTCGCTGTAGACTTAGAAGGGTCGCACGATGTCTTAGATGAAGATGGTAATGTTATTGAAACAAAACCTAACTACGATATTGCAGAGTTAAAAGCAAGCAAGATTTCAGCTATTAAACAAGAAGCAGGGAAGTTATTAAGCTCTACTGATTGGTATGTTACAAGACTTGCAGAAAGAGCCGTAGCTATACCGCAAGAGATTGCAGACGAAAGACTTGACATAGTAACAAAGTCAGATACATTTGAAACAGAGATTAACGCATTAACAACCGTAGAAGAAGTACTAAGATACACACACGCATTTTATCCAGCGCCTCCATTGGAGGAGCTAGGATCTGAAGTTGAACCAATAACAGAGTAATATGTTAGCGAAAAGATTAATCAAATCAAATGATGCAGGGGTCGGAGCGTGTACTAATACGGTAGATTTATACAACCCATTTCCAGATGGTAGTGGTGTTTCTTTGTATCAATTAAATGGTAATGCTACAGATGTTAGTGGGAACTATGATGGTACTGCTACAAATGTTACTTATGGTGCAGGACAGTTTGGTCAAGCAGGTGTTTTTAACGGGACAAGTAGTATTGAGTTATCCGCAAGTTTAGCGACATTTTTAAGAAGTTCATCTGCATTTACTGTATCTACTTGGTTTAACGCATCTGTTACAAATAGCGGCTCTATAATTTCATTATTAAACGATATTTATATTGTTATATTTTTAACAAGTGATAATAAAATTGAGGCAAGAGTTGGTAATAGTAGTGGAACGCAAAGTACTATAATTTCCCCAGTAATATCTGCAAATACTTGGTATAACATTGTTTGGACGGGTAATTCATCTAATGGTGTTACATTGTATTTGAATAGTTCTGCTGTTGGAAATTTACCTTGGAACGGCACTTTTTTGACTTACCCCAACACAAATTATAAATTTAATTTTTTAGGTTATCAAGGAAGTGGCGTTGGTTATTATACAGGCTCAATAGACCAAGTAAGAATATTCAACAGAGCATTAAGGCCTTACGAAGTAGAGGCTTTATATACAGAAGAATATTGTACACCTACTATTGTACCAAGTGAGCATTTTAATACTGTTTTGTATACAGGGAATGCGACTGCTCGTTCTATAACAG
>JGI20157J14317_10004138_pt1 | contig 11300 bp, 10 predicted proteins | sample COG_07_FD_14317 | JGI IMG/M metagenome (IMG submission 14317)
AACCTTAGCCCTCAGCGGCGCTGCTATGGCCTTGGAGGTTGGAGATGCCGCGCCCGATTTTACGCTGAGTGCTTCTGACGGAAAAACCTACACATTAAGTCAGTTCAAAGGCCAACAAGCAGTTGTGATTGCGTTTTTCCCAAAAGCCTTTACGGGCGGCTGAACGCTTGAGTGCAAGTCGCTGCGTGACAGTGATAACGCCATCCAAGCCTTCGAGGTTGCCTATTTTATGGCGAGCACGGATTCTCTAGCCGATAACACAGCTTTTGCAACCAAGAATGCTGCGAGCTTTCCGATTCTGGCTGATCCAGAGAAAAAGATGACACGGGACTATGGCGCTTTAATGGCGGGGGCGTTTGCCAAGCGATGGACCTTCTTCATTGATTCGTCGGGCATCATTGTTTCAATCGATAAATCCGTCTCGCCGCGGTCTGCCGGGGCCGATTTGGTAGCTAACCTAATTCGTTTGCAGATACCCAAGCGGGTCGAGTGACATGGCGCTGTTGCGTTGTGGGAGCGCATGACCGGCGTTCGGCATCATGCCCTCCGCCTCCCGTCCTAAGCCAAGATCCGTCTTGATTGGTTGTTTCAGCCTTGCATTCAGATCGATAGAAGACAAGCCCCCTTGATGGCCCACATAATTTGATAAGGCGTGTGCCCGGTTAGCTAAAAGACCCGCCCCAGTCTTGTATAGTAGTTCTGATGACCACCCTCTGCGATGGCAAACCCAATTTGCAAGGTCCCTAAGGGCGTATCAGCACCAATAAAAGCGCCGAGTGACCCAAGTGCACTGGCAGCAGACACGTCGTCAGTTTTATCCCAAGCGCCGCCATATTCCAGTGTGACGCCGATGAGGCCATCAAGCGCTGGCAAAGCGTTATAGCGCTGGTAATAAATCGCCGATAAGACGCCCATGGCAGCCCCACGCCGGGCTTGGGTGCTCAGACCAGTAAGAAGGCCGTAGCCGCCAATATGGAACTCTGAGTTAATGCTGGGGGTACCCGTCGCCGCGCCGAGGTATAAATTGATGCCAAGGTTGTGCTCATTTTTTTCGAAATAACGACCGGCGCGGAGTGTCCATTGCCCGTATTCGTTCTCACTGCCCAAGGCCTCGTGATAGAGCGACCAGCTGGCATCGATAATCGCGCCATGCGCTGGGAAATCAATATCATCACGGGTGTCAAACACGAAACGCCATTCCAAGCTTGACTCATCAAACCCTAAGGCGCTTCGTTGGCTCACGCCGCTCACCGCATGCGCCCGCCCTTCGGTGCGGCGAAGCCCGACCGTGGTTCGCCATCGGCCCTGATATTCAAAACCGATACCGGCAGCCACCTCCAACCCGCGTAACGCGTAGACCGTAGTTCTGAGCGCGTTTTCATAGTCATAAAGTGCCCGGTCAGAATAGCCACCCGATAAATAACCAAACGTGCTACCCGCCGGATCCAAGGGCCAATACAAGGAACTTTCCAGGCTGGGTTCATCGCCAATACTGGCGCTCGTTAGCCACTCTGCCCCATATTGCGAGACTTCCTGTTGAGAATAACCCACCAAAAATGAAACCCTTGAGTCATGCTTAAACTCGCTCTCTAAGTTAAACCCAAAGTGCAAATAATTAGGTCCCCAGGCTTTTTTATCGGCGCTGATGGCTAAAACGGTTTGATCNTTCTNTTGTTTTTGGGTGAAGGATACGAGCTCAAAGTGGCCTAAACCATGGATGCGGTTTACATCGCGTGCTACCTGTTTCAAATTGAAACGATCTCCGACTTTGGTGAAGATCCTTTGCCGTAATACCGTGTTGGCNAGGGCTGTTTCGTTCACCAATTCAATGCTCGCAATGGTTGGCGCGCGGACNATCGGTTTTGTGACNGCTCTATAAGCCTCTCGGCTTTGCATGAAAGGCCTGAGTGCTNGCTGCCTTGCTTTGATGGTTTCTTCCCCGACCTTAATTGCATCNGCCGCNGCGCTAAAGTCGACCGCAGAAAAGTCTGCAAGATCGGGCACTAACAGGATGTCATCTGCCGTGAGTCGCGCCTTCTGNACTTGAGTATTGTTCACGACAAGCAGCCTCGTGAGTTGATCCGTAATGGTCAGCAAATTACCCAATGCAGACTTGGGCAGCATCGGTGAGGTGATGTCGACCACAATCAGGACATCGGCGCCCATCGCTTGCGCCAGCTCAATCGGAAGATTATTGGTAATGCCGCCATCGACGAGTAGCCTGCCATCGACTTCGATCGGCGCAAAAAATGCGGGAACACCCATCGAGGCCCTAAGCGCGACGGCTAAATTACCTGTATCCAGCACCACCATTTCACCGGTTACAATATCGGTGGCGACGGCTTTAAAGGCTCTCGGTAAGGCATCGAAATCGGTGATGTGGGCGACATGTTGGGTCATATCTTGCAGCGCTAGGATGACATTTTGGCCTTGGATTGCCCCGCTGGGTATTTTTAACGCGCCGCCTTGATAGCCTGGCGTCCCGGGAATCGAAAATTGGTCTTCTCGAAATTTACGCTGCATGGAGCGATCTTGCCTCGGCACATCATCAATCAGTGCTTGCTCCCAATCCATCTCAAGCATTAAGGATTCAATTTCTCGCGCAGACAACCCCGAGGCGTATAAGCCGCCGATAATGGCGCCAATACTGGTGCCCGTGACAAGATCCACCGGAATGCGGTGATCCTCTAGGTACTTTAAAACCCCAATGTGGGCCGCGCCACGAGCCCCACCACCTGCTAAAACCAGACCAATTGTTGGTCGATCAAGGCTTTCAGCCGAAGACGGCGCGTTTACGCTCAAGCTCAAAAAGAGGCTCCAGAAGAGGACGGTTTTTGACAAAAAATGCGGGCTCTTAGCAAGGATGTTCTTAAAAAATAGGGTCAACAGGGTTTTACTCCAAGTTAAAGGGTGCGTAGGAGAGCGTGTGGTCTCCCGTTCGATTCGGAACGGCAGTTTCTCCTCGGCCTTGCGAGAAAGAACTGAGGATCTTTGGCAAGCCATAGTGCCCTGCCACCACATACCCGGCAATCGGCTGATTGCCAGATTGAATCAGTTTGAGCTCAATCGCCGGTTGACCCTGAATGCCATTCATTTGGAGCACTCTTTGGCCCTTTAGGGACCCCCACCGGTTTGTCATGACGGGCCGCTGAACACCCCCCAATTCAAATTGCAGGTCATCGCGGGCCTCGGTGACGACCAAGCTGAACCAGTCTGGATTGGTTGGCAGCGCAATGGACAAAGCGTAAGTGGCTTGCTCTGCCGCAATCGTTTTTACCGCTGTGACCGAGGGCTTGGTGAATGAAAGCATCGCCGGCACGCTCACTTGCCGTTGCATAAAGCCGTGCTCAAACGGCAATTGCGTGTTGACCCCAGATGGACCAGCCCAGGACCAGTCAGGGCCTAATCGATCAGAACTCGTGGTTGCAACGGTCGCTGTGCCATCAGGGGCCACGACCAGTCTAAAATTAACGTGTTGCGGGCGCGTTGCGCTGTGCAGGGGTAGCACTAAGACAAGCACGATCGAAACTAGAGCCCCGTAGACCAACACAAGACGCGGTAGCGGCGCGTGATGGCCGGTTACAAAAGGCGCGAGCAAGACCAAAAACAATCCTAGAAACGGCAGCGTCGTCACAATCAAGTGATAGCCTTGGCTTTGCTCCATCGGTAAAACAAGGCCCAGTGATCCCGGCACAGCAAGCCACAACAAGCCTAGCGCGGCGATTAAAACCGTGCCTGACCGTAACCAACGTGCAAAGAACACTAAAAGCGCACCAAAACTGAGAACCGGCAACACGAGGTTCAAGGCATCGGGCAGCCAAATTAGGAAGGTGAGCCCCGCTAACCACCAGATCCACAGGGCCGCGAGTACGCGTTGCGATAATTGCGCGCGACGAACCGTCTTAATTGTGGCGCATTGCAACAGTACGATCAGCGGCATACAAAACAACAGAACTCGTAGCGGCGCGTCATAGGCAGGCCAATGTACCGTTGCCCCTTTTACCCACCACAAAGCGGAAAAGGTCAGCCAGGTGATTACCAGCGAGAGCGCCATAACACCCGTTAAAGCGCCTGAGGCTGCGATGAGCCTGAGGGGCTGTTCCTGTCGGAACGTTGCAAGCAGCATCAGGAGCGAGACGATTAAGAAACAGCTGGTATTCACCCAGTAGGGCGAATGTAGCCACCAACCATAAAAGCCTTGGTAGCTTACGGCGCGCGGCGCGGTGAGCTGGTCAGCGAGGGCTAAATCTCGAGCCAGAGGCCACAGATTGTCGCCATGATGTTGTAAGGTCGAAAGATCGAGCAAGGCAAGGTTATCGAGTCGCGTATGATAGCGACTGCGCTCGGCCGCAAAGGCAAAGTCCGCGCCCGGCACCCCTGCCCGTTTTGAGACACTGAAATCAGTATCGTTGGGCATGCGTTTGAAAATCTCATTGATCAATGACAAACCAGAGGGCCGCTCAGCATCGGCATAAAGGTCAATCAACTGTTGGTTTGGGCCATGGGTTCGAATGATCTGACTGACCCCGCTCGAGCCCGAGCCTTCAATGTTAATGAGAAGGCCAATCTGATCTCGCTTGGGATGATTGGCGAAAAAGGCCTCTGCACCCAGCAATCCCAGCTCTTCGGCATCGGTTAGCAGGAGCAAAACCGGCCACTTTAAAGTGGGCTCATTGAGGAGGCGTTTCGCGGTTTCCAGTACCGCAACGACCCCTGCCCCGTCATCGCCGGCCCCAGGTGCGACGGGCACTGAATCGTAGTGCGCCATGAGCGCAAGATACGGTCCAGTTTCGGATCCGGGAATCTCTGCGATCAAATTTTCGACCCACGCGCAGCGGGATGCCCGGGTTGAGCAGCTCCACTGCCGCTGAACGTCGACCGCCAAACCCATTTCTGCGAGCACCTGGATCAGCTCATCCCGCACGCGATGATTGGCGACTGAACCGGTCGGGTGCGGCGATTCATCGCCTAAGATTCTCGCCAGTAAATCAAAGGCGGTATAGGCCGAAATTCGATCGGTTTGGGGTGAAACCGGCGCTGGCGGCTTCGTTGCCTGCTGATTCAGCAAAAACGCCACCAACGCCGTCATTAAGGCCAATAACAGAGGATAACGCTGCCATTGAATCATGAACGACCGCGCCTTGCGCGCTGAACTTCAGCCATCAAGCCAAATAGCGCGATGGTATCGGGTGTGCCGGCGCGGCCGCTAAATTCACGGTAGAGTGTGTCGACATTGATAGCAATGCGCTCGGCATCCAACCAGCGATCATAATCGCCCAACGCAATATCGAGTGCGGCCTCGCGAACGCTCAAGCCCGCATCAAATCGGGCGCGCGTCTCGCGTTCGATGTAGCGCAGGTAATCTTGAACGGCCCGAACCCCCTTAAGGTCCGTGAGCGGGCCATGGCCCGGCACGATCACATCAGGGTCTAAATCGATGATGGCGTCGCAGGCTTTGATCCAGTTCGCGACCGGACCCGCCCACATGAGCGGCGTGCCCTCAATGAAGAGAATATCGCCGGTAAAAATCGTTCGGTCCTCGGGGACATAAACCAGCACATCGCCGCCGGTGTGCGCGGGGCCGACTTCGATTAATTCGACCGCTTTATCACCAACGNTAAGGGTTAGCGCGCCATTAAAGGTTCGAGTCGGTAATTTTTCGGCGACTTTGGCAAAATCGAACGGCCCGAATACGGCTTTCAAATAGTCGCCCGTCTCGCCCAACGCGTCCGCAGAATCCATAAAGGCTTTTAACATTTGTGGGGTGAAACTTTCCATTTCCCGAGCGCTGGACTCCGACGCAATAACCTCTGCCTTGGTACATAATCCATTGCCATGGGTGTGATCGCCGTTGGCATGGGTATTCACAACGGTATCAATCATGTCCGCTTTAACACCACTCGCATCCGCCATGACATCGAGCATTTCTTGGGTTAACACCGCATCGAATAACGTATCGACCAGCAAGGACGCCCCGCTGTCGACGATCAAGCCCGCATTTGACCAACCCCAGCCGCCGTCAGGCTGCAAATAGGCATAAATCCCATTGCCGGTTTCATGTAGACCTTTTTGGTATTGCCATGAAGTTGCCATAAGCTTTCCTTTTTTCTCAGAATAACTGAATTGACGGGCCTCTGCATTGCGCTCAGGATGCCAGCGCCAACGCGCCCTGTTATGATCTACCCATCAAGCAGCAGGAACCACTGTGACGACGATTACGTGTATCGAAGATCTAAAAGCACTCTATCAACGGCGTGTGCCGAAGATGTTTTATGACTATACGGAGTCGGGTTCCTGGACAGAGCAAACGTTTAAAAGTAATGAGACGGCGCTGCAGCGCATCCTGTTTAAGCAAAGGGTCCTCGTAGATTTATCCCAACGATCGGTTGCCAGCACCCTGCTCGGGCAACCCGTGTCGATGCCAGTTGCCTTAGCGCCCGTTGGATTAACCGGCTATCAACACGCTGATGGTGAAATCAAAGCGGCAATCGCGGCGGCACGCTTTGGGGTGCCCTATACCTTGTCGACGATGAGCATTTGCAGTATCGAGGACGTTGCGGCCAAGACCTCAGCGCCCTTTTGGTTCCAGCTCTATGTTATGCGCGACCGGGGCTTTATTCGGCGCCTGATTCAACGTGCCAAAGCCGCCGAATGCAGCGCGCTGGTGCTCACGGTCGATTTACAAATTCTTGGGCAACGTCATAAAGATATCAAAAACGGGCTCTCGACGCCCCCGAAACCCACGCTGAAAAACATCATCAATATGGTCTCAAAACCGCGCTGGGGCCTAGGCATGCTTGGCACGCCCCGACGCGACTTTGGCAATATTATCGGTCACGTTGCAGGGGTTGAGGATACTGGGTCTTTATCCGAGTGGACTCGGCAGCAATTTGATCCCGGTCTAAACTGGGATGATGTCGCCTGGATTAAAGATCTTTGGGGTGGCCCGCTGATTATCAAAGGCATTATGACCCCGGAAGATGCGTGCCTTGCCCGAGACCATGGTGCGGATGCCATCATCGTTTCAAACCATGGCGGCCGGCAGTTAGATGGCGCGCCGGCAAGCATTGAAGTTCTGCCGGCAATCAAAGCCGCCGTGGGTGATCGACTTGAGGTGTTGATGGACGGCGGAATTCGCAGTGGTCAAGATGTGTTGCGGGCCCTGGCTAGCGGCGCCGATGGCACGATGGTTGGTCGCGCTTACATCTACGGTTTGGGCGCACTCGGTGAGGCCGGGGTTGTTGAAACCTTAAATATTTTGCGCAATGAGCTTGATTTGACCATGGCTTTTGTGGCCGCACCAATATTGCGAGTGTGTCGGATGATATTTTATGGTCTTGATTGCGCGTCATCTCAGCCATTACTGAAGGTCTGAAGCGTATGTCGACTCTGAGTCGCCATACGCTCGGTGACGAGATGTAAACGGTTTCATTGGTCAGCGGTATCCAGCGATGCCTAAAACTGTGGTTTACTCTCTCAAGGCAACCCCTTTTGGCGGCCTTGCCTGAACTGCACCGCCAAGGACCCTCGAAAGTGGATGAACCTAAAACGAATCGGACAGCTTGATCCGGATTAATCTTAACAAAGGAACCCTCATGACAGACTTCCCCCTCCCCAACACATCAACCGATTTAACCGGCCAGGTCGCGTTTGTCACCGGCACGACGTCAGGGCTGGGCCGCAGGTTTGCGCAGGTTCTGGCCGCTTGTGGCGCAAAGGTTGTGGTCACTGGCCGCCGGGTGGACCGCCTCGAGGCGCTGAGTGCGGAAATTAATGCCTCGGGCGGCGCTGCTGCAGCGATTGCCATTGATATGACCGATCGAGACAGTATTCGCGCAGCGCTCAAGGAAGCCGAGGATCTGTTTGGAACAGTGACCATCTTAGTGAACAACGCTGGGATTCCAGATGCCCAGCGCGCCGTTAAAATGGAAGATTCATTGATGGACGCCGTATTTGACACGAACCTCATCGGCCCTTGGGTGCTATCGGTTGAGGTCGCGAAACGGCTCATTGATACCGGACTGCCGGGCAGGATTGTCAACATCGCATCCGTTGCTGCGTTTAATACCACCGCGCAATCGGCGGCGACCCTGTATTCAACCACCAAGAGTGCTGTCGTGCGAATGACGGAATCCTTGGCCGTTGAGTGGTCGCGATACCCGATCAATGTGAACTGTATTGCGCCGGGGGCTTTCTCGAGCGAGATGATGGACGGGATGTTGTCGAGGATGGGCGATATTAGCCAACACTTCCCCAGAAAACGGATTTGCCAGCCGGCCCAGATGGACAGCACGCTGTTGTTTTTAGTCTCACCGGCCTCTGAATGTGTCACAGGCACCGTTATTAAAATCGATGATGGCCAAGGTCCGCGATAACGCGACTTTGGCTGAAGGCTCACATTGCTTTGAAGCACTAACCATCACAGGACACCGCATATGACAGACGCACCCATCCTTTCAGAACGCGTGGGACACACTCAAATCATCACGCTCAATCGGCCAGAGGCAATGAATGCTATTACGTCACAGATGCTGACGGACCTGAATACCGCGTTAAAGGCGGCGGATGATGCCCCCCAAGTACGCGCTGTCGTGATTACCGGGGCCGGGCGCGCCTTTTGTTCGGGTCTGGATCTAAAACAAGCATCCGCCGGTGAGGGGATTGCCGGCACTTTGGGCAGTCGGCAAGGCACGAGCCACTACTCAACCCGAGAAATTTGTACGGTTACGTTGCAGCGAATGGACACCCCTGTGATTGCGGCGATTAACGGTGCGGCCGCGGGCTATGGGTTGGATTTAGCGCTGGGTTGCGATATGCGCCTGATCTCCGATCGGGCCAAACTATTGCCAGGGTTCGCCAAGATGGGGGTTATTCCTGAAAGTGGCGGCACTTGGTATCTGCCAAGGCTGCTAGGATGGGCGAAAGCCTGCGAGATCTCGATGCTGGGAGACCCGATGTCCGCCGAGCAGGCGTTGGAATATGGTTTGGTCAATCGGGTTATTCCGGAGCCGCAGCTAATGGAAACGGCGCTCGCTTGGTGCGATAAAATTTCAGCGAACGCACCGCTCGCCATTGCGGAAATGAAACGATTGTTTCGGCATGGCCTAACCCAAGATTTCGAAAGTCATTCGCACCATGTTTTGATGTCGGTTTTAAACCTATTCAAATCAAACGATTTTTCAGAAGCTGTAACGGCGTATATGGAAAAACGCGAGCCCGACTTTAAAGGCAATTAGAACTGGGGGTTGAACCCTTTTTGAGTGCGGAGCGCGCAGATGAAAATTGTAATTATTGGTGCGGGTAGCTTGGTGTTCTCAAGTCGGCTAACGGCCGACCTGTTGTCTTACCCAAAACTTCAGAAGGCGCATTTCGCGCTGGTTGATACGGATATTGAGCGACTCGATTATGCGGGCAAAATCGTTGCGCAAATCTGTCGTCATGGCGGTTACGGTGACGTCACCTGGAGCCTGCATCACGATCGCGAGGATGCCCTGCCGGATGCTGACTTTGTGATTTCCAGTATTTTAGTGGGCGGTTTCGAGGCGATTGAATCTGAGATAGACCTGCCAAAATCCTTTGGCGTCTGCCAGGCCATCGGCGACACCCTGACGCCAGGTGGGATCATGCGCTGCTTACGCACCCTACCGGTGCAGGCCGCAATTGCGCAAGATGTGATGCGACTTTGCCCGAATGCTTGGCTCCTCAATTACACCAATCCGATGGCGATGCTCTGTTGGGGTATGTTTCGCGCAGCACCGGGCATTAAACTCGTTGGCCTGTGCCATTCGGTTCAAGGCACCACCACCGAGTGGGCCGAGCGTCTCAAGGTGCCCATGTCAGAAGTTGATTTTCGATGCGCCGGCATCAATCATCAAGCTTGGATTACAAGGTTTGCCCATCAGGGCCGAGACCTGCTGCCAGAAATTAGGCGATTAGCCGAAACGCCATCGCTTTGGCAGCAAGATACGTCCCGCATGGAATACATCAAACATTTTGGTTATGCCGTGACAGAGGCCTCAGGGCATAACTCAGAGTATTCGCCCTGGTTTCGGAAAACACCCGAAGCGATTGACCGATACTGTCCAGGTGGGGCTGGAACGGCGCGCCGGGCTTCATCAAAACCTTGTATAACCGACCTGATTGGCGAGATACCATGCAGAAAATGGTCGATTGGGAAACCCCGGTTGATCTTGTTCGAAGTCAGGAATACGGGGCTCAAATCATTCACGCCCTCGTAACCGGCGAACCTGAAATAATTTACGGCAATGTGATGAACAATCATTTGATCGACAATTTGCCAGCTGAGGCCTGTGTCGAAGTTGCGTGTCGGGTCGATGCCGCAGGAGTTACGCCCCAACCATTTGGTGATCTGCCCGAGCACTTGGCGGCAATTAATCGTACCCAGATCAACGTGCAACAGCTTGCCATGCTCGCGGCCTCCGAATCTGAGCCAGAACGGGTCTTTCAAGCCATGGCAATGGATCCGTTAACGAGCGCCATACTAAGCCTGGATGAGATCAGACAATTGACGGGTCAATTGCTGCAGGCGCATGCGCCCTATCTGCCTGAGGCCTGGCATGCTAAAACGCTGGCGGCTAAGCCGGTTTTCTATCATTAGGCTAACCATATTACGGGTTTCCGATTCTGGTCATATCCAATGTGCCTCTGCAGTCGTTCTGAGCTGGCTGAATACAGGGCCATTTAGGGGCTGTACTCACTGTTTAAACAGCCGCTCCCAGATTTAGACCGAGCCGACGATGGCCTAGGCAGTCCAGTTGGGACCTAAGGTCGTAAACTTAAAACAGCGTACACTTTAGGAACTCGGCTCATGAACCCGCCCAAACGATCCCTTCAAGAAATTTGGCGGCTAGGATGTGCCGGTGAAGCCCTCACCGAGGAAGACTTTGAGCATTTTAAGTCCCTTGCCAGAAGTCGCTTCCACACCTTTGCCTTGAGCGCCGATGAAGCGCATCAGAGCCGCGGTCAAAAAGAGGCTGCGACCTGGATTGCACTTCTAATTAAAGGCCTTGTGCGCGAGTTACGTGAAAATCCAGGGCTGGAACGGCTTTGGCAAAACACCACCGTTGCTGACTCCAAACACGGCAAGGCCGTCAGTTTTGAACTCCAAAAAGTGCTACCCTAGCGCTCGGCGCCAATTCAAAACGGATAAGCGGCGCGCCCAACCGTAATTCGGTAATGTCTTCGGAGACTTGCGTATGATCTTTCAAAACCCGTCCGATCGATTTGTTGGCCTAGAGGGCAGCTTGAATTTTAGAGATTTTGGGGGCTACCCCACTACA
>JGI20157J14317_10004140_pt1 | contig 11298 bp, 7 predicted proteins | sample COG_07_FD_14317 | JGI IMG/M metagenome (IMG submission 14317)
TTGTAAATATTTGCAATGCCCCCTCCCCAGCGGCCACCGCATCCTTAAACATTGCAGAAGAAATTATTACTTCTTTAAAATTTTGATGTATCTTATTGGAAAAAAGTTTAGCTAAGAGATCTATTCTCGTTGAATTCATGCTCGTAAATTGCCATTAAAAATGAGCAAAAACTTATGAACCAAAATATTATTAAACAGATTCTACTTTTAAACATTTATTTAATTTGGGGATATTGTTGGAGCTCTGCTGAATCTCCTGAAGCCCTCAATGAAATAACCATTCGTGGTTCGAGTATTCCCAATCTCGACCTTAGTCGATCATCGATATTAACCGTAGATCAAGTTGAAGATCGTCAAATTGATAACTTAGTCGATCTGTCAGCATTGTCTCCTAACCTTCATATTAATAATAATTCAATCCAGTCTTACGGTGATATTATTAGCATGAGAGGAATTGCTAACACCCAACTCTTTGGACCGGCAGGAGTACAGCTTTATATAGATGGCATTCCTCAAGCTGATGTTTCATCTTACTCTGCAACTTTATATGATATTAAAAGTATCGAAATCCTAAGGGGGCCTCAGGGTCATAGATTTGGAAAATCGGTAACCGGAGGAGCCATAAATATCAAAACGAAGCCCCCTACGAAGAGTAAAGTTAATCAAATTTCAGCTTCATACGGAACTTTTGATACCCAAAAATATAACCTTAGCAGCAGTGGACCGCTCGACGAAGAGGGATTCTCATACTCTGTCGCTCTGCAAAGAGCTTTATCCGATGGTTATATCAACAATACAGCAGGAAATGCCGATACATCTAAGACTTGGCATGGATCACTTCGATTCTCTTTAGACAGAGGCAAGGGTACAAAAGTCGGTTTCGGTACTAATTTTGAAACTCACGAACTTGGAGCTCAACCACTTGTCTTACGAAATGGGGGTGATTTTTATGATCGATCCACTGATTTCGATGAATCCACTGAAATCGACCGGAACCAACAATTTTTGACATTAGAGTCTGAACTCGATGGCTATAACATCTTTTCAATCACTAATCGAAATGATTGGAGCATGAATCCAAATCGTGTAGATTTAGACTCAAGCACCGTCAGCCCAGCGCAAACATCTATTATCATTCAGAATCAAATTGAATGGTCACAGGAATTTAGAATCGAATCAGAACAAGATTCAGAAATCGATTGGGTACTCGGAGGCTTTTACTCCGATAGTAAAATTGGTGGAGATGCTACTAGGTCATTCGGGGTGACAGAGAAAACCATTTATAACTTAGAATCTAAAAACATTGGTGTTTTCGGCTCTATTGCCAAAGATTTAACCGAAAACGACAACCTTTCACTTGGTCTGCGTTATGACAATTTCGAAAAGAAAATTAATCGTAGCAAAGATGGTTTTAATTTCCTTCCAGCTCCCACTCCATACACCGACTCGATTTCTCAAAAAAATGACTTTGATTCTTTTTCTCCCTCCTTAAATTGGGAAAGAAAAATTGCAGAAGGATTAATTGGTAATATCCGAGCAACATATGCAGAAAAACCGGGAGGTTTTTCTCCTTACACTACTGATCCAAGTCAGATTTCATTCTCAGAGGAAGAAACTCTTTCGTATGAAATTGGATTATTATTCACTCCCACAGAATCATGGGGGTTGAACTTAACAGCGTTTCTTAATGATATCGAAAATTATCAATTTGAATTACCTGTTCCAGGCAGCACAAATTATTATGTGGCTAATGCTGATGAAGTCACTGCCCAAGGAATTGAAGTAGAGGGCTTTATCAAACCTTCTGAAAACTTCACATTTTCACTAGCTTACGGACTTTGTGATTCAGAATACAAAAAATTTGATGGCTCGGGCTTAGTCGGGAAAAAAGTGTCATTCATTCCAGAACACACACTTGCTCTTTCTCTCAACTATAAATTCGACAACGGTCTACATGGACAGGTAGGTACTAAAACAATTGGAGATACGCACTACTGGAACTATCCAGGAGATAATCCAACTGAAAAGATCAACAGCTACACCTTGCTTGATGCAAATCTTGGATATGAATGGAACCAATGGGAATTTAATTTGTTTGGTTTAAATCTTACCGATGAAGAGTATTACACATCCCTGGTAAATAACCTTCCAGGCACCCCTGGAGTGGCAGGCTCTCCACGCGTTATTGGTTTAAGCGTCTCCAAAGAATTTTAATTCTTTTCTGACTGCCCTGCCATTCTCATGGACCAGGGAGTATACATGCAAGTTCCGCTTGCTCCTAAATTTCTCCATGCCTAGCTTAGTATTTTCTGAGTAATGAATGCACTTATCAAAATTGGACTTCCATGGGCACTTTCACTAGCACTTGTTTTTTATCTGGGTCTTCACTTGGGGTCCAATGTCGAAAAATTTACGACGCCCCCCTCAGCCTCTTCAGTATCAAAAAAACAAGTAGATGCATTACCAAAAGAAAATGACAGGGGAAGTCTAATCCAGGCACAAAAGAGCAAATCAACTGAATTTGTATACGAGAAAAACCCGGCAATGCCACCCAACCTCCAACGGATTATGCAAGGTGGAGACATTGTAGAACGGCTTGGGTCGTACCTTGATGCCGTACGATCAATGGATCGTTCCAATGTCAAGCAGGTGGTTAAAGCCTTTGAGGAATTACCCGAGGGTTATGGGAGGCATTTAGAAATGAAGTTACTTATGCGCAGTTGGGTAAATTTTGACCCTGAAGGTGCCCTTTCCTATGCATCAAACTCGTTGAATGCCAAAAGTGAGAAAAGGTTTGGTATCTCAGAATCCCTTGCTGGGTGGGCGGTAAGGGATGAGAAAGCCGCCATTGCATGGGCTCAAGCAAATCATTCCGGGCAGAAGAAAGGAGATAACCCCTTATTGGTTGGAATTGTGAAGGGCTTAATGGAAACGGATTTGGATGCGGCCAATCGTTTATTCCTTAGTTTGCCAACCGGAACTGCCCGTTGGCAGGCATCCAGTTTGCTCGCCGAAAGATTTGCTAAACAGGACCCTCAAAAGGCAATTCAATGGGCCAAAAATTACCCGAGTGACGATCCCAGAATGCGGGAAACTGTACTTGGACAGATAGGTGCCAAGCTTTCTCGGCAAGATTTAGAAGCTACCGCAAATTGGGCAAAATCGATGGCACCCGAACCAGGTGCAGATCGGGTAACAGAAAACCTTATCGCCCAGTGGGCAAGCAGGGACCCTGAGGCGGCTGCAGAGTGGACAAACAATTTGACCAACCCAGAAAGAAAAAGGCATGCCATGGCGGAATTGTCAGGAAGGTGGGCATTGACTGATCCAGTGGCTACGGCTGAATGGCTAAACACCCAACCTCTCTCCCCAGAGCTTGATCCAGCCATTGCAAATTTCGTCTCTCGAATTCAGGGAAGAAACCCCGAAGGAGCAGCTGGGTGGGCTCAGTCCATATCTGATCCAGCTATGCGTAAAGAAGCTCTTGATCGGGCACTAGATGCATGGTTGCAAACAGACCCGACCAAGGCCGAAGCCTGGATCAGGCAGCAGAAAGAATGACCCTATCCCAGGTTCTCGATAATCGAGACGATGGGTAAAAACAGTGCGATCACAATAAACCCGACAACAACTGCGAGGAAAACGATCATGACAGGCTCGATCAGGGAGGTTACTCCGGCCACCGCGTTGTCAACATCCTCATCAAAATTGTCAGCTATCCTGGTAAGCATGTCTGGTAATTCGCCCGTCTCTTCACCAATCTCCACCATACTCGTGACCATGGTGGGAAAGACGGGCTCCCTATCCATTTGTACGGCCATGGATTCACCATCCCTGACCGCGTTGTGAATATTAGTCATCGCTTTTACAAAGAAAAAATTCGTCAAGGTATCACCAGTAATTTGCAATGCCTGTAAAATGGGCACGCCGCTACTGAGAAGCGTACCAAAAGTACGGGTAATCCGTGAAACATTTGATTTGCTTACCACATCCCGGACCACAGGCACATGCAAGCCAAGCCAGTCAAACCCCTTCGAGCCCTGCTTGGTTTTTTTAAGCAAAACAACCCCCATGATCGAACCGGCCATTCCTCCCAGCACCAGAATGGGGTTGGAAGAAAATAAATCACTAATATCCACCACAATTTGAGTAGGGCCAGGAAGAGGAGCACCTCTGAGCATTTGTTCGAAAATCGATTCGAACTGTGGAACCACCACCATCATGAGTAAAGTAACAATCCCCACAGCCACAAACATGATCACACTCGGATAGATCATAGCGGATTTCACTTTTTTAATCGTTCGAATAGATTTCTCCTGAAATTGAGCAAGCCTGGTAAGTACAAGATCGAGCACGCCTCCCGCCTCCCCTGCCCTGACCATATTAACATACAATTTATCAAAGGTTTTTGGATACATCGCTAAACCATCAGACAAGGTACCACCCGAAGATACTTTTTCTGCAACAGATTCGAGCATTTTCTTAAATTTTGGTTTTTTCTCCTGCTGCTTAATCATGACCTCCAAACTGCGCAAAAGGGGAAGGCCGGCTTGAATTAATGTAGACATTTGACGAGTAAAAACAGAGATGTCCTCATTATTTGGACCACCCCCAATTTCAATATCTAGAAGACTTCCTTTTTTCTTCTTTTTAGTTTTACTCGATTTCTTACCTTTCTTGACCGCGGTACTTGATGCAGAAGAATTTTCTCCACCCAGACCCATGGCAGGGGTGACCGCAGTGGGTGCGGGTGCAACACCCTGCTGAGATAAACTCGTCGGCTGCAGGTTGTACTGGGCAAGAATATTACGGGCATCTTGATCATTACTAGCCTCGAAAGTTCCTTCGACCGAATTTCCCGTTGCATCCGTTGCTACATATTCAAAAATTGCCATCTCTAAAATTACTGTGACCAGAAATTAGGTATATTTCAAGACTTCCTCGACTGTAGTTTCACCATCTAAGATAGAACGTAATCCATCTTCCCGCAAGGTACGCATACCTTGTTCGATCGCTTGTTGTTTTAACACTAAAGTCGCGGCTCCAGAATTGATCAATTCACGAAAACTATCTCCAACCTTGATCATCTCAAACAGACCGGTTCTGCCACGGTATCCGCCATTGCTACAATCATCACATCCAGATCCAAAGTAAAACTTCCTATCTCCCAAATCCTTGCGGATAAGTCCGAGGTTTTGCAACATTTCATTTTTGGGATCAAATTCTTGCTTACAACTTGAACAAATTCTGCGGACTAGACGCTGGGCGAGAATAAACTCAAGGGACGCCGAAAGAAGAAAGGGTTCAAGCCCCATATCGATCAAACGGGTAATTGCACCTGGAGCGTCATTGGTGTGGAGGGTGCTGAGAACGACATGTCCGGTCAACGATGCCTGAACTGCAATCCGGGCAGTTTCAATATCTCGAATTTCTCCGACCATAATTTTATCGGGATCTTGCCGGAGAAAAGCTCGTAAGGCACGGGCAAAATCGAGACCGACCTGGTGGTTAACGGGAACCTGCATAATTCCCTCGATCTCATATTCCACCGGGTCTTCTGCAGTGAGAATTTTGGTTTCAATTTCATTAACTTCACGCAATGCACTGTATAGAGTCGTTGTCTTGCCTGACCCAGTAGGCCCAGTAACTATAAAAATACCATTTGGACGGCGCACCGCTCCGCGAATTCCTGATTTTACATTTTCGGGAAGGCCTAAATTATCAAGATCCAAATTAACCGCGGATTTATCCAAGACTCGAAGCACCACACTTTCTCCAAATTGAGTGGGCAAGGTAGATACCCGCAAATCAACCGCCCGCCCCTCAATCGTCATCTTAATCCTGCCATCCTGGGGGATGCGATGCTCAGCAATATTCAACTCAGAAATCACTTTAATGCGGGAGATAACGGGTAGGGACAAACTCTTGGGAGGAGGGGACATCTCGTAGAGAGCACCGTCTACTCGGTAACGGATACGAAATTCATCCTCGAAAGGTTCAAAGTGTATATCGGAAGCCTGAGCCCGAATGGCTTGCTGAATAACTAGATTAACAAAACGGATAATTGGAGTCTCATTGGCTGCATCCACCAGATCTCCCTCCTTGGAATCATCCAAGTTTGCAAATTTGTCGAGTCCGGTATCGGCCAACAGATCATCCATCGATGCCTGATCTGCTCCATAATACCGGTTAATCAGCTCGGCAACCATGACGGGATCGCAAACAACGATCAACACCTCAAGATTAAGAGCAAAAGTGAGATCATCAATAATGGATGCATTAAATGGATCGAGTGCGAGAAGGTGGATACCTTGGTCAGAAAGATATAGCGGAACCACGCCGTATTGTCGGGCGGTTTCCTGAGGGAGAACTGAGAGTACATCGGACTCAACCTCGCCGGGTTCGCCAGCCTGTAATTCATACCCGAGGTACTGGGAAATTAAGGCAAACAAATCTTCCCGGCGAATAATTCCTGCTTCTATTACGCCATCTGCAAAAGAACGCTTCCCTTCGACTACATCTTGATCGAAGAGTTCATCCAGGCCATGTTGGGAGACTCCATCGACTTCACGAAAGAGGTCGCGAATTTCAGCATTATTATCGAGGTATAGCATACCTACTTATTCCTCTTCGGTCGTTACCATCAAGACCTCATCCAAAGTAGTGACACCAGCCAAGACCTTACGGAATCCATCGTTACGCATCGAACGCATCCCCATCTCCCTAGCCTTGTTGCGCAATTCAACAATGCTCACATTGTTATAAATCATCTCCTCGATCTCTGAATTCACCACAAAAATTTCAAATACTCCCTTTCTTCCCCGGTACCCTTTTTCTCCACATTTTGGACAACCTGTGCCCTTCATAAAACTGGCTCCTGCTGCTTGTTCTTCATTAATCCCTAAGACCGCCAATTCTGCAGAATTGGGCTCGTAAGGACCTTTGCAGTTTTGACAAATGGCACGCACCAATCGTTGGGCAAGAGCGGCCCGCAGTGAGGCAGAAACGAGAAACGGCTTCACTCCCATATCAACCAATCGGGAAACCGCGCTCGGAGCATCGTTGGTGTGAAGGGTACTGAAAACCATGTGTCCAGTTAATGATGCATTGATTGCGATCTCCGCTGTTTCCAAATCCCGAATTTCCCCGACCATAACAATATTGGGAGCTTGTCGAAGCATTGCCCGAAGAGCTGCTGAAAAGGTCATCCCCACTTCCGCACGGACCTGTACTTGGTTGATACCAGGGACTTCATATTCAACTGGATCTTCCACCGTAATAATTTTTCGGTCGGGTTTGTTAATGGCATTAAGTGCGGAGTACAAAGTAGTCGACTTCCCCGAGCCCGTGGGCCCGGTAACGAGGAAAATTCCATCTGGTAAATTAATAACCTGCTCGAAGATTGTCTGGTCATCCGAAAAGAAACCCAACTGGGGAAGTCCTAAGCTCAGGCTTTCTTTATCCAAGATCCGCATAACTATGCTCTCTCCATGCACAGTGGGTAGCGTGGAAACGCGCAGATCAATTACCTTTTCGCCGACTTTTACATTGATTCTCCCGTCTAAGGGTACACGCTTTTCGGCCAGGCTGACATTGGCCATTAACTTGGTTCGGGATAGAATTGAAGGCTGAAGACGCTTGGGAGGGTCCTGCTGCTCAATCAATTTGCCATCTATGCGAAAACGAATGCGAAATTTTTTCTCCAAGGGTTCCATATGAATGTCAGATGCCCGTTTCTCTAAAGCATCCTTAATGACAGAATGGACAAATTTAATTATAGGGGCATCTTCTTCACTAACATCTTCCGGGCGGACATTGTCCTCAATTTGAATATCTCCGCCACCCAACCCGTCGAGGAAATCCTTCTCCTTTTCCTTCTCGTTCAAACCGTAAAGCTGATTGATTGATTCGAGTACATCTGCCCGATAAGCGACCCTAGGGTTAACCGGTTTCCCAAACAAGTGACCGAGGTTATCAATACCGTCTTGGTCAATAGGGTTGCCTAATACAACATCAATAGAGGCACCATCTGTCCCCAAAGGAATGGCCTCATAGAACCGGGCATGCTCGGAATTTAACAGGCCAATAACTTCCGGGGTCAGGCTTACCCCTGCCATGTCTACAACCTCCATATCCAACTCCGAGCCAAGGAAATTTACTACCTCTTCTTTGGACAGTTCCAACTTACCAAGTAGCAAATTCATGAAATCCAGACCTTCATCACCAGAGGTTTCACCAGGATCTTGGGCTTTTACCTCTGCCAGTACCTGATCGATCAACTCTTGGCTGGCTAAACCTTGTTCCTTAAAAGCTTCGGTCAAAAATTCTTCCGTTGCATTCATCAGTTCAAAAGTTTGAAAAGCCTGGACAAGTTACCTACCCAATCCCATCAGAAATTCCGGATTATTTTTTGTCTTCTTTACCCTTTGGATAAACATCTCCATCGCTTCGGCAGGAGGCACTCCTTTCATCGATCGTCGAAGGGCATAAATTTTGTTTAATTCGTCTTTATGGTAGAGCAATTCCTCTTTGCGAGTACCACTTTTTTCAAAGTCGAGAGCTGGAAAAATTCTCTTATTGGAAAGCTCGCGGTCCAAGTGGAGTTCCATATTTCCGGTACCTTTAAATTCTTCAAAGATTACTTCGTCCATCTTACTCCCAGTTTCGACCAGAGCTGTGCCCAAAATTGTTAAACTTCCCCCACCCTCTATATTACGGGCAGACCCAAAGAAACGTTTAGGGCGTTGCAAGGCGGTCGCCTCCACCCCACCACTGAGGATTTTCCCACTGTTGGGCATAGTGGCATTGTAGGCACGGGCCATTCGGGTAATGGAATCAAGCAAAATTACAACATGTTGATTATGTTCGACCATGCGGCGGGCTTTTTCGATCACAATTTCCGCAGCATGCACATGGCTCTCAGCACTTTCATCAAAGGTGGATGCAATGACCTCAGCATCGGGTACCTGCCTACGAAAGTCGGTAACTTCTTCCGGGCGTTCATCCACGAGAAGTACAATTAAATGAGCCTCAGGATTGTTTTGTCTTAAAGCCCGTGCAATTGCTTGCTGTAAAATTGTCTTTCCCGTTCTTGGAGGAGCCACAATCAGTCCTCGCTGCCCAAAACCCACAGGAGATACTAAGTCGACTACCCGCATCGCGACATTGTCCCACTCTACCTCGTGATGGGTTTCAAGATACATACGTTTAAGGGGATAGTAAGGCGTAAGTTCGGTAAAAGGAGTTACCCGCGTGGCTTCCTCAGGAGAAACTCCCATAACTTCGTCTACTTGTAAAACAATCGGGCAGGTGGACTCTTCCATTTTTGCCCGAATTAAACTTTTCACAAAATGACCAGTTTTTAATCCATAGCTGCGAACCAAAAGGGCCGGAATAAAAGCAGATTGAGACTTTAGACGGTAGTTTTCTTTTTCTTGAAGGATGAAGCCATGTCCATCTTCCATTATCTGGACAATGCCTGAAAGAGACACCGGGGTTTCGCTTTTGAGACAGAAAGCCAAAAGAGCATCAACTAACTCTTCACGCAAAGGTGCAGCAGGGAGATCTTCTTCGATAGATAACTTTGAGATTTTTTCTGTTAACTCTGTAAGGTTTAAAGAAAGATATTCGTCTAAGTTCAGACAATCCTTGCCCGATTCCAGTAAGGGTTGAAGAATCTTGGCAATTTCTTCGTCTGTTTTTAATGTCTCAGAATCAAGAAGTTGACCAATTTGCAAGGGTTTTGCTTCTGTTTCTTCGTAGGGCAGTCTTTGAGGCTTTTTAAACTTGGGTTTCTTTCGAAGTTTCTTTTTTTCCTGCCATGTTAACTTTTTTTGACCAGGGGCAGAATGTGGATGCCCCGGTTGCCTTGGGTGGTTAGGGTGATTGGGTTTGCCACGACCCTGGCCCGGGGAATTCGAGTTCCCCTTAGCTGGCACAGGATTCCCCTCTCCTCCGTCGTCTGCTTTCTCTTGCTTTGCAGGTATTGGTTGGTTGGGCGACTTTTCTTCAGAACTCTTCACCTCATTCTCTTCTTCGGGTCGAGGCCTTTCTTCTTCGCTCTCACTGCCATCAGTACTGAAAAAGAGTTGACGGTCAGGAGCATCAGATTCTGGTTGCTCAACTGGAACAATTGGGGAGTCCACAGGTGCTTTCTTACTCTTTTTTTTGGAATCCACAGTCGGTTCCTCAGCATTTTCTGAAGAGGCTTTCGGCTTGGACGAACGGGTGCTTTTTTTAACAGGCATTGGATAGTTTAAGTAAATGGAAAAACATTAAAAAATGGTGGGGGCAAGGGCATCTACCTGACGGTTTAAAAAATCGTTGGTTCCACCACCCCACAAGACAAAATCAGCTCGATTTACCTTTTGTACTAATGGCAACTGAGAAGAAATTCGGGCGTTTGCCTCTTCAAGGGAGAGTCCTCGCTGAAACAATCTCTGGTAGATTGTGCTATTTGACGCATACATGGTAACGACGCAGGTAAATTGAGTGTGTAAATTGTTTTCGAACAAAAGAGGTAGTTCAACTAGGCACTTTTCAGAAGAACAAGATTGAATGAAAGTAGTCCATAAGGAACGAACAATAGGATGAAGCAGGTTCTCGATCCACTTTCTTTCTGAATCTTTCTTAAACACTATTCGACCAATCGCGGGTTTGTCAATATTTCCGAAAGAATCAAATCCCACCCCACCCCATCGTTGACGAATATTTTTTTTAACTTCGGAGTTGGTTGCCAAAATTTCGGCAACGAGAGAATCTGCAGAAACCACAGCCCACCCCAATTTATTAAACCTTTCCAGTGCAGAGGTTTTTCCACAGGCGATTCCTCCGGTTATCCCAACTACGGTTTTTCCTTTAAAAGGACACATCAATTTAAGTAAAACTGTGGAAGTAAATTTGAGCAAGCAAGGATGTAAATCTTATTATATGCGACTATCGTCTTGCCAGTTTGGCCAGCCGATTCATAATGCGTCTTTCCTTTGAAGGTAGGGTATCCAAGTGGCTAAAGGATGCGGACTGTAAATCCGCCCGCTTCGGCGTTCGTCGGTTCGAATCCGACCCCTACCACCACTTCCGCTTAGCATTCATTCGAATCTTCCCTTGATGAAAGAAAAAAAAACGGCGAAAAGATGGATCTACATCATTCTTGGTGGGTTAATTCTTTATTTTTACAAAACCTGCTCTGGTCAGATACCCCCATTAAAATTTTGATGTTTGCAAAATCTTGGACAAGTACGGCTTTGTACGGCGGAATTCTCGCACTCGGACTGTCCTACCTCACCGCCCACTATTTTA
>JGI20157J14317_10004150_pt1 | contig 11279 bp, 8 predicted proteins | sample COG_07_FD_14317 | JGI IMG/M metagenome (IMG submission 14317)
TTTAGCCCGAGTCGAAGCGCTAGCCGGCCCGCAATCAACGCTTTATGGCGCCTCGTCACAGAGTGGCGCCGTCCGGGTGATTACCAACAAGCCTGATGTGATGGAATCTTCTGCCAATGTCGGCTTTGGGGTGGGTCAAACGCGCAATGGCGGTAGCAGCTATGAGGTTGACGCCACAATCAACGTTCCGCTTAGTGATAAGGTTGCAATCCGCTTATCCGGCTTTAAATCTGAAGATGCCGGTTACATCGACAATGTGCTCGGTACAACGGTCTATGATGACGTGTTTGGAACGGGTCTTGGCGGCACTAAAACCAACAGTGGTCTCGAAGCNGAAGATGTTAACAATATCGAGTGGCAAGGTGGCCGAGCCGCAATCCGCTGGCTAGTTAACGACGCGTGGACGGTGACNGGCACGGCTAATTTTCAAGATTTGGCGGCTGGCGGCTTCAACGACTANGACCCCAANATTGGCGATCTAAANACCGTCAAGTTTGCTGAAGAATTTCGCACCGACGAATGGCTGCAAACCAGCCTGGTGATCGAAGGCGATTTAGGTTTCGCACAATTGGTCTCAGCGACTTCTTATTACGATCGCGAGATTGTGTATCAGCATGACACCCAATCCTATGCAGCCTACTTTCATTATGCTTTTGGTATCTATTACGGTTATCAGACCTATAATTTTGGCGAGGAGCCTACCGGGTTTTTGAATCAACCCTATGAATTAGATAGCTTCACTCAGGAATTTCGATTGACGGGCGGTTCGGACCGAAGCAACTGGACGGTTGGGGCTTTTTATCAAAAGAGTGAAGAGTTCTGGGACTTCTATACCTATATTGACGGTTATCGCGACTCACCCGCCTTCGAAGCCTGGAGCTACTACTACCCTGGGATTGCGCCAACCGATGCCTGGTGGAACTCCTTCCAAGGCACCAAGCGAACCGACAAAGCCGTTTTTGGTGAAATGGACTTTGACATTATCGAGGATAAGTTAACGGCCCTGGTCGGTGGCCGCTGGTACCAAGTCGATCGAGAACTCAGCTATACGGTGGAGAAGCCCGATTCAAGGGTCGATCAGCAGCTCCCCAATCGTGAAGCCGAGGATGACGGATTCATTCCAAAATTAGGCCTTGAATGGCACATCAATCCAGATGTTATGCTTTATGGCGTCTACTCCGAAGGTTACCGAGTGGGGGGTACCAACCGAGGACGAACGAACGACAATGGGGGCGCAACGCTACCCGTTGATTACGAATCAGACATTCTTGAGAACAAAGAACTCGGCTTGAAGTCTCAATTGGCGAATGGTCGGGTTCAACTGAATGCCGTTCTATATCAAATGAATTGGGCCGACATGCAGCTTGAGGTGATTGATCCTAGCAATGGCTTGAGTGCCTATGGCGGAGACGGCAATGTGCCCTTTCAAGTTGTTGTCGGTAACGTTGGCGATGCCGTGGTTAAAGGTTGGGACTTCGATCTAAAAGCCCTGTTAGGCGAGAACGTCGAAATCGGTTTCAACATGACCAAAATCACCCAAGCCTATGTCGAGGGGCAAGCCTTTTATGATGAACCGCGGGTACCGGTGGGCAAATCCCATCGGGCCTAGAGCCGCGCTCCTCACTGCCTTTATTTGCGGATAAGTCCTGGTCAGCCTACGTCGATCTCTCGGGCTTTGACTTGCTCGGTGCCAGTGGCAATCTGCGGCTTCAGCACAATAATGTGGGCGAGTCTTTTAATCAGCTCACAGGCGGGTTTCCGTCTTATAAATTGAGTCAAGGCGACTATCACGTAACAGACGCCATCTTCAGCCTTGAAACCGACGGCTGGAGCGCCCGAATTTACGTCAATAACATTGCCGATTCCCGCGGAATTTCCTACGAGGACACGCAAGATTTTGATCAGATTTGGGGGGGGAATAGCTCGAGCGTAATCCGCCCAAGAAACTTCGGGGTTTCTTTTAGGAAGTACTTTTAAAAATACCACCTGACCAGTCCAGGCATAAAAAAGCACGCTTAAGCGTGCTTTTTTATGCCTGATTCAGATCCTCCATCGAAACAGCTGATTTTCAAATCAGCATCCCATGCGGATGCCCTAAAAGGCCAAACCTCCAAGCCGTGAATCGCATTTCGGATATCCATGGTCAAGTTAACGCCAGTCAATCGGCGGTCAGCTTGCACATCAAAAACAGTAATCGTTGAGGGCGAACTTCCCACCGCAACGCATTGATCATCAATTACACATAGTCCACGAGCAAAGCCCTGCCGCGCCACTTTACTGCTATCAACCCCCGCATAATCTAATTCCGCCTCGGGATACAGGATGATCTTTTGAGCAAAGGATTGACCCAAACGATCCACAGCGCGCACCACATTGCTCGCCGTATCATTAAACAAAACCCCGCCTTTAAACGGTTGCGCATTGTGGCAGCCCGTTGGCAAGCTACAAACCATTGCTACCTGCATTTCGGCATTGACCCGCAACAACGCGCCGGTATTCAGACCGCTAAAGAAAATGCCGGCATCGGAGACCGAAACCATATTGATATGATAATTGTTGGCAAAGGGCGGCCCACCCCGCGCGTTCGGGTCAAAGCGCTGCCCGATCCAATCCTGGCCATTTTTACTAATGTACAAACCCCATATGAACGCTCGAGTATTGAGATTAAAAACGAGCAGTGAGTCATAACCAGTGGACGTTAGGAATAATAGATGATCCTTGCGACTGATCTCATGACAATGTTTTAAGTATTCATTGCGATAGGATGCAATCAGCTGAAAATCGGGTGAATAGCAAAAGAGCTCATCACTGGCGGCGATCCAAACCGCATCCGCCGTGAATTCAATCCCTCGTAAGCCCCGATCCCAACCTCGTCCAGCGAAGTCGATCTCACCACTATTCCAGTCGATAACCTGATCAACCTGCTGCGCGCCAAAGTCCACAAGATAAACACCGCCGTGGCTCTGTCCCTTTTGACTGCCCCGAACCACGGACGTTGCAATGAGCTTTGGTAAGCGCACGGTCACGACCCCGGTACCCACTGATCCTCGGCCGGCAACACTGGCGAGAGCACCTGGCGCAATTCGTCCAAATGCGGACCAAACCGTTTCCAGGTTGCAACAGAGCCCTGATAGATTGGTTGACGGACCTGCTCAGAACTGGCGGTGCGAACTGCCCGCTTCGTTTCATGAAAATTGACACAATTGTCTTCGAATTCAAGACCACAAAAATCGAGAATTCGACGGACCTGAGTCTCAAGATCGGCAACAACCGACTCGTACTGCACATGCAGTACCTGGCCCGGCAGCACATCATCCCAATGCGTCATCAACTGCTCATACTCTAAATAGAATTCGCCCAGTTCAAACAGGTCATAGGTGAAGGTCTGCCCTTTCGCAAAGTGCTGCTTGAAACAGCCGATGCAACTGTCCATCGGATGTCGACGGGCATCGATAATTTTTGCGTTCGGCAGTATGGCCTTTATAAAGCCAACATAGGCGAAGTTGTTCGGCATCTTGTCGGTAAAAAACGGCGCTTGCCCTCTGTGCCTTTGCGTTTGGGCAAGGTATTGTTCGCCAAAGGCCGTTAATGCGTCAGGAGCAAGCTCCGGCATCGACAGCGGAAAGGACCTTCCGGAACGTTTATCGGTAATCGATTGCGCAATCATACTGATATCGGGTAGTTCACTCGCTCGTGCCATCAACCAAACTGTGGCTGGCGAGGATTTGCTCAAGGAGCGTCGAGCCCGATCTTGGCAGACCCAATATAAATATTGGGTCCGGTCGNTGGCATCCTGCTGCTGCGACCGCTTGCTGGTCAAAAAACGCATGCCCAAANGCTTCTTTCATTTTTTGGTGGGCAATTTCAGTTTGTACCGGATCATAGGCAATACTGTTGCGATGAGTCTTGTTTGCCAGCGCGTAGTAATGAAAAGACTGATCAAAGTCCTTCTTGTCCTCATAGGCCTTGCCTAAAGTGAACGCGAAGTGGACTTGGCAGTCAATGGGTAACCCGGCGCTTTCCAATCGAGACGCCATGTCCGCAATCTCCGCATCATTAAATTGAAACGTCTTTAGATTTGCCAAACTGTAGTAGGTCTCTCCAAAATTCGGTCTCAGCGCAATCGCCCGCCGGTAGGCTGCTATCCCACCCGCTTGATCACCCACGGTTTTAAGGACGTGCCCCAAGCCAATATGCGCGCCGGTAAGATTAGAATCGAACGCCACGGCTTTCTGATAGGATTCTATTGCACGCTCAGGTTGCGCTGCCATTGCGAGCGCAGCGCCTAAAAAGTAGTGTGTTACGGGATTATTCTGATCGAGCGTCACGGCATGCTCGAGGGCGACAACCGCCTCTTCGTAGCGGTTCAGCTCTTTTAGCACTGAGCTTAAGTCATGCCAGGCAGCAACAAACCTGGGCGCAATCTCAGTGATTTTCAACAGCAACTGTTCCGCATCGTCAAAACAATGCGCGTTAATCGCAATCCGTGCCAATAAGAGCGCCGCATTAACATCCATGGGGTTGTCTTGGAGGATCTCTTGCGCAAGTTGCTCGGCGGCGCGAAATTTACCTTCGGCAAACAGCCGCGAAGCCTGTTCTAACTTTGCTTGGGTTGGCGACAAAGCAGACGCCTTTGCCAAGGCCCTTTGAGCCGACTCTGATCGGCCAAGAGCGGACAGCGCCCCACCGAGCTTCGTAAAAATCGCTGGATTATTCGGCATCAACTCGGCCGCCTTCTCAAGCAAGGGGAGCGCCGCTGCGTGCTGGCCCTGATTGAGTAGCACCGTCCCCAGATCCTCATGAGCACGCGCATGACCCGGGGCCACCCGTATGGCGTGGCGCAAGCATTCCTCAGCTTCCCGCCATTCATTGCGCTCCGCCAAGATGGTGCCGAGGAGCGCCATAAAATTAACGTCTCCCGGGTCTCGCTGGATAGATTCACGGCACACGGATTCTGCCTCTGCTCGGGCACCACTTTTGAGTAACGAGATGACCCGTTCAAAAACCTGACGGGGATTTTTTTGATCAGACATTGACGTTCTCTTTTCAACCAATGGTACAACCCAAGCCTCTGAGCTTAAGCCAGAGTTTGCCATATTCAAGACCCGCCGGCACATTCTCAACAGCTTGCCTCAAACACCTGGTAATTCTAAAGTACTTAGAGCAACTGATGGACGCGAGCCTTTCCGGCCGACCTGACTTCAAGGACAAGCGATGACAACAACAAACCCTTTTGACGATACGCGATCACTGCTGGTCAGTCTTTACATGACGCTAGTGGGTTACGGCGTCTTAGTCGGTATCCCGGTGATCAGCAGCGCTTGGGTCACGCTCCTTGGATTCTCAGAAGTCGAAGTCGGCCGAGTTGCTGGCGCAGACTTGGGCGGGCTATCCGCCGGCGCCGTGTTTACCGCCGTCATAATTGCGCGCATGAATCGTCGTCTGCTCATCGTGCTCGGGATCAGTATCGCGGTACTGGCTAATGGTCTATGCATCCTCTTTGTCGATTATGACCAAGTGCTCTGGCTACGGTTACTGGCGGGTTTCGGTAGCGGCATTTATACGGCGACCGCGGTAGCTGCCTTGGGCGCCCGCTCAAATCCGGCCTTCGCCTACAACATGATGCTGTTTGCGTTCGCTTTTTCGCAAGCCCTTGAAATGCAGGTGTTGCCGCTGCTCAGCATGAACGGAATTTATCTGACTTTTATTGGCTGCTTCCTCGTTACCCTCGGATTTTTGAACTGGATACCGGCCTACGCCAACCCAGCACCCATAGAAATCCTACAACCTGATGGCGGTCAGGACCTTGTTAAACCATTGGCTGCTTATTTACCCTGGCTCGGCCTAACCGCAATTTTTGTAACCTATATCAACATTGGTGCTTATTGGACCTACATCGAATTGGCTGCACTCAGTGCAGAAGTCGACCCGGTCTGGATTAATAAGGTTTTGGTGTGGGCCTCCTTCTGCTCCATTATTGGCTGCCTGTTCGCGACCCTGCTCAGCAATCGGTTTGGCTTGGGCCGCCCTCTGTTGGTCACCCTCGTTCTGATGGCCGTGATTGTTGGGATGCTGGCGAATGGCATTACTGATACCAAATTACTGGTGAGCGTCTTTACCTTCAATCTGCTGTGGATCTTTATCGATGTCTATCAAATGTCAACGGTTGCAAGCGTTGATACCACCGGCAAGTTCGCAGCGCTCATGCCCGGCGCTCAGGGTCTGGGGCAAATTGTGGGACCCAATTTAGCCGCGAGTTTACTGGGCGAAGACTTGGGGTATCAGGCAGTGTTTATGATGTGTTCAGGCGCTGCTTTACTCGGCATGTTGATCTATGCGGGTTTGTACCTACGGCTTCGATCAACCCCGCAATTCAGTACGCCCGTGACCTAACTCGGCCTGTGATAACGCCCTACGACGCCGCGTTCGCTTGATTTGTTCCGCAGGCATTGCCTCATTGCACTGGCTTGACCACCTTGCCGGACATCATCACAAAGCTTGGTGCTTCGAGCACAGAAATATCCTCAAGGGGATTACCCGGCACTGCGATGAGGTCTGCAAATAAACCGCTTTGAATCCGACCCACTCGATCCGACCACTGCAACAGGTCCGCTGAAACGCTGGTGCCGGCTTGAATTGCCGCCATCGGGCTTAATCCGGCTTCGATGAGCGCGGCAAACTCGCGAGCATAGGCCTCGGGTTCAATGTTGTAGCCGCCAAGATCCACCCCCACCACCACTTTCACGCCAGCAGCATGCGCGCGGCCTATTTTTGCAAGCCACTCATCTCGATAACTTAAATAGGCATCGTCATTCTTTTCTTGGGCGAGCAACTTATCCGTGCCGGCGTAGTAGTCGCCTACGTAAATGGTGGGGACATAAAACGTGCCGTGCTCAACCATCAATCGAATTGATTCGTCGTTGAGATAAGTACCATGCTCAATGGACCGAACGCCAGCTCGGATCGCTTGATTGATCCCGTCGGTCGCGTGGGCATGGGCGGCAACGGGTACATTGTGTCGAGCCGCCTCAGCGACAGCCTCAGCGAGCTCATCAGGGCTAAAGGCAACATTGCGCGGATCATCGCCGACGGAATGAAAGGCGCCCGTCACCAGCAGCTTAATCCAATCCGAGCCATACTTAATTTCATTACGAATGGCTTTACGGATTTCAATAGGACCATCCGCTATCAGTCCATCCGCAATCAGCGTTTGTTCTGGCGAACCATAGTTGATATCACCACCGCCCCCGGTGATGGAAATATAGTGCGCGGCGCCGGTAATTCTAGGTCCCACAAAAACCCCTTCGGAAAACACGCGCTGCAGATCTTGATTGCCGTAGAACACGTCTCCATCGCCCATCACCCGAATCGTTGTCCAGCCATGGGCAAGCCAGCGCTGCATCGCAGCAAGGCCTAAAAGCGCTTTATAGGCAGAGGACGCGGTGAGATGCGCGGTCTGATAGTTATCGTCATATAAAAGCGGATGCTCATGCGCATTGATCATGCCCGGCATGAGCGTCATCCCCTGCAAATCAACGTGTTCATAGTCGGCAGGAATGTCACCTTTGGCCACCAGCCCAACAATGCGCGCGTCCTCGACCAAGACGGCAATATCACCCTGCGCAGTCTCCTGAACCCCATCAATCACCTGATCCGGCACTAAGGCATAGCGCTCAGCATGACTGACCAAATGGCATCCCAAAAGGGCGAGGCCCACAAACGCATTCACAACCAATCGATTCATAGTACCCTTCTTCCTGTGACCCAATTNAGTCGATTTTCAACNCATAGTAGCAGNCTCAGCAGGCTCCCCTAAAGCCGATTCATCCCACTACTATTCTGTGGCACACTAGGCCCAAACGAAAGCATTGAGACGTATGGACATTGGCGTGCCTCTAAAGGAACTCGGCTCCTATGATATTGAGCCCCTCAAAGCATTGATTCTGGCCCAACCGGAAGATGCCTGGTGGGGCAATCAATATCGGCAATTAGAATACGAAGTGCATGAGCACACCCAGTCAATCGTGATGGTTTTTACCGACGGCTCGGGTTGGCCGAACATCGAGGTCAAGCAAGAATCTGGCTGGGATCTCTTTAAATCCGCCGCCCTACCCCTCATGCATCAAATCCTTGAGGATCACTATCCACCGGGCGGCACGATCATTCGAGCCATGGCCGCGCGGTTGCAGGCTGGCGGCATTATCAAACCGCATCATGACGGGCATCCCTCTTTTCATCATGGTCACCGAATTCATATCCCCATATACAGCAATCCAAGAGTGCGCTTTATGATTGATGGCCGCCCCTATGCGTTCGAGGTCGGGAAAGTGTACGAAATCAATAACCAGAAGCGTCATAGCGTCATGAACAAAGGCACCGAGGGTCGCGTTAACTTTATTTTCGACTATATCCCGCCAGCTCAGATCGCACGCTGAGCGCACTGAGCTGACAAGGTGCTCAGCCGGCTTACTGAATGCCGCATAACTCAGGCTTTAATCGATGGGAAAACCCCTTCAAGGAACGTCCGAGCCACCCGCTTGGCTTTGGCCCGGGTCATTTTTTGCGGCGCTAACAAGATATTCAGCCAAAGACCATCAATGAGCGCAATGTAGCCATCGGTCACAGCGCCAACATCGACCAAAGCCTCCTGCATCGCACCCAGTTGCGTAAACAGCGCTCGGACCGATCGGGCGGCTCGAGCGTCGGAGTCGGCGCAAATCTTTTGGTAAGTTGGGCGAGACGTCGCCTCCCCATAAAAAGCAAACCACACCGCCATCTTGGTCGCCTCGGTCACCGAACGACTAAATTGAAACTGTACCAAAGCCGCCAGTTGTTCTGCGGCGGATGAAAAAGTCGCTGCATCCAAAATCTCAGCTTGCCCGCGATTATATTCATCCGTGACAAATCGCAAGGTTTCGATCAGCAGGTTTTCTTTGCGTTCAAAGTGCAGATTTGCAATACCGCGACTAAGGCCCGCTTCCTTGGTAACTTGCGCCATCGTGACCGAGGATAAACCCACCTTCGAGATACAGCGCATGGTGGCAAGGATTAATTGCTGGCGTCGAACAGCACGCGGCAGAATAACCCGTTTTTTCCCTGCAACACTGTCGATTGTTTTCGTTTGCATACAGAACACCAAGCCAGGACAACCTTTGACGACTTCTAATCTAATTCAGAGCTGATATTAGAACAAGTCGGGAATGAACCCACGTTCATTCTCAGCTTGTTCTAACGCTACCAACGTGGCATCCTTTTACCTTTAAACACCGCCTCATCGACTCAGGAGACGCTATTGAATAACTATGATGCGATTGTCATTGGCGCCGGTCACAATGGCCTGACCAATGCCGCCTATTTGGCCAAAGCCGGACTCAAAGTTGCTGTTTTAGAACGCAATCCCTACATTGGCGGCGCCACCGTGAGTCGAGAACTCCATAAGGGTTGGTATTACTCCAACTGTTCCTACGTCTGCAGCTTGCTTCGCCCAGAGATCGCGCGTGATTTAGAACTCCCGCGGCACGGTCTGCAGGTCGTGCCTTTTGGCGGTGGCGCGACTTTTATGCGCAATGGTGATCACCTCGGCAACTACCACGATCACGATCGTCATTACCGAGAAATGGCCCGGCACTCCAAACGCGATGCCAATGCTTATGAACGCTATACGGCCGATGTCACAAAGCAAACGCGGCTCATCCGCCCCTTTTTAATGCGAACGCCGCCGGACCCTACTTCCATGAAACCCCGGGACTTATCGGACCTCTTAGATTTCGCGAAGGCGTTTTTAAACATGGGAGAAGCCGGCCTTGCGGACACTATTGCCTTTTGGACCAAAAGTGTTGGCGACTACCTTGGTGAGTATTTTGAAACCGATGTGATTAAAGCCCACATGGCGGGCAGTGGCATTATCGGCACCGCCCTCGGCGTCTACTCCCCTGGCACCGCCTACGTGCTCCTGCATCACTACATGGGCGATGTGGACGGCAACGTTGGATCCTGGGGTTTTGCACGGGGCGGTATGGGCGCTGTCGCGGACGCCATTGCGAAAGCCTTCAAATCCTATGGCGGTGAGATCATCTGCGATGCGGATGTCGATCAAATTATGGTGCGGGGCGGTAAAACGACCGGCGTCGCCCTCCGCAATGGCGACGAATATCTCGCGCCGATTGTGGTTTCGAACCTGGATCCAAAGCGCACGTTTCTCGACATCATGGATGCCAAGGACCTGCCTGCTGCCGTTGTCAAAAAAGCCGAAAACTTCAAGATACGCGGCTCCTCCGGAAAATTAAACATTGCGCTAGACGGACTGCCGATTTTCAACGGTCTGGATGCTAAAAACCCGATGATGGCTGGCGATCTGCACTTTACCGACTCATTAGAGCGACAAGAACGTGCCTATGATGATTGGAAAAGCGAAACCTGGTCGAAAGACCCTTACCTCGACATGATGATCCCATCGCTCACTGATCCCACCATGGCGCCTCCTGGCAAGCATATGATGTCCGTGTTTGTTCAATACGCACCGCCAAAGATAGATGGCCGCGACTGGACCGCGGAAGACAAAGCCGGGTTTGAGAAAACGGTGATTGATCAGATCTCAACCTATAGTCCGAACTTTAAAGATTTGATTCTGCACTGTGAAACACGAACACCTCAAGATATCGAAGCCGAAGTAGGATTGACGGAAGGCAACATCTTCCAAGGGGAGTTAACCTTTGATCAGCTGCTCTTTAACCGTCCCTTTCCAGGCTACGCGCAATACCGCGGCCCTGTCACCGGCATGTATATGTGCGGCTCTGGAACCCATCCTGGCGGCGGCGTCATGGCTGCGCCTGGCGCAAACGCAGCAAGAGAAATCCTGCGCGACTTGAACAAACCCAATACTGTCCCGGGAGGCTACGCCGATGACTGATTTCGACGCCATCATAATAGGGGCCGGTCACAACGGCCTGGTTTGCGCCGGCTATCTCGCCAAAGCGGGTAAAAAAGTCTTGGTGCTTGAGTCCCGTGCGGTGCCCGGGGGCTGTGCCGCTACCCACGAATTCGCACCCGGATTCAGCGTTTCAAGCTGCGCCCAATGGCTGTATCAGCTCAGTCCAAAAGTTGTTTCCGACTTAAAATTGCCGCAACACGGTTTGGTCTATGCGGCCGAAGGCCTCGCCACCATCGCGCTCGATGACACTGGTGATCACTTGCGTTTACAGGGTGATTCGGCGTCAGGCGGCGGGGTCTCCATCGAAGATCAAAAGGCGTACGCGCTGTTTCGCAAGAAAATGCGCAAG
>JGI20157J14317_10004168_pt1 | contig 11236 bp, 8 predicted proteins | sample COG_07_FD_14317 | JGI IMG/M metagenome (IMG submission 14317)
ATTAAGTGGAGTGCTCATGATTGTGTTCCTTAGGAGTTCTGTACCCAGTGCAGTGGTGTGCTGGGGGTATGGGGGTTGGGGGCCTGCTCTGGGGGCTTGGGGCTGTTGCAGCTATCATGGGCATCGCCGGCACCAAAGGTGACCTGCTCTTCCTCCCAGATTTTATCCAGCGCCTCGGCAGTGTTATCGGGTTTTTCTGAAGCGGCCAGTTTTTCTAAATCTTGCAGAGCTACCTGTTCGCCGCTAAGTAATATCAGGGCTTCAAATAGCACGGCATAGTTGCTGGTGCGCTGACGCAGGCGCGCGCAGAGTAGCCCGAGAATATGAGCAATATCAGCTAATCCCTCTCGGGCTTCAGACTCGGGTCGGTGGGATAGGTATTCCAGATACAGAGGGATGTAGTCTGGCAGCTCCCTCACATTGATGGCAAAACCATTGGACTCGTAAAGGGCCATTAGGTCGACCATGGCCTGGCCGCGATCTCGGGACTCTCCATGGACATGCTCAAACAACAGCAGGGACAGTGCGCGGCCATAATCAAACACATGGGTGTAGTTTTCCTGGGCATCGAGAAGATCACCACCGTAAATCTCATCGATCAATGCCAGCAGGCTGGTTTTAAGGTCAGATGAAAACTCTGTATCTGAATTCACTGTTTGGCGAAGTTCCTGACTGTGAGCCTGCACCTGGGCATCTGGATAGTCCATGAGTCGTGCAATCAGTTTTAAGCTATCCATTGGATTTGGCCCCTGATTTCTCTTCAGCCTGATCCCAAACCTGTACTGTATTGATAACATCGCGGCTGTTGTTCTTTTTGCCGCCAAACAGGTTTACATCGCTGCTGCCGGTGGAGCAGCCATTGCCCCAGCTAAATCCGCAGCCACCACGCTCTGCATAGGCATCCACCAAGGCGTCTTCGCGATGGGCGGTGGGGATTACAAAGCGATCTTCATAGTTGGCAATGGCCAGATAGCGATACATTTCTTCTACCTGGTCAACACTGAGCCCTACTTCCTCCAATACTGGCAGATCTTCCACGCCATCCACGGTTTGGGCCCGCTTAAAGGCGCGCATAGCCAGTAGTCGTTTTAGCGCTAGAACCACCGGCTGAGTATCTCCGGCAGTCAGCATATTGGCCAGATACTGGACTGGGATTCGCAGGCTCTCCACATCGGGAATAATGCCATTCATACCCATATGGCCGGCATTGGCGGCAGATTGAATGGGGGATAAGGGTGGTACATACCAGACCATAGGCATGGTGCGGTATTCCGGATGCAGGGGCAGAGCCAGCTTCCAGTCGACGGCCATTTTATAGACCGGTGATTGCTGTGCCGCGGTAATCACCGAGTCGGTGATACCATCTTTACGAGCCTGGGCTATTACCTCTGGGTCATTGGGGTCGAGAAATATTTCCAGCTGCTTTTCATAGAGCCCCTGTTCAGATTCTGTGCTGGCTACCTCTTCGATGCGGTCGGCATCATAAAGCAGTACACCCAAATAGCGGATGCGTCCAACACAGGTTTCCGAACAGACTGTAGGCTGCCCGGACTCAATGCGTGGGTAGCAGAAAATACATTTTTCTGATTTCCCAGACTTCCAGTTGTAATAGATTTTCTTGTAGGGGCAGGCTGATACACACATTCGCCAGCCGCGACATTTCTCCTGGTCGATGAGTACTATGCCATCTTCTTCGCGCTTATAGATTGCACCGGAAGGGCAGGAGGCAACACAGGAGGGGTTGAGGCAGTGCTCACAGAGGCGCGGCAAATACATCATAAAGGTATTTTCATATTCCCCGTACATGGCCTTCTGCATATGGTCGAAATTTTTATCGGCGCTGCGTTTTTCAAACTCCGAACCCAGTAGCTCTTCCCAGTTGGGGCCCTTATTAATTTTCTCCATGCGCTGGCCGGAGATCAGCGAGCGGGGTCGCGCTACCGGCTGGTGTTTGGAGCTGGGAGCTGTGTGCAGATGCTGATAGTCCATATCAAAGGGTTCGTAATAATCGTCTATCTGGGGCATATCCGGATTGGCAAAAATCTTGCTTAGTACCTTGGCCTTGCCGCCAATTTTTGGGGTGATGGACCCATCTTTATTGCGCACCCAGCCGCCATTCCATTTGGCCTGATCTTCCCAGTCATCCGGGTAGCCGGTGCCAGGTTTGGTTTCAACATTATTAAACCAGGCGTATTCTGTCCCCTCCCGAGAGGTCCAGACGTTTTTGCAGGTCACGGAACAGGTGTGGCAGCCAATGCATTTATCCAGATTCAGCACCATGCCAACTTGAGATCTTATTAACATTAGTCTGACTCCTTATATTGTTTGCGGCAGTGGGGTTGGCAGATCATCGCTATTAGATCCATCCAGCCAATCCACCTTGTCCATTTTGCGTACCACCACCATTTCATCGCGGTTGCAGCCGACGGTGCCGTAGTAGTTAAAACCATAGGATTGCTGGGCATAGCCGCCAATCATATGGGTGGGTTTAAGCACGGCCCTGGTCACCGAGTTATGATGGCCGCCGCGGGTGCCAGTCATCTCTGAGCCCGGCACATTAATAATTCGCTCCTGGGCGTGGTACATCATGACCATGCCGTCTTTAACCCGCTGGCTAACCACAGCTCTACAGGCAATGGCACCATTGGCATTAAACACTTCCACCCAGTCGTTATCGGCAATGCCTACGGACTGGGCATCGGTTTCCGATAGCCAGATAATGGGCCCGCCGCGATTGAGGGTGAGCATTAATAGGTTGTCGGAGTAGGTGCTGTGAATGCCCCATTTTTGATGGGGGGTAATCCAGTTGAGTACTATTTCCGGATGGCCATTGGGCTTGCTGTCTTTCACCAGGTCGGTAGTTCTGGTATGGATCGGTGGGCGATAGGAAATTAACTGCTCTCCAAAGGCCTGCATCCAGCGATGGTCCTGATAGAACTGTTGCCGCCCTGTTAGCGTGCGCCAGGGAATATATTCATGGACATTGGTGTAGCCGGCGTTGTAACTCACATGCTCATCTTCAAGGCCAGACCAGGTGGGTGAGGAGATAATTTTACGCGGCTGGGCCTGCACATCGCGAAAGCGAATTTTCTCTTCCTGTTTAGGTTTAGCGAGATGGGTATGATCTCGGCCTGTATGCTCACCTAGCGCACCCCAGGCTTTGACCGCCACTGCGCCATTGGTTTCCGGGGCCAGACTTAGAATCACTTCGCAGGCATCAATCGCAGATTCAATACGCGGCATGCCCTGACTAATGCCTTCCTCGGTGACTCTATGATTGAGATCCCCAAGAAATTCCACTTCATTATCTGTATTCCAGTTAATGCCTTTGCCGCCATTGCCCAGTTTGTTGAGCAGGGGCCCCAGGGCAGTAAACTTTTTATAGGTGTTGGGATAGTCCCGTTCAACCACCACCATATTGGGGGCGGTTTTGCCGGGGATCAGTTCGCAGTCGCCTTTCTTCCAGTCATTAACCTCGAAAGGTTGGGCTAGCTCTCCAGGGGTATCGTGCAGCAGTGGTACTGTGACCAGATCTTTTTCCACACCCAGGTTGCCTTCGGCGACTCTGGAAAATTCTTTGGCAATACCTTTGTAAATATCCCAATCGCTGCGCGCTTCCCAGGCCGGGTCTGTGGCTGCGGAAAGGGGGTGAATAAAAGGATGCATATCTGAGGTATTGAGATCGTCTTTTTCATACCAGCAGGCGGTGGGCAGCACTATATCGGAGTACAGGGCGGTGGATGACATTCTGAAATCCAAGGTGGTCACCAGATCTAACTTACCTTCCGGGGCATCCTCTACCCATTCTGCCTCCCTGGGAATTATGCCGTCGCGAGCGCCATTGTCGTCGTTCATCACGCCATTTTTAGTGCCCAACAAATACTTGAGCATATATTCATGGCCTTTGCCTGAAGAGCCGAGCAGATTGGAGCGCCAGATAAACAGGTTGCGTGGGAAATTGGCTGGGTTATCCGGCTGTTCGCAGGCAAAGCGAATATCACCGCTCTTAAGCTGTTGCACCAGATAGTCTTTGGGGTCCATGCCGGCGGCATCGGCGTCGCGACAAATCTGTAATGGATTTTGGTTCAGCTGGGGTGCGCTGGGCAACCAGCCCATGCGCTCTGCCTGAATATTGTAATCAAGCATGGCTTCGGGCATAGCGGCTTTGTCTGCCAGTGGTGATAGTACTTCGTGAATATTGACCTTTTCGTGGCGCCACTGGGAGCTATGATTGTAGAAGAATGAGGTGGAGTTCATTTGCCGCGGTGGGCGACTCCAGTCGAGACCAAAGGCCAGAGGCAGCCAGCCAGTCTGGGGACGCAGTTTTTCCTGGCCTACATAATGGGCCCAGCCTCCGCCGCTCTGACCTACACAGCCGCACATAATCAGCATATTGATCAGGCCGCGGTAGTTCATATCCATATGGTACCAATGGTTCATGGCGGCACCCACAATCACCATGGATTTGCCTTTGGTTTTGTCGGCATTATCGGCAAACTCACGGGCCACCTGAATCACTTTCTCCCGGGATACGCCAGTGATCTTTTCCTGCCAGGCTGGGGTGTAGGCGACGGACTCATCATTGTAGTCGGCGGCGACATTGTCTCCGCCAAGGCCCCGGTCGATGCCATAGTTGGCCATCATCAAGTCATAGACTGTGGCGACCTGAGCTTCAGTGCCGTCGGCTAATTTTATACTGCGCACAGGCACCTGCCGGAGCTGGATTTCCTCGCCTTCCTGATGGTTCCAGTGGTCATGTTGCTGGGCGGCAAAATAGGGGAAGGCAACGGCGGCTGAGTCTTTGCCTATTAATGATAGTTGCAGCTGCACTTCTGAGCTTTGGTTGCCTTCTTTGGCTTCGATATTCCATTTGCCCATTTCGCCCCAGCGATAGCCGATGGAGCCTTGGGGCGACACTAACTCACCACTTTTTTCATCGATGGAGATAGTTTTCCAATCGGGATTATTGTCTTGACCCAGGTTGTCGACCAGATCTGAGGCACGTAAAAATCTGGTTGGTTTTAAATCATTACCATGTTGTTCGAGCATTACCAGCATGGGCATATCGGAGTAGCGGCGCACATAGTCGGTAAAGTACTGACTGGGGTTATCCAGATGGAATTCTTTAAGTATCACATGACCGAAGGCCATGCCCAGTGCCGCATCTGTGCCCTGTTTGGGGTTTAGCCAGAGGTCAGCCAGTTTGGCGGCTTCACTGTAGTCGGGGGTGATCACCACTCCTTTGGCACCTTTGTAGCGCACTTCGGTAAAGAAATGGGCATCTGGTGTTCTGGTCTGGGGGACATTTGAGCCCCACAGGATTAGATAGCTGGAGTTATACCAGTCGGCGGACTCTGGCACATCGGTCTGTTCGCCCCAGGTCATGGGTGAGGCGGGGGGCAGGTCGCAGTACCAGTCATAGAAACTCATGCACACGCCGCCGATGAGCGACAGATATCGAGAGCCTGCGGCGTAGGAGGCCATGGACATGGCGGGAATGGGGGAGAAGCCTATTACTCTGTCTGGGCCATGGGTTTTGGCGGTGTAGACGTTGGCGGCGGCAATTATTTCATTGACTTCGTCCCAGGAGGACCGCACAAAGCCGCCCATACCACGCTGGGATTTATAGCTTTGGCTATGTTTTGGGTTTTCTACTATGGCGCCCCAGGCTTCGACTGGGTTATCAAATCGCTGACGCATTTCTCGCCATAGTTTTAATAATGGTTTGCGTACTTTGGGGTATTTAAGACGATTGGCGCTATATAGATACCAGGAGTAGCTGGCACCTCGTGGGCAGCCTCGTGGCTCATGGTTAGGTAGGTCTGGTCTGGTGCGAGGATAGTCAGTTTGCTGAGTCTCCCAGGTCACCAGTCCATTTTTTACATAAATTTTCCAGCTGCAGGAACCGGTGCAGTTAACTCCATGGGTAGAGCGCACGATCTTGTCATGCTGCCAGCGCTGTCGATAACCATCCTCCCAGCTGCGAGATTCTTTGTTGACCTGGCCATGGCCATTAGAGAATTCGCTTTGTTTTTTTTTGAAAAATTGTAGCCGGTCTAGAAAGTGGCTCATCTTAGTTAGTCCCTTGTTGTTACTAGTTGTTTGTTGCCGGCTCTAGATTCCAGAGGCCCTCCCTAGACCCGCCGTGAACCCATCCCTGGGGGCTTCGCGACAGCATCCATGCTGTCGAGAGTCTAGGGAGGGCCTCTGAAACCTAGAGCCTAGTCCGTGCGTGCGTCAGGTTTATGGGTTGTGGAATTCTGCTTTGGGTCGCAGATAGAACCACCAGTTAATAACAATACAAACCCCATAAAAGGCCGCGAATCCATAGAGGGCGGCTTCTGGGGTGGTGGCCTTTATTTGTTCGCCAAAAACTTTAGGAATATAGAAAGCACCATAGGCAGCTATAGCTGAGGTCCAGCCTAAAACTGGCCCTGACTGCTCTTTGCTAAAGACATTAGGGATGGTCCGGAAGGTGGAGCCATTGCCTATTCCGGTGGCGGCAAATAGGGCTAAGAACAGTAGGAAGAATGGCAGGAAAAATTCTTCTGGGGTGGCAGAGGCATAGGCAGCTTTCATATAGTAGGCCACACCCAGAGCGCAGATAACCATAATGACGGAGCAGGCTTGGGTGACCAGGGCGCCGCCGATTTTGTCGGAGATCCAGCCGCCCAATGGTCGAATTAGGGCGCCGATAAAGGGCCCCATCCAGGCATACATTAGTGCGCTGGGGCCATTAGAATTGATTGTATCGTGGGTCAATGTGCCATCTACCATTATATGCTGGTAGCCAAAGATAACCTTGATGGCCAGAGGGAACGCCGCGGCATAGCCGATAAATGAGCCAAAGGTCATGGTGTAGATGACGCTCATTACCCAGGTGTGTTTATTGCCAAATATTTTGTACTGGTGGTTAAGGTTGGCTTTGGCGGCGCTGGGCAGGACAAAGCGCATTAGATAGACGGTAAGGGCTATAACAATTAACAGCACTATCTCTTTGGGTACACCCAGTCCTGAACCATTGGCACTGCTGGGAAGCATTAGCCAGAGTCCAAAGATAGCGGTGGCAAAGCCCACTAGCAGCATGCCGGTAATAATGGAGAAGGAGCCCGCTGGGGTGCCTATATTGGGAGACACCTCCTCAGTGCGGATATTGTTCATACCCCACCAGCCCACAATAGCCAGGGGAATTAGAAATACCAGCCAGATAAAGCCAGCGTTTTGTATATAGGTTTCCGAACCAGCGGGAATCTTGCCGATCAATGTGCCGCTGGTGCTTTGCAGAATCATGGGCTCGCCACCCATTGCGCCGAACAGGCCAAAGGTCATGGCAAGGGGAACAAGTATCTGCATGGTGGTGACGCCAAAGTTTCCCAGTCCGGCATTTAGGCCCAGTGCCAGGCCCTGCACTTTTTTGGGATAAAAGAAGCTGATATTGGACATGGATGAGGCGAAGTTCCCACCGCCAAGGCCAGACAGCAGTGCCAGAGCCTGAAATACCCACAATGGAGTCTGGGGGTTTTGCAATGCTATGCCAGCGCCCAGTGCCGGGATCATTAGCAGGGCGGTGGTGAAGACTATGGTATTGCGGCCTCCGCACAGGCGGATAAAGAAGCTGCTGGGTATGCGCAATGTGGCGCCAGTTAGACCGGCGATAGACATTAGGGTAAATAGCTCTGACTTGGCAAAGGGAAAACCCAGGTTGAGCATCTGTACTGTGATTACACCCCAGTACAGCCAAACGGCAAAGCCGCACAGCAGGCTGGGTATGGAAATCCATAGGTTGCGGCGGGCGGTTTTATGGCCGGACTGGTCCCAGAACTGCTGATCTTCAATATTCCATTGTTTAATATCTGACATAGAGGCTTCCCTGCTATTAAGTAACTGGTATCTGCTGCTTGTTGTGACGCTTGGCTTTTAATTTTTCTGCTTTGATGGCGTAGTGCATCAGAATCATGCAGGCGGCCAAGACGGCATAGAGCAACATAAAGCATGAACTGCGCACATCGGTGTAGTCAGCTGCTGCGCCAAACATAATGGGTAATGTAAAGCCCCCCAGGCCACCGAGCACACCGACCATGCCACCCACCGAGCCCATCTGGGTTGGGTAGTAGTCATTGATCACTTTATAGACGCTGGCTTTGCCAAAGCCCATGGCTATGCCCACAATAAAAACCAACACTGTAAAAGGCACCACCGTAAGCTCTATGCCGACGGAAATGTCCTTTTCAATACCATGAATAATCATGGTAGTGGGTGGGTAGGAGAGGAAAAAAAGACACACGAGGCAAATCCAGAATACCCACCAGTTAATGGTGCGGCCGCCATATTTATCGGAGAACCAGCCTCCCAGTGCGCGGATTAATCCGCTGGGCAGGGTAAATAACAGGGTTAGGAATGAGGCGGTTTTAAGGTCAACATTAAACTGGCCTATATAGTATTTGGGCAGCCACAGAGCCAGGGCAACAAAGCCGCCAAACACAAAGTAGTAGTAGAGGCCAAAGCGCCAGACTCGCGCCTCTTTTAATGGGGCTAGTTGGGTTTTCAGGCATAATTTTTTGCGCGCTACGGTCTTGTCGGCATGGGCAGGATCTTCAAAGGTAAATATCCAAAACATGCCAATAACCACCAGCATGCAAATCGCGTAAATGGTGGGTACCGAGTCCCAGCCATAGGCGACAATTAATAGGGGTGCCGCCAGGTTGGTGACTGCGGCCCCTGCATTGCCTGCACCAAAGATACCCATGGCGGTGCCCTGACGTTCCTTTTCAAACCAGGCGCTGGTATAGGCAATACCTACGGCAAATGAACCGCCAGCTAAACCGACAAACAGGCCAATTAGCAGATAGTGCCAGTAGGCGGTGGCCAATGTGATGCTATAGATAGCTGGTACTATACAGAGCATCAAAAGGGTAAATACCCTGCGCCCACCGAATAGATCGGTAAGTATGCCAAGGGGTAACCTTGAGATTGAACCCGTCAGTATGGGGGTGGCTATCAATACACCAAACTGGGTTTCAGTTAATCCCAGATCTTGTTTGATTTTGATTCCTAGTATTGAAAATAAGGTCCAGACGGCGAAATTGGCGGCGAAGGCAATGGTGTTAGCAGACAGTACTGACCATTGTTTTTGTTTGTGCGAATACATTCTGGGCTCCCTGTCCAAACAGCTGTCTTAAGATAAACAATTTGCTGGCTGGGCAACTTGATACATATCAAGGGAACAGCAGAGAGGTTTAGAGAGCAGCCAGCCTAAAATAAAAGGTTTAAGTTGGACTCTGCCTCCGGTGTTAGCTTGAAGCAGAGTCCTTAGTGCACCCTTGGCTTGCGGGGTCAGTCGATGCTGATACGATGGCTTTCCGGGGCAAGCTGTTTTGTGCAGGGTGCTTTGACCGTGAGAATGCCGTTTTTAAATTTTGCTTTGATATCTTTTTCGCTGGCATCACTGCCCAGGTTAAAGCTGCGGATAAATTTTCCGTAGCGTCGCTCCTGACGAATTATGCGACCATCCTGTTCTTCGGTCTCTTCCTGATGGTTTTCGGCTTCGATGCTGAGCACGCCATTTTTAAGACTGACATGAACATCATTTTTATCAATGCCGGGTAGTTCAGCAGTTATTTTGTAGCTATCTTTTTTCTCCTCGATATCGACTCTCGGGGAGAATGCTACATCTGTGCTTTCACCGATCTCTCTGGAGGGAGACCAGAAACCATTAAAAATATTATCAAAATCGAGTAGCGAATTGCGGGGAATGAGATTCATTTTATGCCTCCTGTATTGGATTGAGAAACCATTGTTGCAAGAGGAAGTGTGGCAGGTAATTGGCGCGGCGCCTTGAGTTAAATCAAACAACGATTCTATTCAGGGCGTCGCCAGTAAAATATATTTTTGTTGCCTGCGCCCATATTGACTGGGTTATACTCAGGAGCAAATAACAAGCAAGCTGCGAGCTTAACCAGTTAGTTCCTATGACTATAAAACTTCCAAAACTTGTTGCTACTTCGGTGGTGCGGGGCAGCCAGCAGGGTGAGAGCCATGGTGGTGTATTTACGCTTGATTTTGAACGTCAGACCGTCGAGCAGCGGGTCGACTGGAATACCAGCGCGATCAATTTTGATGGCCGCGGCGCTGACCGGGGATTGCGCGGTATTAGCTTCCATGAAGAGCGTATTTTAATTGCCGCGTCGGATGAGTTGTTTAGTTACAACCAGAATTTTGAGATTGAGGAATCCTGGCGCAACCCTTATCTCAACCACTGCCACGAAATCTGCCGCCAGGATAATTTATTATTTTTGACCTCTACTGGCTATGACAGCTTGCTGGCTTTCGACTTAAACCAAAAGGCCTTTGTCTGGGGTTTCCATCTGCAAAAACAGGCGGGTCAGTGGTCTGGGTTCACCTTTGATCCGCGCATCGATAATGGTCCCCGCCCCAGTAATGAGCTACATATTAATATGGTGCATGTGAATGCCAATGGTATTTTTGTCAGCGGCCTAAAGACAGAGGCGCTGGTGCATATCAATACCAACGGCACAGTGACCGAAGTGTGCAATTTACCCAGGGGTACCCATAATGCCCGGCCCTACAAAGGGGGCATTATTTTTAATGATACCGCCAGTGACTGTTTGCGGGTGATACCCAGGGACGAGGCACAGCAGGTATTTAAAATCCGCACCTATGATCCTGCAGATATTCGCTTTGCAGGTATTGATGATTCAAAAATTGCCCGTCAGGGATTTGGTCGCGGGCTCTGTGTGATCGATGATCGCTTTGTGGCTGGCGGTTCATCGCCCTCTACCATTACCCTTTACGACCTCCAGAGTAATCAGGTGGTGGGATCGGTTAATATGACCATGGATATTCGCAATGCCATTCATGGTCTTGCCCATTGGCCGTTTTAGAAAACAGCTTTTAATCAATATAAAAAAAGGCCGGGTAATTCCCGGCCTTTTTTTGTCTGCTGCATTGGTTGCAGCCCAAACGGAGAGGTTAGTCTCCGAAGTGTTTGATAAATCGAACACCAAACTCTCTGGGTCGATTAGTGTAGACAGTTTCTACGCGCATGCGGCCTTCGGAAACATTTTGCTGAGTATATCCACCCTGAACTGCATGGGTGTAATGTACCCGCTCATCGCTAATATTATTCAGGAATATAGAGGCCTCCCAGGAGTCATTGCGCATACCTATACTGAGATCTCCCATGCTATATGAGGGCTCTTTCCACTGCGGATTAGAG
>JGI20157J14317_10004180_pt1 | contig 11220 bp, 9 predicted proteins | sample COG_07_FD_14317 | JGI IMG/M metagenome (IMG submission 14317)
GCCAAAGTAAAAAGTGCAGGGATTATTGGAAATGCTTCTACGGTGGTCAGTATTGTCTCGGTTTTATTAAGTATTACTATTTTACTAACACGCTAAGAGAACAAAATGAACGAATCTCAATATACATCTGATTTTGAAGAAGAATCCATCGATATCAAAGGAGAGCTCCTAAAATATATCCGTTTTTGGCCCTGGTTTGTTTTAACAGCTATTTTTTCGCTTAGCTCCGCTTTTCTAATCCTTAGGTATTCAGACACCATATACAACACCCAAGCTAAAATAAAAATTATTGATGACCAAGAAGCTAAATCTGTAGAATTGGATATTGCTTCTTTCTTCAAAAATTCAGTGATTAACTTAGAAAACGAAATGGCCCTTTTTACCTCCTACCGCCTTCTTGAAAAAGTAGTTGAGAGCTTAGACCTAAATGTTTCCTATTTCCAAACCGGAACCATTAACACCCAACAAAAATTTAACGCGCCTTTTAAGGTAAATTACAACAGCAGCGAAGCTCAGAAAAAAATATTGGAATTCAGTATTGAGGTTACTAATAACGGCTATCTAATTACTAACACAGAAACTCTTAAATCCATTAACTCAAAAGGGTTTACGTATGAAGGAAGTGATGATGAGTTTCCAATTAAAATTAGCCCTGTCGAAAATGCTGATTTTAAAACTCTTGAAAACCCAAATTATCAAATTTACTGTCAATACGGTTAAGGCATCGGCTATCTATTTAAAAGAGTTTATCAGCGTTGTTCCTGAAGGAGATGACAGCGATTTGTTGGTATAAGTTTAGACTATATCAATGGGCTACAAGCGGAAAGTATTTTAAATACGCTAATTAAAGTATATGAGACCGATGGAATACGCGATAGACAAGAAGTATCCAAACAAACGATCGCATTTATAGACGAGCGGTTTGGGTATTTACTCAGCGATCTTGATTCCATAGAAATAGGAAAACAGAAGTATAAACAAGCTAATAATATTAGTTTTATTGAAGCCGATGCTGGGCTTTCAATTCAAAAACGAAGTCTTAAGCAAGAGGCCTTATTTGCCATTGAAACCCAACTTTTATTATCAGAGGTTCTAAAAAACTCCTTGGTGACTACGGATGGGCTCCAATTACTCCCTGCAAATATTGGAATTGAGTCTACCACCATCAACAAACTAGTAGGCGATTACAATAGCAGCTTGCTAGCGTATGAAAAACTAAAAACCAGTGCCGGGATCAATAACCCCACAGTAAGCCTTTTAGAAGCCAATACAAAAGACTTAAAAAACAATATTTCGCGTTCCATTACTGGCTACGTTGAGCAACTAAACACCACCCTGGCGCAAAATACAACTGCCCAAGAAAAAGCAAATACTCGCTTTTCTAGCCTTCCTGAACAAGAAAAGGCCCTCAGAAAAATAGAACGTCAACAAACACTAAAAGAGAACTTATACCTGCTACTGCTTCAAAAAAGAGAAGAAGCCGCTATTAGTTATGCCGTAACCGTCTCCAACGTTAAAGTGATTGACTACGCCATTACCAATCCAATCCCAATCGCCCCTAAAAAGAAACTTATCTATTTGGGAGCCCTGCTCATTGGGTTGTTAATACCTTTTGGGATTCTATATCTAAAATTCTTATTGAACAACAAAATATTAGGACTTAAAGATTTAAAAAAACTAATAAAGGACACNCCNNTACTGGTTGAAGTTCCACTTGTTAGTATGGGAAAAACNGAAACGACGACTGAAATTCAAGAAGTATTTAGAACCTTAATTCAAAACCTGTTATTTATAAGTCCTAAAAAAACGGATGAGGGGACTTCGATTCTCGTAACCTCTTCTGTGAAAGGAGAAGGAAAAACATTCATTGCCTATAATTTAGCTAAAGGACTGGCTAAAAACAAGAAAAAAGTGCTCTTGTTGGGGGCAGATGTTAGAAATCCAAAAATGCACCAGTATTTAAACGTCGCAAAAACAAATAAAGGGTTTGTTGATTACATCGCTGATGATAGTATTGATTATAAACCCTTAATAAAAACAACTAAAAAAGAACCGTCTAATTTTGATATTTTAATAAGTGGAACCATCCCTCCCAACCCTAGCGTCGTATTAGAAGACCCACGTTTTGAAGACCTACTGGAAAAATTAAAAGCCTCCTATGACTTTATAGTTGTAGACAGTGCACCCACACTGCTTGTTTCTGATACCTTAGCGTTTGCACCTCTAATGGATACCTCCTTATTTGTGGTACGTTCAGAATTTACAGAGCAACAAATTATTACATTTTCTCAAAGTCTGATTGCCGATAAAAAAATAAAAAATGCAGCCTATATTCTAAATGGAATTGATTTTGCTAACAATGGCTATGGCTATGGCTATGGCTATAACTACGGCTATGGCTATGGCTATGGAGACATAAGTACAGCGAAGAGATGGTATGAGTTCTTAAAAATTAGAAAGCCTTCTTAATTAAACAAAAACGGGCTATAAACCAAAATAAATAGCCCATTAAAACAGCAATTAACATTTTTAAAAAACACTCCTTTTTGGAGTGTTTTTTTTTATTATTACTTTACAGAAAATTATAAATGCTCCCCAAAAAAGAAAAAAGCTTAGCACCTAATTAGGAAATAAATTGTATTTTTGAGGGCTGTATTTTCCTAAAAAGAAATTCTGCACACAACAGGGAGCTAATCAAACAAAAATCAACCCATGTCCAAACCCAAAGCAATTATTGTTAGTGGCTATTTCAACCCCTTACACAAAGGGCATATAGAATATATAAATACTGCCAAGTCCTTGGCAGATGCGTTGTTTGTGATTGTTAACAACGACCAACAGCGCGCCTTAAAAGGCTCTAAAGAATTTCAAGAAGAAGCAGAACGTCTACTAATTGTTAGTAATCTGAAAGCAGTTGACCATGCCCTCCTATCCATTGATAGCGATCGTACGGTCTGCGCTACGATTGCCAAGATTGCAGAGAGTTATTTAGATACCTACGACCTCGCTTTTGCCAATGGTGGCGATCAAGACAATCAATCAATTCCAGAAGCAGCGATTTGTAAAAAACTTAGGCATCGCCTTAATGGATGGTCTGGGCGATAAAATTCAATCTAGTAGCTGGTTATTGAAAAAATAAAAAGAAGCTTGCTCTAAAAACACCTATCTTTACGTTTATTTTATTGAAATAAATTTCAACAACATGGGGTTCATACCATTTTTCAAGCATAGTCATTATTTAAAAGTACTTCTTTTTATTACTTTAGTGAGTAGCGTACATACATCCTCTGCTCAAGTAGAATTAAAGGCCAACCTGCCCTTGGCAGCCGTGCTAATACCCAATGTAGGGGTTGAATTTCAAGTGGGTAAAAAAACAAGTTTACAATTGGATGTGTTGGGCTCTTTTTGGGACTCTATAGACGGGGATCCTTTACAAATCACTCAGACATTTTTAGAATTTCGATACTACCAAAACAATAATACCTCGGGCTGGTTTGTGGGTGGACACCTAGGGTTTGGAATGTTTACCTTGCAAAAACCGTATGATTTTATTATATACGACCACTACAGCAATGGAGAAAACCCAGACCCAGCAGATGGCACTTTCAAATCCGGACGTTCAAGCTTTCATGGCCTCTCGATAGGGTACAAAAAACGCTTTAATGACCGCTGGGCCTTAGAAGCTTTTATAGGAGGTGGCTATACCATGTCATGGTATAAAGGGTATGACGGGATGGAACGTACCGATGTAGGGGAAGATAATTACAGAGACTTTAATGGCAGTGGTGAAGTGGTGTTATATAGAGGCGGGCTAATGCTTACCTACCAGTTGCGGCCCTACAAAAACAAGCAATAAATAGGCGCAATTAGTTGGGCTAAAAAAGCAGATATTACAAAAACAAAACAGTTGCATATAGCAATTCATAAGGTTATTTAACATCTTTTTGTGAAATTCATCTATTTTATTACATACTTTTGTGGCTGTTAAAACCAAAACAGCGACCCATTGATGATTTATAAATCCAAGACTATACTTTTTTCTTTGTTCGCGTTTATTGCCTTACAAAACTGTAAAGAAGCTTCCAAAAGCAATTCCAGTCCAGGGCCAGAACTATCTGAAATTACAAAAATTAAGAATACCCCCCCAGAAGCTAAACTTAGTATTAATAACGACATGCCCTCGTCGCTTTCAGACTGGAGCGCTTTAACCGATCTTACAAAAGCAATTACAGATATTTCTGACGGAAAATACCAGCTTTTTGAAGATACAGAAGAGGCTTTAAAATCCTTGTTTTCAAACCTAGAATCCGATATCCCAAACACTTTAAATACCCCTAGTATTTTGGCTCGTTTTAAGGTCTTGGAGACTTTGGCATATAAATTGAGAATAGAGTATGGTATTGATCAAAATAATTCAATTGAATTTGATCCTGCTAAAGAGTCTTTAGTTGAAGCCTACTCAAATTTAATGTTTCAAATATCTAAAACACTAGAAAAAGAGTCACAACTTATCTCTAAAACTAAGTAGTTTAGCTATTTTTTAATTTAAAAAAATATAACAACAACTAATAACCAATAAGTACTAATAAAGAGCTAAAACTCTTTTTTATTAAATTTCAATTTAACCATGAAAAACTACTTTTTACTGTTAGGACTTTGCACTTTATTAGGGGCCAATGCCCAAATAGAATTAGAAACTCCCTGGATGAAAGAACTTAAATCATCACAACGGGGTCCATTAACTTATGATGCTATAGTTAGTGCAGGGAATGCATATTGGGAAACACACAATAAAGAGGCCAAGGGAAGTGGTTACAAACCCTTTAAACGCTGGGAAGCTCATTGGGAAAATTATGTTGATGTCAATGGGTTTTTACCGTCTACAATAGAAATGTGGAACAGCTGGGAACAAAAAACATTTAAAAAACAGTTACGCACTACTAGTTCTGCAGCTATGACAGACGAGAGTGATTGGTACTCTCTGGGTCCGGTAGATTTTATAAACCGTTCTACAAATTACTTGAATTTAGGACGTGTAAACTGTATTATTATGGATCCAAACAACTCCAACACTATGTATGTAGGGGCACCAGGTGGGGGTATTTGGAAGTCTATAGATGCAGGGATAACCTATGTACCCCTGACAGACAACCTTCCACAAATAGGAGTCTCTGGAATTGCAATTGACCCAAATGATAGTAACATAATTTATATTGCTACTGGAGACGACGATGCAAACGATACCTACAGCGTTGGAATATGGAAATCTACCAATGGCGGGGCAAGCTGGGAGCAAACAGGGCTGAACCCTTCCAATTCTCCGGGCAGAACTTCAGAAATTTATATCAACCCAACAGACTCCAACATGTTATGGGTGGTTACAAGTAATGGGGTTTACAAAACCACAAATGGAGGAACAAATTGGGTCATCACTCAGTCCGGGGATTTTAGAGATTTGAAAGTAAACCCTTCAGATCCGAACATAATTTATGCGACGACAAATTCGCAGTTTTTTAGATCCACTGATGCAGGTGATAGTTTTACTCAAATTACTTTAGGACTTCCATCATCAGCTGGACGCCTAATTATAGATGTGACCCAAGCAAATGGAGCCTATGTATATGTAGCAGCCGCTACAGAGGGCTATGACTACCAAGGAATCTATAGATCCACAAATAATGGCTTGGCATTCACCCAAATGGCTAATACAACAGATCTTTTTGACGGGGTGTCACAAGCATGGTATGATTTTGCACTCGGGGCTTCCAATACCAATCCGGATGAAATATATGTTGGTGTCTTAAATATTTGGAAATCTGAAGACGGAGGGGATTCATTCTCTCAAATCAATGATTGGGGCACTAGAAACGCTTCTTATACCCATGCAGATATTCATTTTATTCGAGATTTTGATAACGGATTATTTGTAGGTTCGGATGGCGGTGTGTTTAAATCTACCGATAGTGGCACTTCTTTTGAAGATTTGACTGTAGGCCTATCAATCACCCAATTTTACAGAATATCAGTATCAAAACTAGACTCCAATAAAATTGCTGGAGGAGCACAAGATAACGGAGGTTTTGGATTTGGTGGTCAATGGGCTAGTTGGCATGGAGGCGACGGAATGGAGGGGGTCATTGACCCCAATAACGACAGCTTATATTATGGTTTTATGCAAAGGGGTCAAAGCCTGTTTGTGAATGATAATTCTGGGCTTCCAGGGAGCACCTCTGGCTATAACGGACCAACAACNGGCAATTGGATTACCCCACTTTCAATAAATAAAGACAGTGAGGTTTATGCCGGATATAGCAGTCTGTATAATTTTAACCAGGGTATCTGGACCGAAGTATCTCCAAGTTTTGGAACAAATATTGACGTTTTAGAACTAGACCCGATTAACTCTGATATTATCTATGTTGGATTGAACGCAACCCTTCAAAAAAGTACCGATCACGGACTTACCTTTTCTANCGTAACAAACTTTTCTAATAATATCACATCGATTGAAGTAAACAACTCAGATAATACGGTTTTATATGTAACCACTAGAGGGAATAACGGAAACGTATACAGATCAATTAACCAAGGGGATAGTTTTACGGACATTACAGGCTCGCTGCCTAATGTGGCCAAAAATATTATAAAACATCAAAAGAATACCTCTGACAATGTGCTTTATCTAGGTACTAGTTTGGGTGTTTACCGATTTAATGACAATGACAATGACTGGGAAGCTTTTGATACTAACTTACCTAATTCAGATGTAAGAGATTTAAGCATTAACAGTATTGATAATAATATCACAGCAGCCACCTATGGAAGAGGCGCTTGGAGAAGTGAACTCGCTGTTTCAGAAGTTGCGGCAAATGACATCCAACTTGTTGGGGTAGAAAATCCACTGTCTACACAAGTTAATTGTGGNGATATCTCTCCACAACTAAAAGTAAAAAACAATGGGCAAAACACCATAAGCAACGTGGATATCGTCTATACTGTTGATGGTGGTGAGCAAGTTTCATCAAGCTGGAGCGGAAGTATTATTTCTGGAGACAATGCCTTTATTGATTTGGACACGCTTGAGCTTAGTAGAGGTCTACACACCCTAAACGTAACCACTACTATAGTAGATGACTTTTTTAGTTCCAATAACAATGTAGAAATAATTTTTTATGCCAACGACCTCGGAACTGCTCAACAAGTTAATACGTTTGAAAACGTTGAAGATGCCCTTATTGTATTGACTGAAACTGGGGATGATATATGGGAGCTTGGAGTCCCAAGTGGGGCACTACTTAACAGCGCTGCCTCACCCGTAAATGTGTATGCAACCAATTTGGATGGAAATCATGGGGATCAACAAAAAGGGTACCTGGTATCTCAATGCTATGATTTGACTAATATCGCCAACCCAGTGCTAAAATTTGATATGGCTTTTGATTTGGAAACCGACTGGGATTTAGTGTATGTAGAATATTCAACAAATCAAGGAGTATCATGGAATTTGTTAGGCTCAGCCGATACTCCAAACTGGTACAACAGTAGCCGAATCGCAGGAGATGGGGTCGCTGATAATTGCTTTAACTGTGTGGGAGGGCAATGGACTGGAACGGAAAGTGCGCTGAACCAATACAGCTATGCTCTAGACGCTTTTAGTACAGAACCTAGCATGATTTTTAGAATTGTATTTGAAGCAGATCAAAGTGTGAACCAAGAAGGGGTGGTTATTGATGACTTTTTTGTAGATGGTACCGCATTGAACACCGGAAGTTTTGAACTAAGTCAACTCGCCGTTTATCCAAACCCTTCTAAAGATGTGTTTTACATACAAGTACAAAATAATAAACCGTACGACCTCCAAGTAACAGATATTACAGGAAAGCGATTGTTTGTAAATAAAAACATAAATCCATCAACAACATATCCGTTGCAAATGCAAGGTTATTCTAGTGGAATTTATTTTTTACAAATCAAAGTTGATGACCAACAAACTACACGCAAACTGATTTTGAATTAATTATAGAATTAATAGCTCTTATAAGTTTAACATTTAAAATTGTAATTACCTCTAATTTTTAGCTAAATTGAAGCTCTATTTACTTAAAAACAAACTTATGAACCTCAAAAAATTGACATTGCTAAGTGCGCTTAGTATTTTAAGCTTGAATGCTTGCAAAAACAACTCAAACAACCCCTCCGCTGAGACCAACAAAATTCCAGGAATCATATTAGAAAACATGGATCCTTCGGTCAATCCAAAAGACAACTTCTATGACTATGTGAATGGAAACTGGATGAAAACCAATACCATTCCAGACGATGAAACACGCTGGGGAGGGTTTGGCGTCCTCAGAAAATCAACACGGAATGATGTGCTTGATATAATAAAAACCTCTAAGGAATTTGGAACCTACGCTGATGGAACGGATCAGAAAAAAGCATTATTAGTTTTTGAATCAGAATTAGATACCGTTGCTAGAAACAAAGTAGGCATCTCCCCCATTAAATCACTTTTAGAAGCGATTAACAGCATACAAACAATTTCAGATATGCAAACTGTATATGCAACCACTATAGGAGTTTCGGCGCCTTTTGCAGGCATAGGAGCATCTCCAGATTTAAATGATAGTAGTATGAATACCGCTTGGGTATTTCCTGGTGGTTTGGGGCTTCAACGTGATTACTATTTAGATGAAGATACTAAGTCCGTAGAAATTAGAGGACAATACATAGACCATATTGCACGCATGCTACAATTTGTTGATTATGATGAGGAAAGTGCAATGACCGCTGCAAAACGTATTCTTGAACTAGAAACAAAACTTGCGAAGCCAAGATTGGATAAAGTTGAAAGTCGTGATATTCGCAACTTTAATAACCCTCGTACTCTTAAAGAACTCAATGCAATGACACCGGTTATAGACTGGGATAAGTTTAGTGCAGACTTAGGGATTACGGCCCCTTTAGAGTCCGTACTTGTAATGCAACCGTCTTATATGGTTGCTTTAAACAGCTTTCTTAGCACGACCTCTATCGAGGATATCAAAACCCTAATGACTTGGAGCACAATTGACAGTGCCGCTGGTTATTTAACTACAGAAATTGAAACCGCAAACTGGGAGTTTTATAGCAAAACACTCAATGGTTCTAAAGCACAACGTGCTGCTGAAGAACGCGCCTTAGGAACCGTCAATGGTTCAGTGGGAGAAGCTATCGGGAAATTATATGTGGAAGCTAAGTTTCCACCAGAAGCTAAAGAAAAAGCTGAAAAAATGATTGCTAACGTCATCAAAGCCTTCCAAAGCAGAATAATGGCATTGGATTGGATGAGTGATAAAACGAAAGTAAAAGCTGTAGAAAAACTAGATAAGTTTACCGTAAAAATCGCCTACCCAGACGAATGGGAAGACTACTCAGATTTACAGGTACTAGAAGGAAATAGTTATGCAGAAAATATGATGGCAGTTGCTAACTGGAGTTCAAAAGAGAATATATCCAGAATTGGACAGCCCGTAGATAAAGCCGANTGGGGAATGCCTCCTCAAACCGTAAACGCCTATTTTAATCCGATGAACAATGAGATTGTTTTTCCAGCAGCAATTCTACAACCTCCTTTCTATAACTTTACCGCTGATGAGGCCGTTAATTATGGAGGAATTGGAGCCGTTATTGGCCACGAAATATCACATGCCTTTGACGATTCTGGAGCCCGTTTTGATGGCGATGGAAATGTGAATAATTGGTGGACAGATGCGGATTTAATTGAATTTGAAAAACGCGGAAATGCCCTTGCAGAACAGTACAGTGCTATTGAAGTTTTGGACAGTGTATACATTAATGGAAAGTTTACCTTAGGAGAAAATATTGGTGACTTAGGTGGGGTCTTAGGAGCTTATGACGGACTTCAATTATATATGGACACTAATGGACGACCCGAAGACATAGACGGATTTACGGCAGAACAACGATTTTTCATGTCATGGGCAACCGTTTGGAGAACACTCACGCGCGAAGATGCTCTTAGAACACAAATTAAAACAGATCCACATTCTCCAGGGATTCAAAGAGCCACTCAACCTTTAAAAAATATAGATGCTTTTTACGAAGCTTTTGACATTAAAGAAGGAGACGAAATGTACATAGCTGAAGAACAGCGCGTTCGAATCTGGTAAAACAAGATAAGATCATAACAAAAAAAGCAGCGCTGTAGCGCTGCTTTTTTTTTGTAATAATAAAACACTTATTTGGTTTCTAAACTTTCTTTTTGAGAACCTATGGCATTAATAGCAATCGTTGCTAAATTAAAGTTTGGTGCTATTTGTAGTGCTTCTTCCAAAATAGCTATTGAAGCATCGTGATTGGTCTCCGGGTTTTCTCGAAACTTAATAATCGCTTTTAAGTACACAAAGCCTGCCATTAAAGAGACTTGATAAGGCGTTTGTGACTCATAGTAAGCCTTCATCATGTCGGAGGTAGCATATGCAATACCATATGAAATGTTTATAGTAGCTCCTGTAAGGTCGTCTGTTATAATCTTAAGATCTGCTAATTCATACGCCAATTGAGGAGATGGCTTGCGCTTGTAAAGTACTTCGTAATGCTCAATGGCAAGTTTGGGTTCATTTAAAGATTTCAAACTAATTGCTTTGACCTGAGAATCTAAATCTGTGTCCGATTCGTTTACCTCAGCTCCCAAAAGCGAGATTGCCTGGCGATGCTTCCCATCACTCATATAAATATATGCTAAGGTGTCTAGGCGTCTAACAGTTGGCTCAAGGATAGTCAAATGGTTCATAGCATTAATAATTCCTTGAGTATCCCCTAATTGTTGCATTTGTGCATAATAGGCTTTGTAATGCGCTAACAAGTCAGAACTGTTTTGTGATTGCATTTGCATAGTAAAGGCAAAAGCTAAAATAAGAGTGAATTTGAGTTTATTCATTATATATAATTTTAAACCCAAAAGTAACTGATTTATTTGAAATCTACTAGCATAAATTTTCAGGCCAATACAAGAGCACAGCAATAGAAGCGTTCGTCTTTACTCCTATTTAACAAAATAGGGACACAAAACATGAGTCCGACTAAACAGGATAAGAAATCAAAGACTAAGCAAACAATAAACGGGAAATATTTTAGATCGAATCAAAAAAAAAGCACTACCGAAGTAGTGCTTTTCAAAATTAACCAATTTAACTTTTAAGTAAGATATTAAATTAC
>JGI20157J14317_10004188_pt1 | contig 11212 bp, 9 predicted proteins | sample COG_07_FD_14317 | JGI IMG/M metagenome (IMG submission 14317)
GTTTTCCCGCTCACGGACAGGCGTAGGTACTGCTGCTTGTCATCGCTCTTCCAGTACTCCACGTCAGCCCATTTAAGGCTACTTGCTTCTGTACCGTGCCTGATACCTGTATTGGCAAGCACCAATATGTAATCACGCAGCAGTTCCCGCATCATTTTTGACTGCGCCTTATCCCCTACCCGCTCGCGCTTTACCCAATGTGGCAGTTTTCTAACTAAGGTGCGGTACTCGCCTAAAGTGAATGCTGGGCGTGCATTTGTCTTTCCCCCTTTGTTTCAACGTTGGACGAACCGCAGCGGTAATCCAGCCATATCGCTCCGCATAGTCAAACACACGATTAAGTGCGCTGTTATGTGTGGTGATGGTGCTGGCTTTGGGCTTTTTAGCCATCTCCTGCTCGCGCCAATGCTCAAACTTTTGCAGCAAGGGCGATTTGAAGTTGTCTAAGTTGTAGCTCTTAAAGAACGGCTTGAGGTACTTGTTGATAGCAGTGATATAGCTCGTGTAAACACTTTTTCCCGTGCCACTGTCTATTGCCTCCTGCAGCTCGCGCACCACAGCATCAGCAACAGCGCCAAATTTTCGAGACGATTGGGGTAGTTTGTTCTCGCGCCTGAACTCTTTGTCGTAGTAGAGTTTCACAGCGACTTTCATCGCCTCGCGCTGATTGCGCTCACCCGTGCTGAAGCGGTGCCAGCATTTATCAGCGAGTTTTACCCGTACCTGCCAAATCTTGCTGCGTTCGCGCTTGTAGATAACAGCGACGCCATCAATTACTTGGATTGAATTTGTTGTCAAAACGCACCCTTTTGCGGTGCGTGTGGACAACGACATCCCAACTCGAACGCACACGCTAAATGTACGCGGGGCTTGCAGGAAGAGCAACCGAAAGGTGTGTTACAGGTGTGCTACAGAATTTTTAGCACACTTTCGGGCTGTAGCCCAAGGAAATGGTGGGACGTCACGGACTTGAACCGTGGACCAAAGGATTATGAGTCCTCTGCTCTAACCAACTGAGCTAACGTCCCAATCCAAGCGACAGATTGTAGCGCGCCTAGCAAGTATGATCCCCGCCATGAAATGAAACCCAAAACCCTCGGCTGGATCGCCGCCGCGATCACCGTGACGATTTGGACGTCCTTCATAGTCATTGCACGCGCCTCGGCGGCCTACAACCTCAACCCGCTGGATATTGTCTTTCTGCGCTTCTTTGGTGCGGCCGTCGTCTTGCTGCCCTGGGTGCTGTTCAGCGCCCGTAAGCCCTCGCAAACGCCTCGTTCATTCTTTGGCTTGTCCCCGCTACCCTGGACCACGACGGCGGTCACGGGCATCTTGGGCGGTGTTTTGTATGCGTCACTCACCTACAGCGGCTTCTTCTTTGCACCGGCGGCGCACGCGTCCGTGCTATTGCCTGGCTCCCTGCCACTGTGGACAGCCGTGCTGACTGTGTTTGTGCTGAAAGATCATATTTCGCGCTCTCGCACGATTGGTCTTTTTTGTATTTTTGGCGGCGGCTTATTGGTTGGGGGAGCAAGTCTGCTTGCCGCCTTCGATGGCGGTGACATCTGGAAGGGTGACTTGCTGTTTATTTCAGCGTCCGCGTGCTGGTCGGGTTACGCCGTTTTTGTCCGTCGCAAAGGGCCTCGGCGCCATCGACGCCACGGTCTCCTTAACGGTGTTTTCAGTCTTCACGTTTTTACCCATTTATGCCGCGCTGGCGTGGGGTGGGATCGTGAGTAGCCGCTTGGCAACCGCCCCGGTTGGTGAGCTGGTGTTTCAAGCACTGTATCAAGGCGGTGGCACCGTGGTGGTTGCCGGTGTTTGTTTCAACTGATGGTGAGGTACTTTGACCCCGTTCGCACGACCATGCTGACATCGGTTGTTCCCGGCCTATCGGCTCTTGGTGCGGTTATCTTTTTAGATGAGCCGCTTTACCTGAACCTGATTCTCGGCTTGGCGCTGGTGACTACCGGTATTTTGATTGGCGCGCGAAAAGCCTAGCCCTAGCCTGCCCTCCCCGCGTGGGGGCTTCACTTCCCTTGGCTGAGCGCCAAACCGACCATTTTTGAGGTGATGTCCACCACCTGAATCATGCGCTCGTAGGGCATGCGCTGGGGGCCAATCACACCCAAGGTTCCTAAGACTTGGCCGTTCACTTCGTAGGTGGCGCTGACCACCGACACGTCTTGATAAGGAACGCGGTCGCTCTCGCCACCAATAAAGATGCGCACGCCGTCGGCACGGTCCGACACGTCTAGCAGCTGCATCAGTTGCGCCTTTTGTTCGAAGAGGTCATACATACGTCGTAGGTTGTTCAGGTCAGCAGAAAACTCGCTGACCGAGAGCAAATTACGCTCGCCAGAGATAACCACATCGCCCTCCTCCTCGGCAGGGTCGTTGCCTGCGGCGACGGCTGCTTGCATGAGCTCACCAATTTCGCGGCGTAAGGAGTCCACTTCGCTGCGCAGGCGCACCCGAACTTCGTTCATAGTGAGCCCGGCGTAGTTGGCATTCAGAAAATTGGCCGCCTCTATCAACTCGCTCTGGGTGTACACGACCGGCGTGTGAATCACGCGATTTTGTACATCACCATCTGGCGACACAATAATAATGAGCACCCGGCGCTCAGACAGCGCCAGAAACTCAACGTGCCTAAAGATCGAATTACGCTTGGGGACCACGACCACACCCACAAACTGCGACAAACTCGACAACATCTGCGCGGCGCTATTGATGATTTTTAGTGGCTGGTCCGGGCTAAGCTCCTTGGGCAGCGTTAGGGACATGCCGGCCGTGTCGGGGCTCATCGTGAGCATGGTGTCTACAAATAGACGGTAGCCTTTGGATGTGGGGATGCGCCCAGAGGAGGTGTGTGGGCTGGTGACCAGCCCCAGCTCCTCCAAATCACTCATCACATTGCGAATTGTCGCGGGCGATAAATCAAGGTCATTGGCCTTGGAGAGCGTGCGTGATCCCACCGGCTGACCGTCCGCAATGTAACGCTCAACCAACGCCTTCAGCAACAATTTTGACCGCTCATCTAACATCAGGTTATTGTACGAATACCGCTCCGGGCTATGTTGTAATTTACAGACCATGAATCCAAGCTCAACCGTTGCCACTGCAGGCGGCAAAACTGACCTTCCCAAGCGTTTCCACCATGTGGGGATTGTCGGGAAGTTTCAGACCGCTGGCTCACACGAAGATATTTTTAATCTGGCTACTTTTTTAGTGAGCTTGGGGATCGACGTCAGTTTAGAACGAGAAACGGCGTTAAACACCGGCATTACAGATTTTTCCACTATAGACGTGGATGTCATCGGTGAACAATGTGATCTGGCCGTGGTGGTTGGAGGTGATGGCACGCTGCTGGGCGTTGGGCGCCGCCTGGCCAAGCACGGTGTGCCCATGATCGGCGTCAATCAGGGGCGCGTGGGCTTTATTACCGACATCGCACTCACCGACTACCGAGAGGTGCTGCCCCCCATGCTGTCCGGCGCTTACGAGCACGAGGTCCGCGGCATGATGCAAGCACAGGTTTGGCGAGACAACCACTGCGTATTTGAAGCCAGCGCGCTCAACGACGTGGTCGTCAACCGCGGCAGTACGACGGGCATGATCGAGTTACGCATAGAGGTGAATGGTCACTTCGTTGCCAACCAACGTTCGGATGGCCTGATCATTGCGTCACCCACGGGCTCCACCGCGTACGCGATGTCGGTGGGTGGCCCGATTGTTCACCCCAGCGTCGCCGGCTGGGTGGTGGCGCCGATTGCGCCGCACACCTTATCCAACCGGCCTATCGTGTTGCCTTTTGAGTGCGAGGTAAGCGTTGAGCTTGTGCGCGGACTGGAGGCCAATGTCAATTTCGATATGCAGTCGCTCACCAGTCTCATTAAAGGGGATCGAATTAAAGTGTGTGCGGCCGAGCAAGGTCTTAGACTCCTGCATCCACAAGGCTGGAGTTACTTTGATACGCTTCGAAAAAAACTGCATTGGAATGAAGGCAATCCCTAGCCCCTTGCGTGCCTACAACATCAAGCCTCACCCTCTCATCGCCTTGCCTGTCATTAACAACCCACCGTCTTACCGCCCCAAATGAGCCTTCGTCGTATTTCGTTGAAAGACTTCGTCATCGTCGAGGCATTGGATGTTGACCTCTGCGATGGCTTCACCGCCCTAACCGGCGAGACCGGCGCGGGAAAATCGATTTTGATCGATGCCGTGCAAATTGCCCTGGGTCAACGCGCGGAGGCCTCGGTGATTCGTCACGGTGCCACACGCTGCGAGATAACGATTGAGCTGAGCAGCACGCCCGCGCTGGCCGACTGGCTGACCCGCAATGGGTTTGACGATGCCAGCGGATCGACGATACCCGCCGAACTGACGCCGGCGCTGATGCTGAGGCGTCAAATCGACAACCAAGGGAGAAGCAAAGCATGGATAAACGGCTCTCCCGCGACCATGACGCAATTGCGGGAAGTCGGTGATGCGCTTGTTGACATTCACGGTCAGCACGCTTGGCAAAGCCTGAGCCGACCGGCCTCGCAGCGCGAACTACTCGATGGTTATGGCGGCATTGACACGGCACGGCTCAACGGGCTTTGGCAAGCGTGGCGTGACAGTGAGGCCAAGCTTGCGCGCGCACGTGATCGTCAGGCCAGTCTGGCGCAGGACACGGAACGCCTGACTTGGCAGATTGGTGAACTCGCCAAGCTCGCGCCTCAGCCAGATGAGTGGCAGACCCTTAACGCAGACCACAACCGCATGTCGCATGCGCAAGCCCTCATGGACGCGGCGCAAGTGAGCGCACAGGCCATAGATGATGATGAGACCAATGCCAGTGGGTTGATTCACATAGCGGCAACGGCGTTGGAAAAGCACACCCACATCGAACCCCAATTTGTCCCTGTGGCTGATTTGTTGCGACAAGCACAAGCCCTCATTGAAGATGCCGCACACAGTCTGCATTTGTACGGACGCCATACCGACCTAGACCCTGCCGGCTTCCAAGCCCTTGATGACCGTGTGGCCTTGTGGCTATCGCACGCGCGCCGACTCAAGTGCGCACCCGAAGAGCTACCAGAGCGCCTGTTGGCTTGGGAAGCCGAGTTGGCCGCCCTGAACGACGCAAGCGATCTGGCGACACTCGCACAACAGGTTTCGGATTGCCTCGATGCCCTGCTAAAAGAAGCAAAGGTCATTCGCAAGAAACGCACCGTGGCCGGCGCAAAGCTGTCCAGCGAGATCACCGCAGCCATGCAGACTTTGGGCATGGATGGCGGCCGTTTTGAGGTGGCGATGCAGGCCTTGGACACACCCCAACAGCACGGAATTGACGACTTGTCATTCTTAGTTGCAGGCCACCCCGGCACGCCGCCCCGCCCCGTAAACAAGGTGGCGTCAGGGGGTGAGTTATCGCGCATTGCATTAGCGATAGCGGTCTGCACCAGCCGCTTGGGGACGGCACCCACGCTGATTTTTGATGAGGTGGACGCCGGCATTGGCGGGCAAGTTGCGCAAACAGTAGGACAGCTCATGCGCCAACTTGGTATGGATAGGCAGGTGTTGGCGGTGACACACTTGGCGCAAGTTGCTGCCAGTGCAGACCAACATTGGGTTGTGAAAAAAGCGCGGGCCTCGGACAAGACCGTGAGTGAGGTCGAGGCGGTTAGCGCAGACGCGCGAACCGTGGAAATCGCGCGTATGCTGGGGGGAGATATCCACTCAAAAACCTCACTGGCGCACGCCACTGAGATGCTGGCTCAAGCGAGTGCCCGATGACCCCAACCACGCAAACAACCACGCAAACAAGTACGACCACGCCGAACGACNCCTCGACACGCGACGCCCTTGAGGTAGTCGTGTTGACGGGGGTCTCGGGCTCAGGTAAGTCGGTAGCGCTTGCGGCGCTCGAAGACGCAGGCTATTTCTGCGTCGACAACCTCCCGCCCGAGTTGTTAATGGACTTAGTGGCTTTAGAGAGAAAAAACAAAGCCCGCAAAGTAGCGGTTGCTATGGATGCACGCAGCGCCACGGGCCTCCCCGCGCTGCCCGAGCATCTTGCGCAACTCAAGGCGCAAGGGGTGGCGCTGGTGACTATTTACTTGGAGGCGACGACCGATGTGTTGGTCCGGCGCTTCTCCGAGACCCGCCGTGCACATCCGTTACTGACAGACGCCTCGGGCGACAACGCGCAAAGCGTGCTGGTAGAGGCCATTCAACTTGAGCGCGAGTTGCTGAGCGACTTACGAGACCAAGCACACATCATCGACACCAGCCAAAATTCGGCTGCTGGCTTGCGCACGCAGATCAAGACATTCCTAGCAAATGGCGCCCCGTCTTTGGGCTTGGGCTTGGGCTTACGTTTGCAGTTTGAGTCATTTGCGTTCAAGCAAGGGGTCCCAATGGATGCCGACTTTGTATTTGATGTTCGTATGCTCCCCAACCCCCATTACGAACCGACGTTGCGCGCGCAAACCGGGCTAGATGCAGACGTCATAGCCTACCTGTCGCAACAAGCGGCGGTATCAGACATGCGGGCTCATATCACCGCATTTTTGCAAAAGTGGCTGCCCGCGATGGCGGCCGACCACCGCGCTTACGTGACGGTTGCCATTGGCTGCACGGGCGGCCAGCATCGGTCGGTCTACTTGGCACAGACACTCAGCGCTGATTTCTCAAGCGACTGGTCCACGCAAGTCCGCCACCGCGAACTAGAAAAGCGAAAGCCAGGGCACTAATTACTGCCCGATCAAGCCTTGGTGTTGAAACCACTTTTTAAAGGGTGCTGGTAAGGCGGCCTGAGGTAACGCATGGCGCGGGACCCACGCGCCTACAGGCGCAGATGGGTGAACCGTGCCGGATACGCGCACCGTGACAGGCGTCAGGTGCAAGTCCTTATGCGTTAACACGTGCTTGAAACTGGCGGCAGTCTCCTGCACAGCGCCATCCGCGTGGCGCGTTATCCATTGCGCCACATCGGCTTCGTTCTCGAACAAGGGCGGCGCCTGCATACCCGCCCAAACGCCCTGTTGTGGGCGTGTCTCTAGCCAAACGGCATCGGGGGAGACCAACAGCACCCACGTCCACCGCTCGACCCGGCGTTTGAGCTTTTTCCCTTTCACAGGAAACGCCGTGGTGCGCTCCTGCGAATAGGCCGCACACATGGACGCCACTGGGCAACGCGCACAGGCCGGCGCCCGCAACTGACAGACCGTGGCACCCAGATCCATCAGCCCTTGTGTGTAGGCTGGCATCGCCTCGCTTAACGGTCGCGTTAGCTGCGCCAAACCCTGGTCTAGCAACTGCTGGCCAGCCAAGTGCAATGCCCGACTCTGCGCGGTCACGGCCAAGTCGCCATCAAAGGCTAGCAAGCGCGACAGCACCCGCTTCACATTGCCGTCAAAGATGGAGATGGGCTCGGCAAAGCAAAAGGAGGCGATGGCTGCTGCAGTTGAGGGCCAATGCCTGGCAAGCGCTGTAAGTCCCGCATCGTACGGGGGAAAACGCCGCCGTACTCAGCGACGACCATTTGGGCGCAGCGGTGTAACAAACGCGCCCGGCTGTAGTAACCCAGCCCAGCCCATAACGCCATTACCGCCTGTTGTGGCGCCTCCGCTAGCGCGGCAACGGTTGGGAATCGATCCATAAACCGATTGAAATAGTCGATCACGGTGGCCACCTGTGTTTGCTGCAGCATGACTTCAGATAACCACACGCGGTAGGGGTCACGCTGTTGTTGCCACGGTAGGTGGTGGCGACCATGCGCCAACTGCCAGCTCACCAACGTCGACGCAAATGCCTCATGACCAGGCCGCGTGGCGTTCACCGCTGGCACCCCACGCAGTAATACGTTGCGCGCTGTCCTTGTACGATGCGTCTAATGGGTCTGGCACACACTTGGCAGGGCTCGGACGCTCGCCCATACACCTGAGATGCGTTTTGAAACAGGCCGTGCTCTCCCTGTGCGTTTTTGAAGTCCTTGAGGGTTGTGCCGCCCATCTGAACCGCCTTCTCCAGCAACACCCGGATGACCTTATGCAAGGTCTTGAGGCGTGACACCGCCACATCGCAAGCGGGGCGCGTTGGGTGTATGCCTGCAAGGAACAAGGCCTCAGACGCGTAAATGTTACCCACGCCAACGACCACATCCCCCGCCAGCAAGGCTTGCTTGATGGGGGCGCGGCGCTTGCGCATGGCAGCCACAAAAACGTCAACATCAAAATCGTCACCTAGTGGCTCAACACCCAAGTGACCCAGTAGCTTGTGCGCAATAGGCGCGTTCAAACTCTGCGCGAAGACAACGGCACCAAATCGTCTGGGGTCGGTTAGGCGCAGATGACCGCGATGGGTGCTCATGTCAAAGTGATCGTGTGCGGCAGGGGCTCCCAACAAGCGGCCGGGCGGCGTGAAGGCCAAGCTACCTGACATGCCCAAGTGAATGAGCAACACCCCATCGGTGATGTGAAGCAGGAGGTACTTACCGCGCCGGCCGACAGATTCGATGCGCCGCCCACACAAGTCGGCGACCCCACACCCCAGTGGCCAGCGTAAGGGCTTGCCCATGCGCACGTCCAGAATATCGCCGCCTGTGATGGCTTGCGCAAAGCTGCGCCGTGTGACTTCGACTTCTGGGAGTTCGGGCATAGCAAAAGATGTAACTATTGGTAACTGGCGGCACCACGCACAAACGCGGTGACCTGAAGCGGGATCGCTTATTATGGGGATATTAAAACCGATAGGCTCCCCAAGGGTATTGGCACAAGCGACCCCGTTGTGCCCACGCCTACCTATATATTTGGCACATGGCTAACTCCTTCCTGATCGCTCCTCCCAGTGGCACGTTGCGCACCGTTCGCTTGAGCGCGGGCGTTTGGCCCAGCATCTGGTTGGGGTCAGGATTGGGCCTGCGGTTGGGGTGGGTGCTGTTGGGTGCAGCGCTAACAAGCTCCGCGTGGGCGTCCGACCCGCAACAGGACGCGACATCCGCTAAAGACCAGCCGGAAGACGCACAGGTGGTCATGAACTCAACGCTGGATGACCGCCTGTTCTATCAGATACTGGCTGGCGAAATTGCGGCGCGAAACAACGAGGTCACACTGGGCTTCCGCTTTTTATCCGCCGCTGCAAAGAGCAGTGGCGACGCTTTGTTATACGAGCGCGCCATACAAATGGCGATTCAGGGAGGCTCTGGCGACGCCGCTTGGGGGGCCGCCTCTCAGTGGGTCAAGGCAGAACCGAACAGCCTGAAAGCCCAGGCCATGCTGCTGCGCGTCGCAATTGCCACAAAGCGCAGCCAAGGTATATCCGACGCCCTTACACGCATTATTTCGATTGGCAACGACGCGGAAAAACGCGACCTCATTCGTGCAATGCCATCGACGCTCAAGCGCCTTCCTAGCGAACTGGCCACGCAAGCGGAGGCCATTGCAGACGCCAGCTTGACGCAGGTGAAAGCCGATCCACGCTTCGCATCATCGGCTTGGTCAGCCATTGGTTTTTTACGACTGCAAGCAAAGAATAAAGACAAAGCGCTTGATGCACTTAACAAGGCACGCAGCAACGATGTCGCAGACATTGATACGGGCCGCTTGGCCTTGGCGCTCTTTGAGCAAGGTGCCAGCGGGGCCGAGCCGGTGGTTTTAGCGCATATTGCGGCACAGACTAATGACCCAAAGCCCCGGTTTCAGTACGCAAGGTTGCTCTATTTAGAAAATAGAACCACCGCTGCCCTCGCCCAACTCAACCAAGTTCTACTGAGCGCGCCCACATTAGTGCCCGCTTGGTTACTGAGCGCTCAGATTTATCACCAACAAGCCGACTTTGACAAAGCGCAAGCCAATGCCAAACAGGCATTGATATTGAATGCGCAACAACGTGCAAGCGGCCAGCAAGGGCGGGCGGACACCTATGGGCGACAGGCGAAATTGCTATTAGCCGATGTCGCCCAGGCAAACGGGCTTTGGGCTGAAAGCGGTCGTTGGCTGGACGAGGTGGGGTCAGAGGATGAAGCCGTGCTTTACCGGCGTGCCGTGCTGCTGGGCAAGCAAGGCCGCGAGGACGAGGCCATTGCGCTGATCCAAGGACCCGCCCTTACGGAGTCGCCAGCAGAGAATGCTTCAGATGCGGATGCGGATGCGATCAAATCACGCATGCAACTCACCGTCCGCTTGCTTCGCGAATTCAAACGCTTAGACGATGCCTACCTGGCGACCCAGGCAATGATTGCCGTTTCCAGACGATGCCGAGTTACTTTACGGTCAGGCCATGCTCGCCGACCAATTGGGTCGCCCTGCAGAGATGGAGCGTTTGTTACGCGAACTGATACAGCGCGAGCCAGATTACGAGCACGCCTACAACGCCTTGGGTTACTCGCTAGTGGACAGAGGGGAGCGCCTGCAAGAGGCGCAAGCACTGATTGAAAAAGCCTTAACGCTCAGCCCCAACGATCCGCTCATTACCGACAGCTTAGGCTGGGCCTACTTTAGGCAAGGGCGATTGGACTTGGCAGCACAGACCCTCGAGCGCGCGTATGCCATCAAGCAAGATCCTGAGATCGCAGCCCACCTCGGTGAGGTGCGATGGGTGCAGGGGAAGACGGCTGTTGCGATCCAGCTGGTGCGGGAGGCGATCGCGAGGTATCCCGATAACGCTGTTCTCAAGGCCACCGTCAAGCGGTTGGGTATGCCGCTGCAATGATCTGTATCCATCGGGTGCTTGGGGCGCGCTTAGGTACCCACTTGCCGTGGTTACTGGTTTGCGCGGCGACGCTGGTCGGCTGCGCCTCGGCGCCCAAACCCCAACACCCAGAAGATGGTGCATGGCATGGCAAGCTCTCCGTAGTGTTGGAGACGACGCCCCGTCAGCGCCAACGCGTGGACTTCGACCTCTACGGCTCTGCGAACAGGGGCGAACTGCATCTGTTGTCGCCGCTGGGCACCACGGTAGCCCAAGCGACGTGGGCCCCCGGTAAAGCGACCATACGCAAGGGCAACGAGGTCGCCGCGTTTGACAGTCTGGATGCGTTGAGTCGCGAAATGCTCGAAGCCCCATTGCCTGTCGCCGCTTTGTTTGGGTGGCTTAAAGGCATGGACGCACCGGCGCCAGGTTGGCGCGTCGACCTCTGCCAAGTGGGTAAAGGGCGCGTGCAAGCGGTGCGGGAATGGCCGCAACCCACAGCCAAACTTAACCTGGTGTTTGAACCAGCACC
>JGI20157J14317_10004190_pt1 | contig 11211 bp, 7 predicted proteins | sample COG_07_FD_14317 | JGI IMG/M metagenome (IMG submission 14317)
TTTGCGGCTATATCAGCGCTTGTTTTCTTTGATGAGCAGCAAACTCCCAACAAAATAAAAAGAGTAATATAAGTGTGTTTTACAATCATTGGATGGGATTATTATATGGCTTCTCTGCGGCATTACTACTACTATATCATACAATATAATCAAATTTGTTGTAACAAAGCGGCCAGAGATAAATACCTAAAACGCCCTATTGTTTTGATTTTTAATCCAAAACAATCTAATATTCTCATTAAAACCTCACTATTGTATATGATTTTTTTTTGAAGTGTTGATTATCTATATCTTAGCATATTGAAATAAAAAATTAAATCAAATTCACTAATATGAAAATTAAATTACTCGCAATACTTGCCTTTTTTTTAGGATCAAGTTTAATGCATTCACAGACACAACCAACAAAACCTGATTACATTGGAGAACTCCAATTAGTTACCGTGACTCCTTCTTTGTCTTCAAAAATGGACCAGCTTGTTTCTACTCCAACAACAGGAGAGGCAAGAGATGGAAGGTACTCTAAAACAAGAAGACCAAAAAGAGAAGTAATTGCAGGAAAAGGATCAACGGGAGATTTACTCTCTAAAAACCCACACCTTTTAACAGGGAGTGTGAAAGTAAACTCAGCAGATGCTGTATGGGATGCAGGATATACAGGTTCTAACCCAACAGACCCTGCATTAGCCGTAGGGCCAGAACATGTTTTTGTGGTTTGGAATACAAAATTTGCAATTTTCGATAAAGACGGAAACGAACTAGTTGGGCCAACAAATCCTAACCCAGCGATATTTCCATCTAATGGTTGTTGTGACCTAACAGTATCTTATGACACTGCTGCAGATAGATGGATAATTTCATACCTAGGTGGTGGTGCNCAAATTGCAGTTTCACAAACTGGAAATCCTATTACTTCAGATTGGAACATTTACAACATTGGAACGGTTAATGATTACAACAAACTTTCTGTNTGGAGTGATGGNTACTACCTCACAGACCAGTCTAACGGAAACAGATTATATGCCATGGACCGCGCTGCAATGTTAGCGGGTGCTGGCTCTGTATCTATACAAGGGTTTCAATTACCAGGAATGGCTACTTTTGGATTCGCATCTCCTCAAGCCCTAAATGTTACAAATGGTGACATGCCAGCTCCAGGAAACGCACCAATTGTCTTTTTTCAAGATAACTCTTACGGAGGTGTTTCTGAAGATCATATCAAATTTTGGAGCGCAAATGTAGATTTCTCAACACCTGGAAATTCTTCAATTACTGCTGCACAACAAATTCCAGTAACACCATTTACATCTATTTTTGATGGAGGCTCTTTTAGTAATTTAGCCCAGCCAAATGGTGGTAGTTTACTTGATGCATTACAGGGTATTGTAATGAACCAAGCACAGTTTAGAAAATTTTCAACACATAATTCAGCAGTATTTAACCATGTGATTGATATAGACCCATCTGGTGGTGGTAAAAGAGCAGCAGTAAGATGGTATGAATTCCGTCAAACTTCAGATGGAGCCCCTTGGACACTATACCAAGAAGGAACCTATGCCTCTCCAGAGGGAAAACACGCCTGGAATGCAAGTTTAATGATGGACAACCAAGGAAACATTGGTATGGGATACTCAGCGATGAGTGTTCAAGGAAATGGAAACACAGAGGTAGGTTCTTATTACACGGGTAGATTTGCATCAGATCCTTTAGGAGTGATGACAGTTGCCGAAGAAGTTATCGCTCCCGGAGATGCAGCTATTTCTGGAGGACGTTACGGTGATTACAGTAAGATTGATATTGACCCTAGTGATGATGCAACCTTTTATTTTACCAATGAGGTACATACTGCAGATACCCCAGGGAATCAAAGAGCAGCTAATGTAGGACGTTTTAAAATTGCACCAGATGCAAATGCAGATGCTGGTATTATTGCTTTTGTTACTCCTATTGATGGTGATCTTTCTTCAACAGAAACCGTAGAGGTTGTTGTACGTAATTTTGGAACTGTAACCCAGTCAAACATCGAGGTAAGTTTTACCTTAGATGATGGAACACCCGTAACAGAGGTAGTTGCTGGGCCTATTGCCCCTGCAAGTAATATCAATTACACGTTTACCGCAACGGTAGATATGAGTGTAGATGGACAAACCTATAACCTGTGTGCTAGAACAAACCTCTCTGGAGATGAAATACCAGATAACGATGAGTTTTGTAGTGATGTAACTTCTTTACTTGGCCTTGATACAGGTGTAGTTGCCATCACTTCTCCAGTAACTGAAAGTGGATTGTCTGACGCAGAGGTGGTAACCATAGAAATCGAAAATTTTGGAACGATTACACAAACATCAATTCCAGTATTTTATTCTTTAGATGGAGCAGCGCCTGTTAATGAAACTTACACAGGGTCAATAGCTCAAGGAGCTACAGACACCTATTCATTTACAACGACGGTAGATTTATCTGAACTTACAGACTATGTATTTGTTGCAGGAACAGAACTTCCTGGTGATGACAATCCTTCAAATGATGATACAACTGCAGAGGTATCAAACTTTTTATGCCAGCCTGAAACAAACTGTACTCTTGGAGATGGTTTAACTTTAGTTTCTGTTGAAGAAATCAACAATCCTTCAGGATGTGAGACAGATGGTTATGGAGATTTTACAGATCTTATAGCAAACTTAGCACAGGGCGGAACCTATGATATTACGCTATCTACAGGTTATGGGAATCAATTTGTGAAGGTTTGGGTTGATTATAACGACGATTTTACTTTTTCTAACAACGAAGTAATTTTAAATAATTATGTTATTGCTCCAGGATCTAATGCAGGTAATTATACAGAGACTACATCTATGACCATACCAGCAAATGCAACTTTAGGACCGCACAGAATGCGTATAAAGACGAACTGGAACGCAAATGTTCCTGTAGATGCCTGTGAAGAAACAACATACGGAGAGACAGAAGATTACACTGCTAATATCACAGATGAGCTTGGTCTTAACGAGTCATTTTATGATGCAGATTTTGTAATCTCAAGTCAAGATCAAAACTATTTTGATCTTAACTTCAAGAGTCCTTCATACACCAATGACTTGCCAGTATACGTGATTAATACCTTAGGGCAAACCCTAGCCTATTACGTGTTAGAATATAACGGAACAGGTTTTAGTAAAACAATTGATATGTCACATGTCTCCTCTGGAGTGTATTTCATAAAAATTGGATCTGAGTCATTAAATAAAGTACAACGTATTATTGTTAAATAACACATTATACTTTTAAACATAAAAAAAGGCCACCAGCAATGGGGCCTTTTTTTTATGGAATAACTTCTTCTAGAAAAAGGCTCTTAATTGTAGGCTACCTGTATGAACTGTATTGCTTGTTTGGCTTTTTCTGCCATTATAATTAAGGTTGGCATCCAGGTATTTGGTAATACGTTTTTGAAACAACAAGCGCCATGTGTAATTATTTCCCGGCTGCAGCCCCTCAAGCATTTGGTAGGCAACAGGTGAGAAAGCATTCCCTTTAAATGCATTGTCAATAAAAGAGAATTCACCATTAATAGAGATTTTTTCTGCATTGGCATATGCAAAAGAGGCGCCTAATTTTTGCTGGCTTAACACCTCCAAGCCATTGATGGTATTTTCTTTACCAACGCTATTGTAAAAAACATCAAAACGAGTTTGGCTATTTAGCAGGTATGATATTTTAGGATTTATATCTAAGGTTTCTAGAATATAGTTCCTTGCTTGAAAATTTTCAGAAATGCTTTCATTTGTACCGCTTATACCCTTTGCAATTAGCAGCCAATTTTTTCCAAATTTATGCGTAAAGTTGAGTTGGTGACTCTCAAGTTTGCTTGATTGTAACCCCAAAGATTGGAGGTTGTCTGTGGCTGTATTAAGATAGGTGTAGTTTGTGGTATAGCGCTGTTTTCCTCTATTAAAAAACAAGGTATTTCTGAAGTTTAACACCAGTCCCAACTGGTTTTGTTTACCGTCTTTAAAGGGATTAATATTGAAATCTTCGTTGGCTCTGCGTATTTTTCTGTCAATGATAAAGGAGGTTGTGTTGTAAAACTGAGACATTATTTTTAAAACCCCTTTTTTACCAGACCACTTCTGGCCATTAAATGTGAGTGTTTGCCCAAAGGTGTTTTCTCGTATTTTTATAAAGCGTTGGTTTGGTAGTAAAATTCGAATAAAATTTGCCTGATCTTGAAACTGTGCTATCTCAAATTCTTCAAGTTCTTGTATGCCGTTTGCGTTGTAATCATTCCAGGTGTAAATACCCTCTCCTTGGTCTACCTCTATGTAAGTGAAATCTTGTTGAGGTGTAACCCCATTGTTTGATGATAAGCTGGTATTTAGTCTTAAAAACCCCTTAAAAAGGTTTTGATTGTATAACACTCGGGCGTTTAATGATGTTTGTGTTTGTTGATCTGTGGTAGTTTCTAAAACACGGTAATTAGCAAACACAGATAGTTGTCCATCTTTAGTATTAAGAACTTTAGACTGCAGATAAATGGTATTGCTTTTACTCACCCGCTGCACGCTACTATTTTTTAAACTGTCGTTGGTTCTAAAGCGGTATCCACCTTGCAAAAACACCTTGGTGCTATCACCAACACCAGCAAAGGTTTCATAGGCCGTGTATTTTATGCTCAAAGGGGTTAAGGTGTCTTTTTCAATGGCGCGTACACTGTTGTTTTCAAAACCTACTTTAGCTCCTATCCAGGCCTTTTTAAAAGAATAACTAGCCCTAGAGTTTCCTCGCAAAAATTGTGTTTTAAGCACACTACTTTCACTATCAAGATAGCTTGCACCTGCTATCAAATTAAGTTTTTTATACTTTGTATTTGCCGCGAGTTGGTGCCTTGAGCCCTTATAGTTTTCTGAAAATTGTAGCTGTTCAAAATTATAGTAAGCCGTGCCAAATGTGTTTGAAACTGCGTTTACTCCAAGGGTAACAAAACGCTGGTCTCCTTGAGGGTTTGTTAAATTCCAGTCTCTATTAAACTCTACATTATACAAGCGTTCTATGGATCTAAAATTTCGGTTTATAAAATCAAAAGTTCCAACAGCACTTACCAATAAGCTATCGGGTCTTTTGATAATATCTTGCTGAAATTCAAGATGGGCCGCATAGCCATCATTGTCATTGTTGTCTCGCTCAGAAAATAAATTCAGATCTTTTTTGCTTCCAGCTAATTCAAAATTGACGGTAGTCTTCTCCCCAGGATGGTAGCTCGCTTTTACACCTCCAACCTGTAATTTTGTTGGAGCATTAAGCCGTATAAAAGGTGCGTAACTTCCTTGAGCCTCACCATTAATAGGGGGGATGTATTCAAAAATTTTATTAATTGCCGAACCTTCAGAGAGTTTGTAATCTCCAAGGTTATCTCCCACAAGGGAGAAGCGCACATTAAAAAGCTCGTCCTGGGGGTTATTTGAAAACACAAATATTTCTTCTCCATTTAAATAGAGCTGTTTTTTGTATAAAAACTTGCCATCTTCATAGCTATCTGGCACAGAAGACGGCGCTGTCATTGCACCTTGATTATCACCGGCTCCTTGCAGTATAGCTACTTGCTCACTAGATAGAGACTGCTGCAAGGGTTGGTTTTTTGCATCATTCTCTGTATACACATAGGCGCCAATATCAAAGGTGTCTGAGGTGTAATCTCCGCCGCCATAACCAATAAAACGAGTATAATTTCGCTCTGTAAATTGATATTCTACCCTAATACGCATGTTTGCTGTAATGCCGTAGGTGGGGTTAAATTTTATCTCACCGGCATTGTAATCAATAAGATAATCTTCATTCTCTCCACGGTTTAACAACATACCATTCACATACACCTTTTCACTACCAGATACAATAAGAACAAACAACTCACCATCAGGGCCCACAAGTTTATAAGGGCCTTGGTTTCCTTCTTGCCCTACAAAATTACTGCTACTAAAGACCCCTCTTACCAGTGCCGCAGCTGCAAATGTGCTGGTTTTGGCGCCACTATCATGCGCTAGTGTTGCCCCTAGAGATATCCCTTGCACTTTTTTTGTAAAGCGGCCAAAATAGCTGTTTTGATTTTGCAGGTCTACATCTCCGGCCCGAATGTTCCAGGTGTCACTGTAGAGTTCAATAAATATTTGGTCAAACTCTTCTAGATTTTGGGTGTACCCTCCTCTTTGGGTTGGTATGTTAGCATCTTGTATAGAAGCCCGTATGGATATTTTATCACTTAACTTTCCTGTAATTTGCAAATCTAGTTGTGAGTCTACAACAGCGTTTTGATTATTTCCAATAGTAATCCCTCTAGAGATACTACCCGAGGTATTAAGCCCATTAAAAGGAGTGAACAGACTTTCATTACTGCTTTGATCTAGCGTATATAGTTTTTCAATACTCCCTGTACTTTCTACAATAATTGCTTGGTCAAACTCAAAGTATTCTTTGGTTAAAAACTCAGGAAACACCAAGTAGTCTATACGTAAGGAATCGTTTTTGGCCAGTAACATTTCTGAGGGAAATACCAAAGCGTTTGGATAATCAACGCTGTACAGTAAAGGGTTTATGGTATTTCCCTGCAAGTCTTCGATACGTAACTTTGAAGGATTAAGCCCTACGTTGTCCACCGAAATTGAATCTCTAACAGCTACTTTTTTGCTGCGATACTTTGCCCCACTTTCTTGGCCATAACCCAAAAAGGCTATAAAAAATACCGCTAAAAATAATACCTTTTTCATAAGATGACACCCTTTACATTTAGGCCAAACAGCGTTGCTATGATTTATTAACGTTAAAATTTAAAATTTGTTGATTGTTTTATGAAAACCTTTCAAAGATAGGCATAGCTAAAAATACAATCTTATTTAATTTAGTAGCATGAAAATACTAAGCTATAACGTAAACGGAATTCGTGCAGCAATGCGCAAAGATATCTTACCTTGGCTGCAAACCACTGATGCAGATGTGGTATGCATACAAGAAACCAAGGCAACTAAAGAACAAGTAGATCTAGAGGCTATCCAGGCAGCTGGATACCCATACCATTACTGGTTTAGTGCTCAAAAAAAAGGCTATAGTGGTGTGGCTATTTTCTGCAAGCAAGAACCTACCCATGTTGCCTATGGAACGGGCATTGAGTCTATGGATTTTGAGGGTAGAAACATAAGAGTAGATTTTAAAGAAGTTAGTATTATGAGTTTGTACCTCCCTAGCGGCACCAATAGTGCCCGTTTAGAGCACAAATTAGAGTATATGGCTTTATTTCAAGAGTATGTAAATACCTTGAAAAAAGAACTTCCTAATTTGGTTATTTGTGGAGATTACAACATATGTCATCAGGCCATTGATATTCACAACCCCGTATCAAATAAAAATTCTAGCGGGTTTTTACCCATAGAGCGCGCGTGGCTTGATGATTTTATAAATCAAGGCTTTATAGATAGTTTTAGACACCTTAACAAACAACCAGACCAATACACATGGTGGAGCTATCGTGCAAATGCTAGAGCCAATAACAAAGGTTGGCGTATAGATTATAATATGGTTTCTCAGCCTTTAAAACAGCACATAAAACGTGCTGTTATACTGCCAGCAGCCGTCCATAGTGATCATTGCCCTCATATGGTAGAGCTGGCTTTTTAAAAAAAGCTTTGTTGTACTTTTGATTTTTACCGTAATTAATAATTTGACGCTGTTCTAACAGCACATTTTCATGAAATACACTACCCTTACCAACACCAATATTAAGGTCAGTAAAATTTGTTTAGGAACCATGACCTTTGGTCGTCAAAACACAGAAGACCAGGCGCACCAACAGATGACTTATGCCCTTGATAAAGGCGTTAATTTTTTTGATACCGCAGAAATGTATGCGGTTCCTTATACCCCAAAAACACAAGGCCTCACAGAGCAGTACATTGGCAGTTGGTTTGCCAAAAACAAAAACAGAGATAAGGTAGTTTTAGCCTCTAAGATAACAGGGAGTGGCCGTGGTATATTTAATTCAATGCGCGAAAACCTTGATTTTAGTAAAGCCTCCTTAGATGATGCGCTAGATAAAACCTTAGCGCGTTTGCAGACAGATTATCTAGATCTATATCAATTACATTGGCCAGAAAGAGCGGTAAATATTTTTGGAGTTCGCGATTATAGTCACAGCGCAAATGAGCAGTGGGAAGATAATATAGGAGAAATTTTAAACCGCCTAGAGAACTACGTTAAAGCCGGGAAAGTTCGTCACATCGGCCTTAGTAATGAAACGCCTTTTGGCGCGATGCGTTACATGGAAGAGCACAGAAAAGGGAAACTTAAAATGGTATCTATCCAAAATGCTTATAGTTTATTACAGCGCAGAGATGAGATAGGACTTACAGAAGTATTACACATGGAAAACATAGGATATTTAGCGTATTCTCCCCTTGCATTTGGCATGTTGTCTGGCAAGTATTTAGACGGAAAAAAACCAGAAGGAGCAAGAGTAACTTTGTTTCCAAATTACTCTAGGTATCATAGCGAGGGCTGTGTTAAAGCAACTCAGGCCTATGATGCTATCGCAAAAAAACACGGCCTCTCCCTCTCTCAAATGGCCTTGTCTTTTGTAAATGACAGGCCCTTTGTAACCAGCACTATTATTGGCGCTACAAGCATCCCGCAGCTATCAGAAAATATAGAGAGTATCCATCTTACCTTGTCTGCAGAAATTGTAAAAGAAATACAACAGGTGCATCTAGCAATGCCTAATCCTGCTCCTTAGTAAGAAATAGTATAGCTGTTTTTTTTATAGTGTATTAGGCAAACAGGTGTTTGACCACATCGTGTACTTTCCCTAGTTTAATAATTTGTATGCCATAGGTTTGTTTGGGAAGCTTACAGTATTTGGAGATAACGATGCTTTCAAAGCCTAATTTTTCTGCCTCTAAGATGCGCTGCTCAATTCTATTTACGGGGCGCACTTCACCGGCTAGTCCAATTTCGGCAGCAAAACACATGGTTTTGTCTATGGTGATATCTACATTGCTGGAGAGTACTGCCGCTACAACCGCTAGGTCAATGGCGGGATCATCTACAGAGATACCTCCGGTAATATTTAAAAAGACATCTTTGGCTCCAAGTTTAAAGCCTGCTCTTTTTTCAAGAACGGCCAAAATCATGTTAAGACGTTTGGCATTATAGCCAGTAGCACTTCTTTGAGGAGTCCCGTATACAGCCGTAGATACTAAGGCTTGAATTTCTATAAGCAGCGGTCTCATCCCTTCAAGGGTAGATGCAATTGCTGTTCCGCTGAGTTCTTCTTCATTTTTGGACAGTAGTATTTCTGAGGGGTTTGAAACCTCCCGAAGCCCACTTCCTTGCATTTCGTAAATACCTATTTCATTGGTGCTTCCAAAACGATTTTTATTGGCTCTTAGAATTCTGTAGACATGATTGCGGTCTCCTTCAAACTGAAGTACCGTATCTACCATGTGTTCTAAAATTTTAGGTCCTGCAATATTTCCGTCTTTGGTGATGTGCCCAATTAGGATAACAGGGGTTGCAGTTTCTTTAGCAAATTTTATAAGCTCTGTTGTGGTTTCTCGTATCTGCGAGATGCTTCCAGGGCTGCTTTCTATATGATCTGTATGCAATGTCTGGATAGAGTCTATCACTACAATATCTGGCTGCATTTGTGCAATGTTCCGAAAAATATGCTGGGTTTTCGTTTCTGTTAAAATATAACAGTGCTCACTATTGGGATGTATTCTTTGTGCTCGCATTTTAATTTGCTGTGCACTTTCTTCTCCTGAAACATAGAGCGTTTTGTAAGGTAATTGTAATGCTATTTGCAGCATCAAGGTACTTTTTCCTATTCCAGGCTCGCCTCCCAAAAGGGTAAGGCTCCCAGGCACAAGCCCGCCTCCCAGCACGCGGTTTAACTCCTTGTTTTTGGTATTTATTCTAGCCTCTGCATTGGTAGATATTTCAGAAACCTTTTGTGGTTTGGAGGCTCTTATTGTAGCGGATGTATTTGTTTGTGAAATATCCCAGGTTGCTTTTTCTGCTTTCTCAATGACCTCCTCTGCAATGGTGTTCCATTGTTTACAAGAGGTACATTGCCCTTGCCACTTGGCAGATTGTGCCCCGCAATTTTGACAGAAAAAAGTAGTTTTTGTTTTAGCCATTGGTAGCTATAAAAATAGTGATTATCTTGATATTTGATTTACAACAGCCATAAAGTAGTTAACAATTAAGGCTGTTTTTTAGTACCCAAAGTCTTCTTTGATTTTGTCTGCCTTATCCAGCATCACATCTAGGGTTATAAAACCGACCTCTTCTTTATCAAAAGCTCCTTGGAAAACTCGCATTGCTTTTTTAGGTTCTCCTACCTCCTCATAATAACGCCCCAAATAATATGGGCCTAATACGGTTTCTGGGTACTCTCTTTTTGCCATTTCTGCAATAACCTTGAGTGACTCCCATTGTTTTTGTTTTTCGGCGGCCTTGGTGGTTGCTATGTAGTCGTTAACCCGTATGATATCATCAATACCAAAAAGATCTTTAATAGTTTTGTATTTGTCAATAAGGTAATCACTAATAGGTGTCTTTATAGTTAGTAAAACCGTGTTGTATTCTTCCCTACTTATTGGGCGGTAGATAGCAAACATTTTTTCCAGCGCTACAGGGATACCAGATAGTCTGCATCAAGGACAATAATAACAGGATATACTTTATCTGTGTTTGTATCGTAATTGCGTGGTAGCTGAATTTTTAATCTTCTAGTTTCTTGGAGTCTCTCACTATTAAACTCCTCATAGATTACTTGCGCATTTGCAAGAAAACTAAACGTTAGAAAAGCCAAAAGTAGGATTGTTTTTTTCATGTCTGAAATTTTAGGATAGCCGAAAGATACTCAAATTTTAAAATGTGCTGCGGCTTATCAAAACTAACAATTATTTGTTTTTATTGTACACCGGCAAAAATAATAATGACCCAACACCAATAACAATAATGGAAGCGATACTAGATGTCCAGACAATCCAACCAAATGCGGTGCCAACGGTAAAATCAATATTAAATAACACTAAAACACCCGCAATTGCAGCAGGGTAGGTTCCAAAGCCACTGTTGGTAAATGCAAAGGTAAAACTCCCAACTACAAAGGCAATTAAAATGGTACCAAAGCCTATGTCTGAAGTTTCTGGCAAGGCTTGTGTG
>JGI20157J14317_10004192_pt1 | contig 11202 bp, 9 predicted proteins | sample COG_07_FD_14317 | JGI IMG/M metagenome (IMG submission 14317)
GCCAAGGCTAAACCTCATTTCATTTCCACGGGTGCTCCGGTTCATTCAGCCAAGTGGGTAGACATTGGATTAGACTGGATTAACTAAATGGCCAAGTACCCAAAAGGAATTAAAAAAACTTACACCCCTAAGTTGAAACAAGGTCGTGTGCGAAAACAAGAGAATCCAGATGTTTATGTTTTGCGCTGCCTGTTGCAAGCTTCCCCGCATTATGTTTCTGGCAATCATCTCGCCGAAAAGTTAAAGATGTCAAGGGTGGGTGTTTGGGCACATGTAGATAAACTGCGCAAAGCTGGTCTATCTATTGAAGCTAGCCAAAATCGTGGCTACCGCCTTGCAGGGGAGCCAGACTTATTGGTTTCACCCTTATTGGAAGCTTGGTTAAAGGAATGCAAGACGGATTGCCCCTTTTACCTTTTGCAAAAAACCGATAGCACAAACTCAGAAGCGGAAAGACTATTAGCCAGGGAACCGAAGCTCCTTTTGCCGTACTTAGTCACCAACAAGATTCAGGACGCGGAAGAATGGGCAGAACTTGGCATAGTCCGAAAGGTGGAAACCTCTACCTGAGCATAGCACTCAGGCCTAATGTGGAGTTAGTCAAATTTCGCAACTTTACACTATGGCAGGGAATATCCATTGGAAAATACCTCAAAGATTTTACAGGGATTCAAAACCTGCTCGTTAAATGGCCAAATGACCTGATCTGTGACAATAAAAAATTGGGAGGCATGCTTACCGAAGCCTCAATCGATTGTGATCAGGTAAGATCAATGGTTTTCGGCCTTGGTCTAAATGTAAACTCCAAGCTCGGAGATTTCCCCACAGACCTTCGTGATTCTTCGACCTCCTTACTCGCAGCAAGCGGAATAAGTTGGAGGCTCCATGAATTAGCAGCCAAGCTTATAAAGACCTGTCTCGTAGCAAGTAAAGAATGTTTGGGCAAAGATGCTGATACTAAACTTCTAAAAGAGTGGAAAGAAATGGATTACCTAAAGGGTAAAAAAATTAAAGTTCAAAGTGGCAAGGAGACTTACACTGGTCGGGCTGATGGAATTGATCATTCAGGTGGTTTACGCTTGAAGTTGCGAAATGGTAGAGACCGAGTTGCTCATGCTGGTGAGGTTTCATTACTTTTATGAGGTATTTAAATGAGCCTCTCCTCTGCCTTGATCTGGGTAATACAACTTGCAAGATTGGAATTTGGGAAGATGGTAAAATTAGTAAGGAACGGATAATTCCTACTCATACTTTTGTTGATTCCGAGCAACCATGGCTAAAGGAATGGTCAGCGGATGAGGGTATTGCTTATTGTTCGGTTGTCCCTAACGCAGAATCGTCCTTACTTAAAGCTCTTGTATCAAGAAAGGTTCCTCCTTACAGCCTAACTGCTCGTACCCAATCGATTCTTCCCATTGGATACCCGAACCCTGAAGAGATTGGTGCCGACCGGATTGCTAACGCCATCGCAGTTTATCAAAATTTTGATTTACCAGCGGTGGTTATCGACTTGGGAACTGCTACGACCTTTGATGTAGTAACGGCAAACGGAGGCTATGAGGGAGGAGTAATTATACCTGGACCTCAGGGAATGCTCGATTTTTTGGGGAACAATACCGCATTATTACCCAACCTTAGGCTTTCCCCTGACGAAACCCTCGTTGACCCAATTGGGAAAAGTACATGTGGGGCAATACAAAGTGGTTTACATTTTGGCTATCCGGCAATGTTACAGGGTATCCTCAATGCACTTGAAGAGCAATTGGAAGAGAAACATGGAAAAATTAAGTCGTTGATTCAAACAGGTGGTGAGTCCAATCGCTTTCAAATTCAAGGGAGCTCGATTCGTCCATCTCTTACTTTGGAAGGACTTGGCTTGGCGTTCGCCAACCAACAAGTTTAAGGTGTTACCAACATAACATGAGTGCCGAATCAAAACCCTTGCCAATAGTAGATGTAATCAATCTGCGCAAACGGTATGGCTTGGTTCAGGCCCTTAAGGGGATAAGTTTTTCCATCGGTAAAGGGGAAATTGTTGGATTCCTCGGTCCTAATGGAGCAGGAAAGAGTACAACCCTTCGAATACTTTCAGGTCTAATTCCTGCAGACTCCGGTGAGGCAAAGGTTTGCGGGGTTGACCTAGCGGAAGAGGAAGGAGAGGTTCGTAAACACATTGGTTTCCTCGCCGAAAATAACCCATTACCAGAAGAACTGAGGGTTATTGAATACCTTAATTTCCGCGCCAACTTAAAGGGGTTGGAAGGAAGTAGAAAGCGTGAAAGAATTCGCTTAGCCCTAGATGCCTGCGATTTAGAGAGACGGATTGCAGAACGAAAAATTGGCAATCTTTCAAAAGGCTATCGCCAAAGGGTGGGCATTGCCGACGCTCTCTTGGCTGAGCCAAGACTCGTGATTCTGGATGAACCTACGATCGGTCTAGACCCAAGACAATCTGCCATTACCCGCAAAATGATGGAAAGACTGCGCGGAGATGTATCGTTCCTTCTTTCCAGTCATATACTCTCAGAGGTAGAAGCCTGTTGTGATCGTATGATCATTCTAAGTCACGGACAAATTGTCGCAGAAGGAACCATGAATGATTTACAAAAAATGTTTATCAATAAAACAGTTTTTGAAATTGTTTCCTCCGATAGCAAAATTGACCTGCAAAAAGCTATCCGTCGGATCGATCAAAGCTGCGAACTTTTATACGATGATCCTGTAGAAGTTTTGCCCAAGCGCAGATTCACCTTTTCGACCAACCGGGGAGAAGAAAAAGCGGAAGAAATATTACGGGCACTAATAAAAAATGAAGAGCTTAGCATTTCAGAGTTTCAAATCTCTAGGCCTGATTTGGAGACCATCTTCTTGCGGGCAACCAAAAAGAATTGGGAAGTGCAAGATTATTTAGGTCGAGGAAAGAAAAACCGCTCAGCTAAGATTGAATCTCATAAACCAAAAACCTCATGAACGGTTATTGGCACATATTAAAGCACGAGCTATTTGGGCTTTTTATATCTCCATCAACCTATGTTGCCAGCTTCTATTTTCTCTCCCTGCTGGCATTGGTTTTCGCTTTTTCATTGAAGGGTTTTCCAATACTGCATGGATTCTCCCTCCCCTTTCATCCTTAGTTGTTGGATTGACCTTTGGGGCACCTGCACTTGTTCCATTCCTTACCATGCGATCATTTGCTGAAGAAAGAAGGCTGGGTACTCTTGAAACCCTGATGTCCGCTCCGGTTGGTTCTTTTGGTTTGGTGCTTGGAAAATGGACGGCTGCCCTCTTTTTCTTCCTCATTATTTGTGCACTCGCTCTCTGCTTCCCACTTCTTCTGTGGTACGGATTCCAAGAACAAGCAGTAAGCTTGGGTTTTAACGAACTTGAGCACTGGATTGGCGGATGTGCTTTTTTGGCCATCTTTGGAGCTAGTTTTACCGCGGTTGGAATTTTCGCTAGTTGTTTAACCAAAAATCAAATGGTTGCCGGCATGCTTACATTCACTTTGCTTACTTTATACCTAGCAGCTATGGCTTTTACTTTTGGAGAACACCAAAATATCTCTTCCGCTTCTGACCTAAGCCAATTTCTTCAAGTTGGTTTAGGTTCTTTAAACCAGGGTTTAAATAAGGCTCAGCATTTTGCGGTTGGAATTATTGACCTCTCGACCCTACTGCATCAAGCCGTACTCACCTTTCTATTCCTCGGATTATCCACCTTGCAAGTTGAGAGGCTCAAGCACTAGGCCATGGATTTTAAACACGCTAAAAGAAACCGCAGGCTCGACCTATGGATTGTAGTAGTCTTACTCTTTAGCCTATCCTTTGGATTCAATTTTCTTGTCTCTGGTATAGATACTCAAATCGATCTGAGCCCTAATAAGAAATACAGCCTTTCTAGGGAAAGCCTTGCTCTATTAAATAAAATGGACCAACCGGTTGACCTGATCATTACTTTGCCGGAAAAAGCCAGCATGCCAAAGATAATTCAAAGGTTCACTCATGACCTTGATTTGCTTTTGGATGCTTTTGAGAGAGCTGATACCCCCTTCCCGATTAGGGTCCACCGTATGGATGTTCACACTCCTCCGTCCCATGACAATATTTTGGACCGTTATAAAATAACCCAGCCAAACCTCGTACTTGCCGCTTCTCCACAAAATGGAACTCGTATTATTTTTAGATACAAAGATGAAAAAGGAAGTAATCCGTACGATTCCAGTCAAGCCTTTCGCTCAACCGAGTCCCTTGCTCGCCAAGCCATTTGGGAGGCGGGCTTTTATTCCGACTGGAAAGAGGTAAAGAATGGAGTCATGGAACCGGGAAAGTTCAAGGGAGAGGAAACACTCATGCGCTTTATCTTGGATTTAGCCAGCCCTGCCATGGAACGTAGGGTGATATATTTCACCAGAGGTCACGGCGAATCGAGTCCACAAGACCTCGACCCGAGGGAAGGAAACTCGGTATTAAGAGGATTGATGGAGGATAGGAATATAAAAGTAGCTACGCTTGACTTGGGAACGATCGAAAGAATGCCTAATGATGCACTTGCTCTAGTCATTTCTGGGCCCAAAGCTATCTTTCAAGATAAAGAAGTTAAGCTTCTTCGAAATTTCTTAAATCAAAATCGGGGCCGAGTCTTGTTGGCTTTAGATCCAGTCGAGGAAATTGCACTGAGCGATCGTCCTGCTCTTGGATTACGCCCCTTACTTAAAGAATGGGGAATAAGATGTCATGATATGTTGGTTTTTGACCCCAAGAGGGAAAATTTTGATCTATTTTCTGGTGCCTATTTTTTAAGGACTTACCAAAGAGAAGCTTCCCACCCAGTTGTTAAAAACTTGATGAACGAAGGTTTTTCAATTTTAGCAGATCGTTGCAGGCCCGTGGAAATAGAAAATTCCACCCAGTCCCCCTTTGTGGGACAAGAGTTAATTTTTTCATCTCGAGATTCCTGGGCTCTTTCAAGTTGGACTGAAAGATCATTTCCTCCTGAAAAAAATACCCTGTTAGATTTAGCGGGACCAGTACCTGTACTTTCAGTTTCGCAACCTAATCCTAAACAGGCATCTCAAGCAGGCTTAACTGCGGCAGGCAAATTAATGGTTCTTGGCTCTTCGAAAATATTATCGAATGAAAAACTTCGCTCCGGCGCAGGTAATCAGGCACTGGCCCGCAACATCATTTATTGGATGGGTGAAAACAATGAAATGTTGGATGTACCTCCAAGAATTTTACAATCTTACAGCGTTTCGATGTCCAAAAATGAGTTTGAACTTCTTTTTTATTACTTTGCCAGCGTACCTCTTGTGGTTCTATTTAGCGGAGTTTTTGTGAGTTGGTTGAGAAAGGAATTATGAACAAATGATCAAAAATCGAACTTTTCTACTCTTGGCGGCAAATGTTTTGCTGGCCGTATACATTGTATTAAATTTGGACGATGAGCCTTCATCCATAGGTAATATTGACAGTGATCTTTCTGAAATGATTGCCAACATGAATGAGATTGCAATTAGACAACCAGTCAGAGAGCAAGAAATTATCCTGAAAAAAAATCAAATGGATTGGTATCTCACTCAGCCCGTTTTCTGGCCCGTAGAACCAATCACATTGGCAAACCTTATTTCTAAAATCTCACACTTGGAGCCCACTTTTGTATGTGCAGTCGACGAGCTTTCAAGTAAAGGAGAAATTAAACAGGACTATGGTTTTGATACGAATTCTTCCTCCCTTCAATTATCAGCTGGAAGCAAAACCTTGAGTTTTACTTTAGGTGATATGACCAGGGATCAGAGTAGCCGTTTTTTAATGATCGAAAATTCAGAGGGGGAAGGAATTTGGCGAGCACCACGCCAAATTGAAGACCTATTAAACCAGACCACAGTTGATTGGACGACGCTTACCTTTTGGGATACCCCCTTGTATGCAATTGAAGCGCTGAAAGTTGTTGAATTCAAAACCGATGAAGAAAATATTGAAACTGCTCTTACCAAGCCAAAGGACAGCTGGGAGTTTTCATCGCCTATAAATGGACCTGCAAACAATGAAGAAGTTTCCTTACTGCTCCATAAAATTGTGTCCGAAAAACTAATTGGGTTTTCCGAGATTAAAGACGATCAGAATTTATCTAAACTTTTCGATATTTCTCTTCAAGCGATGGGAAAAACACATAGCGTGACACTTTTTCAATCTTCTCAAGATGATGTTACTGAGTTACTGGCTTTGTTTTCAGGCAAAACACAAGCCTTCCGGGTACAGGGAGCATACGCTGAAATCTTCAAAGCTTTATCAACAAAACTTCGTGAGAAAAGATTGTTTAACCTAGAAATTGATCAAGTAAAAAGGCTTAGAATGGTCGATGGGAATCGCTCACTGACCCTTCGGAAAAACGACATGAACTCTTGGGTTGGTTTGGAAGATAATGGAACCGACTCTTTCACATTCCAAGCTGATCTTTCTGTTATTGTAGAACTAATTCACAATTTAAATATGGTTGAAGTGAAGGACTTTATTCTTTTTAGCCCAGATCAGTCAGCTTTTCGCATGCATGGTTTTGAGCAACCTCAATTAAAACTTGAGATCGAGCAAATGGATACAACCCGTCAAAACTTATTGATCAGTAAATCTAATATCGAGTCCTCATTATGGAATACCTACATTACTGAACAGGCATTGATTTGTTTGGTTAACACGCAATGGAATGAACTTATATCCACGCGAGCCATTAATTTTAAAAACCGCGAGCTTTTACCTGATCAATTCATTTCCGACCGCGTAGTTCTAAATTCTATTACAGAAAAAGAAAATCTTCATATTTTTTCTTACGAAACGGATGGTGAAGCATATGATAGAATTATGGAGTTCCAAGCTGAGTCATTCATTGAACTTTCTTATAATGATGAAGGCGTATGGGTGGAGGGAGATTGGCTACCGTGGAAATATTCAGTTGAATTCCAGAACAATGCCGAAAATGGTGTTAATTCGATCCTTTTTAATTTAACTGACCGATACGGGGCCACGAAATGGTTTGCGGGCTCTCCAGAGCTTGGGCTTGTCTGCAATTTACCAATATCAGTGATTGATGAATTATCAAAGGGGTTGAATTCAAAACCTCTTGAACCTTAAAGCCTGCAGCTTCTAGATGAAGCCTGTGCGTGCATATGCCTCCCTTTATAGAGTGAGAAACAAAGTAAATTTGCTTCTCTTCATCTGTTTACTCGCACAAATATTTTTTCTTTTGACCGGTTCGCAACGGATACCATTACCAAGTAGATTTGTAGAAGTTTTGGTAAATTCATTTTTGCCGAATGATATCCTTGTAAAATTAGAAAGACCCGAAATCCTTGGATTTTCTGAACTTGAATGTGGGAAAGCAGAAATCTGGGCAAAAGGTTCTAATCTTTTAGAAATAAAAGACCTCTCAATTTCTCTCAATCCATCCAGGTGCCATTAATAGGGCCCTTTTTTCAATCAATAAAATCAAGTTTTCCTCAGCTAATTTTTTAAAAGAAGACAAAGCAGGTCCAGTAATTGAAATTAAGGAATTTTCATTAAAAAATCGATCACTGGAAGAAACATTATTTCTCAAGGGAAATATTATTTTGGGTTCATTACAGTCATCTATTCATCTTGAAGTAAAAAAAATGAGTAGAATTTTCCACCAAGGTTATGGGCAGAAGCAAAAACCAATACCTCTGGAGAAATTTCTAGAACATGCATTCGCCTTTAAGAAAAACCTTTTACTATGGAATGAGAAATTCCCAGTCGTTCATGTGGATACACGAGGAGTAGTTAATGGTCAAATGGGCGAAGTTTTAATTTCACAACATAATAGTGAGGACAAAAAAATAAAAGACATGTTAGCAAGACTTTCATGGAATAAAGCCGAAAGAAACAAGCACCTGACAGTCGCATCTCTTGAGGTAANTGCTNATTCCATAAATCTTAATAATGCAGGNATTGAATTAAGTTTTTTAAAGCCATATATAAAAGCAAATAGTCTNATTAACCTGGAAACTCTCGAGATTCCAGAAACAGATTTACTTGCATCATTCCAAAATCTTTTCTTGGAGGGTAAAATTTCTGGTAACCTCGACGAAATGTACATNTANTACATGGGCGAANGAAATTCTACCGATGTCCAGGTTTTATCAGACACAAATAAAACAAGGATTAGTCTAAATGCTCGAAAAANATNTAACAAATGGGGACTAAAAGGTTCGATGAAACTNATCCCTAAAAACTTCGATCTTTTTTGCGACCTTCCGCAGGGAAATCTTAAAGTTTTAGATGGTGAAAAGTTCANTCTTCANTTTTGGAGCAACCCCACTCCTACGAGACAAAAACAACCTGTACAATTCTTACTTNACGCAAAAAATTTCTCTGTCCTGGAAACTCCACCAGGTAAATTTCATGCAGTTGGAGAAATTGCAGAAGATTTTACTGTTTGGGTAAACCAAGCCCATGGAAATCTTGGAAAGAGTAAGGTTACTGGAAAATATCTTCAAAAATGGAATCCTCACAGGTACAGATTTTTAATTGACGGAACTTGCCACCCTCCAGACATAAATAATTGGTTAGGGCTTTGGTGGAAACCAATCTGGGAAGATTTTTTATTCTCAGACACTATTCCAAAAGGTAATTTCTCGATTTCTGGGATTTGGGCTGGTCCACAAGGGAATTCACTTACAAAGGGCTGGATAAAAACGGAAAAATTAGGATACAGAGGCTTTGAACTCGATCGTTCATCAATCCAGGTTGAGGTCGATAAAACATCAACGCGTTTAAAAGCAAAGAATATAAAACATGGGTACGGACAGGCGACTGGCACTTTAGTTCTCCCGAGAACTCTAGAGAAATCCAACTTATCTATGAATTTCTCCTTTAAGGGTGACTATCCAGTGAACCAAGCCAAAGAAGTCCTTGGAGATGAGGTTTACCAAGTTATATCCGATGTCAACGCAACCGTAGTTTATTGCGAGGCAACCGGGGAAATTTACGAAGAACAAAAGAACAATGAAAAGGATAAAAATGTTTCTTGGTACAAGGTCTACCTTTCTTCAAATCAACCTTTTTCATATTCGGGAATCGAACTTGATTATGCTCGTGGGAGCATTAATAGCTCAGAAGGGCTGACCAAGGTTAATTTTGATAAAATTGGAATCGCTGGCGGAGAGGGTACGCTGTCTGCTATTAAAAATTCTGAGAAAACCGATCACATTAGCTTAGACATTGAGCTTAAAAATGCTGACCGAAACCGACTGACTCGAAGCTTAATGAAAAGTTCACACCTGCAAGACCAAGAAGTTGAAGATGCTGATCAGGTTGAGAGTAACATTTACCCAGAAGACTCGGAAGAAGGTGGCCGTATCGATTTCTCACTACAAGCTGAAGGGCCTTTATCTGAACCCAGGCATTTTGAAGGAAGTGGAAACTTTGATTTTTATGATGTAGAGATTGGAACGATGCATCTTCTAGGAGGGATAAGATCAAAACTGGGAGCATTTAATCTGCCGTTGCCATCAGATGCCCTAAGTTTTAATCGCTTAAATGCTCCATTTCTTCTGGATCACGACCGGATTCTTTTCGACCAAGCAACCCTATCCGGTCCCTTGTCCACTTTCGACGCCAAAGGTGAAGTAAACTGGGTTAATTCGGATGTCGACTTACTGGCAGATTTAAAATTGGCAGGAAATTTAAAGATTCCAGTATTGAAACAACTTGTAAATTTAGCCGACCCTCTATCCAGGCTAAGTACATTGAAAATTAAAGGTGACTGGGAAAACCCTGAGTGGACTATTCATCTCAAAACCAATCCCTTGAAGCGTTAATTCTATTGTTTTTGAAGAATCCAACAAAAACAAGCATTGCATGTAGTTCCAAATCAGCTTTGATAAAGGGAACATGATAATCTTCAAATTAGGAGGACCATAGATTGGACTTAAGCGAGCTAAAAGGAATTGTTTCATTAATGCAAAAATCGGATCTCACAGAACTTGAGATAGAAGTAAAGGACTTGAAGCTAAGGCTATCTCGTCCAGGATCTAACCAAGGCTCGGTTTCCCATCGGGAAGTTGTGGTTCATCCGCAACCGATTCAGGCACAGCCTCTTGATACTCCTGCATCTAGCAAACCCACAGATGCAACAAAAGATAAGGAAGACGCCAATTCATTTGTATCTCCGATGGTTGGAACATTTTACCGGCGTCCCTCTCCGGAAGATCCAGAATTTGTTAAAGTTGGAGATAAAATCAAAAAAGGCGATGTCTTGTGCATTATAGAGGCAATGAAAGTAATGAATGAAATTCAATCTGATGTTTCAGGTGAACTTTTAGAAATCTTAGTCGAAGACGGCGTGAGCGTTGAGTTTGGCCAGGCTTTGTATAAGATCCGCCCATCCTAATTTCCCCATGATTCGAAAGATCCTCATTGCCAACAGGGGAGAAATCGCCCTTCGCATTGTCCGAGCTTGCCGTGAACTAGGCATTCAAACGCTGGCAGTTTATTCGGAAGCCGATGAACAGTCGCTTCATGTGCAACTTGCAGATGAAGCAATTTGTATTGGCCCAGCTTCAGGAGCTGAAAGTTATCTCCGAGCAGACCGCATATTAAGTGCTGCTGAAATTGCTGATGTCGATGCAATTCATCCCGGATACGGTTTCTTATCGGAAAACGAAGAATTTGCCGAGCAATGTGCCTCATGCAATATCAATTTCATAGGTCCTAAGGCTGAGACTATTGGTAAAATGGGAGATAAAGCAATGGCACGCGAAACCGTCAGCAAAGCTGGTGTCCCTATCATTCCCGGAAGCGATGGGCCTATTGAGAATGAAAAAGATGCGATTAAGGTTGCTCAAAAAATTGGCTTCCCGGTTATTATAAAAGCTGTTGCAGGAGGTGGTGGACGCGGAATGCGAATAGCCCACAACGCGGTAAGCTTTGCTAAGGAATTTCAATCTGCTCGATTGGAAGCTACCAAAGCTTTTGGTAATGGTGCCCTTTATGTTGAAAAATATTTGGAGAATCCAAGGCATATCGAATTTCAGGTATTAGCGGACAAACATGGAAATGTTATTCACCTTGGCGAAAGAGATTGTTCTGTGCAAAGAAGGCACCAAAAAGTCATCGAAGAAGCACCGTCTCCCTTCTTGGATAAAAATTTGCGAGCCCGTATGGGAAAGGCTGCAATTAAGGCAACCAACGC
>JGI20157J14317_10004194_pt1 | contig 11199 bp, 15 predicted proteins | sample COG_07_FD_14317 | JGI IMG/M metagenome (IMG submission 14317)
CTCGGTGGCGCAACAGACAGCAGTTTCTTAGAGGGTCACTCGTACACTTACGAAGGAAGTATCTGGGGTAAGATTGTTCAGATTATTCTAGACAGCAAGTGCATGAATCCTGTCATCTACTTTGACGAGTTAGACAAAATTAGTGATACACCTAAGGGTGAAGAAATCGCTGGCATCTTGACACATTTGACAGATACATCACAGAATAACCAGTTTCACGATAAATACTTCTCAGATATCGAGTTCGACTTGAGTAAGTGTCTGTTCATCTTCAGTTACAACGATGAGAGCAAGGTGAACCCTATTCTCCGCGACCGTATGTATCGTATCCAGACCAAGGGCTACGACGCCAAACAGAAGACGATCATCTCGAACAACTACGTAATCCCTAGAATCCGCGAGCAGATATTGTTCAAGGAAGAGGACATCATTATCCCTGACGCGACAATCCATCACATGATTGAGAAGTTCTGTGACAAGGAAGATGGTATTCGTAACTTGAAGAGATGTCTCGAGGTGATTTACACAAAGTTGAACTTATGCCGTCTGACCAAACCAGGCAGCAATCTCTTCACAAAAGATATGCCGACCGATGTGGTCTTCCCTTTTACAATCACGACAGAGGTGGTGGATAAGATGATCAAGTGCGAGAACAAGGCATGGGTCGCTCAAGGAATGTATGTTTAGATAGATAATGTGTATAGCGAAATAAAAAAATAAAAATCATAAAAAGAAGGCGTTCGCCTTCTTTTTATGCTGTACACTATAAACCAACTATGGATGCTGTAACTAAGAATGCTGTACCTAAGAATGGCGATACAAAAAATGGAGAAGAACCTAGGCAATGTAGAATAGATTGGAGTAACAAATATCCAGATGGGGTAGGTGCAAGATGTAATATTTTGGGCGGTCGTCGGTGCAAACAAAAAATCTAGTCAACGTCGAACGACGACCCGAAAGCGGTCCAAACGTAGCCGATCGAAGCGCTCGACAAAGAGACGTCGAACACGCGGAAGAAAATAAGACAAGCCTATATAAGGCGTTTGTGTTGTTATATTTTTGTCATTGTTGAATGTAATTAGATGCGGTTCCTATTAGGTCTATTTACTATTGCAGCGTTTGTAGGCACCGTCACGTTGGCCGCTCCTCATACTAACCTCGAACTGATGAACGCTTTAGTCAATGGGGGACGACGACAATATCAAGACATCATGGTGTACAATGACCTGCATAGTATGGTATCTGCGGGCGACCCGCCACACAAAGCGATGTCGTCTGGACTAGAAGGGCTAATGAATGTATACGACAGATTGTATAGTTACGGGTTTTCATTAGCAGGATACCAGTTCATTGGTCTAGCAGTGTCATCAATCAATGCTAGTATATCATGGACTGATCAGTTGGCATTTTTCCTATTGTCGTGTGGGTTTGTGATTTCATGCTTTAGTGCGCTTCTATCGTTTTGTATGTACGAGTATATATGTGGGATACGTAACGAGACAAACGATTTTATCATAGCGGGCATGAACGCGTACCGCCCATGGCTGTTTTTACCACACCCGTTGCTACTCTTTAACACAAGTCTTTTCATTATTCCGTTTAATATTCTCATTCATAGTATGCTGTTACCATATTTTGCAATAGCGATGAATATAATATCGTGTGCGTTGTGTGGTGGGTTCTATATCCATCGACGGATGATTGTAGATAAGCAAGAGTATGCACCTGTTTCGCATGTGTCCAATGTTTTATGTGACCCAGTGGAAGAAACTCTTATTGAAAATGATAATCCACCGACCAACTTATTAAAGCGCAATATTAACAATGCGGTTAGTGTAAGCAATGTAAGTGAGTTATGATCGGAACAATGCCTGTTTTTTTATATCTATTAAATACATAACATAGATAACAATATGTCTTTACGAGAACCTGATGACGCAGATTGTTCACATCCTTGGCACCAACCATTAGGATTTCGTGTATGGAATATATGGGCAACACATCAAGGTAGAACCTTGTTGGAATACAACACAGGACACAAAACTAATCATATCAAATTATTTCATTTCAAAAAACTTTTGGCTGAAAAGGGTTTCAAACTTAGCAATAGTCAGTTATCCAAAATTAAGAGCAAATTATCTATCGACTTTGTGGTTTCAGAGCAATCTGAAAGCGACTTACGTAAAATGTGTGAGTACTGTGGTGTTGAAACAGACATCAAAAAAGTGTGCAACTACTCGGAATCTCAGTTAAACAACTTTGCAGAAAGTCTAGGCCTAGAATTTGATGAATTGGAAGATGTCTTATATAAATACGGAGGCGACGCATATGAGACATACATGCAAAATGCTTAAACCTTACAACATTTCAAACACATACTAAAAATATTATAACGTATATATTATATTATTTTTATTACGGAGTTCTTGTTTGCGATTTGTCCCATTATATGTATACATAATAGGAAATTAAATAATAGTTATAACACGATTATGACTTGATAAACGTTGAATATTTACTGAATATTTATTTTGATATGCGATGAAGTAATGTATATCGTCTAATCAAAAAATACGGATAGATTCCACAAGTTTATCGATATGTAGATAGTCACCTAATTTAACTAGCCAGTTACTGCATCCAGATTTAGATATTTTAAACCAATGATAAAAAAGAATAAAATAACTGATTATGGATGTAAAAATAAGAAGAATATAGTACTTTTCCAAAGTTTTATAATAATATTTAACCAAATATAATGCTATAAATAGACCCAATACTCCAGTAACCATTGTATCCCATAGAAATAAATGACTATTTTTCCATCCATTTTGCAACATAAATATGGGGAATCCATCCCAACATCCATAAACACAAAATATCAGAATTAAAATAGGTGTAATTGATTCATTTACTCGAATATACATATGATATAAAAATGCACCTCCCAATACAACACCAAGAGACCAAAAAGTCATATTTAAATATGCATTCGGAAATGTGCATAAATCATAATCTTCTTTTGATAACCTATTAATTGTAGCCATATAATTCTTACCATATGTAATACAACTTATATATTGAGTTGTTGCCCATAATGTCACGAAAATCAAAAATTTCTTAGTAAGAAACTGCTCCATATGCTTCATTTGTATACCATAATATATTAATCATCATCGGCGTTTTACTATTCGTATTCTAACGATATAAACACATGTATGCATGTAATGTATCCCTGATATATTACATGAACATCGACCAGATGATCCATAAGCGCGCCACACTCACCGATGACCCAGTGACTTCGGTGTACCTAGATAACATTTCCATTGGGCGATACAAGGATATTATCGCTTCTATACAAGAGACACAACGGCTCTTTCATGAAAGCGCGACATGTCAAAACAATCACGCAGCGCAGGCGGACGCATTACAAGACATGGTAAACATTATCCTCAACAAACTCAAAAGCGAGTGCTGTCACGATTATACAACAAAAAACGGCAACAATACCATTTGCAAAAGATGTTCAATATATTTCTAATAACTATTCAGGCATGTTTATCATCATACTTTCGTATTGAATGCGTAGGTTTTCGCATTCTTTCGTAGTTTCGAACCGTTGGGTCATTTGTTTTCGATAAGAGTTGCATTCTCCACAGTTGTCTTCATTTGCGTAATCCACGATGAGGCCACTATTTTCGCGATGTTTCAAAGACCATCTACCAAGTGGAGGTCTGGTTATCTTCCCAGCGCTGCGCACCACCTCCTTAATGTGTGCAAAGGTAATTCTTGTTGGAATGGACATATTTCCTATCTTATTATACATACGTGCTAATAGCATGTATGTATTTCAATTCTATTTTGTGATTTTACTTACGATTTCCACATCTGTTGGGAAGAATGGTATTGTCACGTACGTATGCAGCGCCACCGGTGCCGACGTCTGTGTTCGTCGCAGCGCATCCGCATCCGAATGCCTCCTTGGCGCCCTGGGCGCCTAGAGATGCGGCATCTACGCCGTCATTCAATGTATCTGTTTTCTTGTCATCCTTGCATCCACTCTCCTTGGCAGCCTTGCTGCCCCAGATCACACAGGGTGAATACCATGGCGACTTGCATTCACATGTCTTTTTACGAATATCTGAGATTTCGATAGAGACCTCATCACTGCCAGTCATAATATTGTATATGGAATGAAAGGCAAGGCGGATAATATCGCCTAATGTATAACTACAGCAAGCACACATAGTCATTCCTAGAACAACCCAGACAAGTGCAATGGCGATAAGATATTTCATGGTAGTTGGAACATTCTCAGTCAATGCGTCTAATTTAAAAGCCATGATCGGTAGTATATGGTACGTTGGGATTATTTTTCGGCTAAATCGAAGAAGTCGATGCATGCAGTATAGTCGCACATAACCACTCCATTAGATAGAGAGAACCTTCCTGTGTCGGTAATAAGGTGGTATAGTATTGGGTGTGATGTAGAATGGTCTACAAATGAATATGATTTCATAAATAGTGTTGATTGTGGCGTCTGTGTTTCAACGTCAATAAATACATTGTGCGGTGCGCCGCGCAAGATTGCGTGCGGATTTCCGCCTAAAGGAGAACCAACGTGAGTAGTGGTTTGGCGGATATCAGAACCCAATACACATACTACTCCTAACACTCGCGCACCGTCAGCAAGTTTGTCACCTATGTTGATATGCTTAATGAACACCGCAGTATTATTAGAACATGATACAAGTGTTTCTGGAAATAGACCACCTTCGAACTGTCGATGAATGTTTTCTGGATTAGACTCGAAAGTAGATGAGTTGTTCATCGGATGATGACACAGATGATCACGCACCATATCATCCTCATGGAGTTCATCCCAATCAGAAAATACTGTCTCTCCTATTGTAATATACTTTGTTGTGGTATTGATACAAAATACATACGGATTATTGTAATCATGGTTTGGAGTTGCGTCTGGATGATCTTTTACATATATCCAATCATTGTTATATTTTACGTAATGTTTTCCAGTTACATTTATCCCATCTAGAGAGAACACTTCATTGTCACCTGTTTCAATACGCATTATCGCAGTTACTACACCACCATCTGCCAAGATGGAACCAATTCGAAGTTCACGTATAGGTACAATACTACCTCCAAGACGGGATATAGGTGTGTCTGGTCCAAAACATCCCGATGATGGAGTCGAAGGAACCGCAAGCGGAGACTCTACTCCAAACTGTGCAAAAAATACGACCATAATAAGTAACGGAACCATAATTGAAAGAAAGATAACCGTTAATGTAGCGGCAACCGCCCACAACCATGGAGCAAACCATGCTAATGCAAATGTTAGAAGAATCAAGACAGCGAGTGCAATCAAAATAATGATTACAAGTGTTAGCAACAATCCAAAGAATGACATCATGGAGTAATACACGCCAACAAGCATATAGACACCACTCTTAAAAACTCCTTGTAATTTGGCAAGCATATCTTTAAGAGCGACGATCATGCGTTGCATGGGAGGTAGAAGGTTTGTAAGGCGTGTAAAAAAATCTTTAAATACGGACGCGAGTTGCGTACGAATATATGCAACCATTTTTCGAATATTCTGTAGCACCTGCAACATGCTCTTCCATAATTTCATTATAGGACCTAATATACTTTGAACTGGTTGAACAAAGTACCCAGTGATTTGTTCAAGAGTGGTATTCAAACACGAGTTAAAGTTCTTACCAGTGAATTCGACCCAACTCATATTTTTTGGACGCATGATATTACCTGCAAACGGAATAACATTTGGACTACAACGATTTGCTGCCCAATTACGCCGTATTGGCTCGGCCTTTAACATCATACGTTGATACAGATGAAATATCACTAGAAATACTACAAGAAAGATACAAAACATTAGCGACCCACCATATGTATCAAAATAGGATGTCTTGTCGTATATATTGCTCACGGCATTTATTGTTTGTTGAATATTATCCATGTACTCTACGCGGAAAATATTCGAAGGAATTATATGCATCATGATAATCAAAGCACAATTATCGCAGTTTGTCAGGGATTGCGTCATCATCCCAATCCCAGAACTCATGCTCACCAATACATATTCGATGGTCGTCTGTAATCAGACAAGAAAACTCCGTTGGACACATTACTGTGTGAACCGCATTTGGATGTTCCCGTACTCTGATATATTTCCCAGTGTTACGATTAAGAATATAATGTGAACCAGTAACTAATGTAGAAGACGTCTCTGATTTGTTAGGAAGGCGAAACATTGTTTCCTCATTTTCATTTGCGATACACATAGTTCCAATTACTCTACTTCCATTATTCAATACATTTCCTAAACACAGTTCTTTCATGGGTTTTTTCTCTCCATCTTGTAAAGTTATCAAAGTATCTGGGTCAAAACATAATGATCTTGTCATTTGTCCTGGTGGACCACTCCATACACTTCCTAATGTCATGCGAACGCCATCCATCATATACATAAAGGTTACTACTGTTCCTGAAAGTTTAGCAATACTATCTTTGATTGCAATTGTTATTTTTTGAAACTCAAATACCAGATTTACAAAAATACCCATCACAGAACCCATTATCCCTCCGAAGGAGTCACGAATAAAAGCAATCATCTTACGGAAGTTCTGAAGACTACCCATGGTATCTGTTGCCATAGATTGCATCGAACTTATCGTAGACCAAATTGGTTGGAGAAGGTATCCCATATAATTGGCCTGCATGTTCTGCACACAATGGGTAAAATTCTTACTAACATCATCAGCAAACGGCATATACACTGGATTACATCTATACTTTGGCCAGTTTTTGCGTATTTCTTGCAGTCGCAGAAAAATAGAAATCACAAAGATCAATGCTAAATAAGCCATGTTCACATATACAAAATTAAACCAATCGCTTCCTCTTGGCATTATTTCAGGTGACTGTATGTACTATACTATACGAGGAAAACATATTTGCCGAGGTAGGCGCGCTTTATGATTGTGGTTCGGGAACATTGGAATCAAGCGCCGACTGTGCTTCCATATTCATTCCATTCGATTGTGCTAAGGTTGTTTGAGCATCAACCGTCTGGTCACCACCCCCACGGTCGGGATACATAGGTGTATTAACCTCTGCCATGACATAACCTTCACCGCATTGGCTACTACCACCACGCATACTCTTCTTCTTATGCTTCTTACCTTTTTTACTTTTTTTACCCCGTATGCGACGAGATGTGCGACGTTTACTTTTACGACGTCTAGATTTATGCATACGTCTCTTACTCTTCTTACTCTTCTTACTCTTCTTACTCTTTGTAGGTCGACGACGGCGAGTACGACGGCCGCCACCAGTAGCGTTATTCATATTGTTTTGTGAATTACTATCTGACACGCTTTGGTTATATGCGTTTTCTTGAGGGGTTGTTCCATGCGCCATACCCGCAGATTGTTGTGCAGGACTGCTAGCAGGGGTAGTATCGTCTGAATGGTTTGAATGTGCAGGCTGTAGTGCAGGCGACATATAGAATAGGTGAATACTATTTATTTTGCGCGCTAAATAAAAATGGTATAAATATAACAGTAATATACAAGTATACACCATGGCTAAAATGGATGACAACGCACGACTCCAACTCCAGAAAATGGTAAGCGAAAACAACGTAGAAGACCAAACTGGTCTCATACGCGAACTAAAACATAGTCACAAACTTGCTGCAGATATTCGCGCACTTCAACAAGTAAAGGTACGCTTCGCTGGAAACAATGAAGCCATTCATGAGAACGGTGTTCAAGAATGTACATTCCTACACACATACTATACAGATATCTACAATAAGGTAAAAAATGATGAGATTGATTTGCTATTGCTAAATAGGTTTCTCAACGTTCTGCGTAGCATCGAAGACGGAGAAGTTGACCAACACGAAGGGTCTTTTGTTGTAGGCACGATCCTCAAAGAAATCTATATTGATAGTGCGCTAAAAAAAGGTGAAAAATTAGATGCAGAACATGCTGAAAATACACAACCTGTAGCCCCTACACACCATGTTTCATGGAGTGAGTGGAGAAAAACACATCCAAAAAATTAACAATATTTTCAATTATCTAAACATTCTAATCTAAGCGAATATTTACAATTAACGGGTAGTGGTCGGAGTTCATCTTACCACAATATTCTGGATATCCATGATAAATACCCACACTCTCTACGCGGTCTAATAACCCTGTAGTAACCAACACGTGGTCAATCATGACTATCTCGTTTGCGGTTGCTTCACAATCGCCATTCTTATCCCACCAGTTAGTACCACGATACTGTTGAGGAATTTTATACGCAACATTTGTAAGCATATTACCTTTCACTATAGACAACACATTTGACGTAGGACGACTTGTATTTTCATCTAACACATCGTCATCATAATCGTTAAAATCTCCCATGACCACCACTTCGTAGCCATCTGCGACGTGCTGTTCTACAATATCTGCGATTACCAACGCCTGTGCTTCGCGCTTTGCGCATCGCTCGGGGTCCGTGGGATACGCGATCAAATGCACTGAAATTATTGCTGCGCGAATACCATTCCAGTCGAAATGAGCAATAGAATGTTTACTCACACCAGAATGACCACCACTCGATGCATCAATACCACAGGATGACCCAGACACAGGGTAAGCGTAGGTTGCATCACTTCGAGACAATGGCTCAACTGGAGGGATCTTTGACAACAAACCTACATTCTGACCTGTAGACGTATCTGTTCCAGGAATAAGATATCCACTATACTCGGGGGAAAGTAATGCACCCAGAGCATTCACTTCATTGATCCCCTCTACTTCACACAAATTAATAATATCAGGAACAAACTTATCAATAACAGTCGCCACATAATTCATATGGTCAACCGCTTCGGTTTTGTTATTCCAAGTACAACCAGCACCAGGACAGTCTGCATTCTTGTTATAGTCCAAGAATAACCACTCAACGTTATACTGCATCAGACGCAGTGTATTGGATCGCACTTGTGGTGGGGGGACAGTAGCATCGACCAAATAGGCGATGGACAGACTTCCGAAAAGACAAAGAAGGTGAGTGAACATTCTATACTATCTACGTATATTATGCTCATGGAATAGTTCATCAATAATCGTATCAATTTATTTGCAAGTACACTATACGGATATGAATATAATACACAACAAATATCATATCGTACGATATGGAGAATTTGCAACAAACGGTAATACTAAACTATTCTATAGTATTTTTGCAGGAACTCTATGTCTCAACGACTATCGCGAACGAAACTCAACAGACTGCTTCCTAATCGCAACAGGGGCATCCGTAATATGGACCATAGTAGAGATATATCTACATACAAGCGGGACACGAGTCATTAAACCTATGTTCATTGGACTGAAATCCAACCCTAACATGCAGATAATTCTTCCAACAGCCGTAGGTGCAATACTTCAGGGAGTTCAGGAGGGTGGTGTTGTAACCACTATAGGTCTCTACTATGGAGACCGAATACATCATGTATCAATACTTGTACGAATGCATCTATTCATTGCGGTTGTCATTGCCAATGTATGGTTACGCGAGACCAACGTGGGGACGAATATAGTCGCATCCAAACGTCAAGTGAACACAACTGGTTCTATGCTACTTATAAGCGCAGCAACCGCGTTTGATATGATGATGCTATGGAAACATCCCGAACATATATACAGACAAATGGCTATGCTATCAGTCATGGTATACATATGTGCATGGTGGACATTTGTCGCTTGGTACAGAGGATTTCGATCTGTAGAGATTCATGTAAAACGAGATACTAGAGAGAACGAACATCAAGAATATATAATCAAACCTGCTACTACAAGTGAGTTATTTGCAGTACTGGGATACGATCTATTGTTCGAAGTGGGTATAGCATATCTCGTATTTTACAATATTTTCCTTATTTAGGAGAAAAATTGAAATGTCAAACATATTCATAAACTATACAACAACCAACACAATATGGAACAGGTAACTGTATCAGCACAAAACACACAGTGGAGAGAGACAAGAAAACCTAAAATCCCACAAGTACTTCTGAATATGGTATGGGAGTACGACGGAAGACACCGCAAACAATTCAAGGAGTGCGTTCAAGACCTGACACGATACACCACCCATTCGCTCATGATAGACAGAATACATGGTGACATACAGTCTTACAATGTGTATTTATATATTCATGCTAAAGGACATCGCGCATTATCTAAAAAGAAACTGGTGTCATTTTCAACATACGTCCTATCACGTATAGCACAACGGGGAGATACAGTTCCCACCAATAATTTGTGTCCGTATAACCTACGGAAGACATATCCTCGACAAAATACGGACAATAATGGGGCAAGTGAATAACATACCCGACCATCCAAGAGATATTGTATTTTTATCTTGGGATACACTATAACATATGTCTTCTAAAATCCAACCACAAAAACCACAAAAACCACCAAACCCTAACGAATCATATACAGGACCGAGAACTAATCTTCAACACCACTACCCTGTGAACAAAAAGGGAGGCTCTCCTGAACAACAACCTCCTCCTATTAAACCTGCATACGATGAGTGGAAGAGAAAGAATCGTGCAGTTATTCAGAAGCCAGAGAAGCCAACCTATGGGGAACTTTTTCCACCAAAAGGACAAAAGGGAGGCAGAACAAGACGTCGCAAGGGGAGAAAGTCAAAAAGAGCCAAACGTTCTCACAAGAAGACACGCCGCGCACACAAAAAGAGCAAATCACACCGCAAGAAACGTTAAGGTTGATTGCATCATTGAATATTTAGGACGAGAATTTTGAACCAGCATGATAATTTATATATCTTATTGTATATTATAATGTCAACACCAGGCGCACCCAATCCGTATCTACATGGAAGAACCCCGGCAACAGTACATCAACATCCTGATGATGCAATGACACTACCTGGACAGACTCGTAGTAATCAACAATGGGCTGCACGTGAAATATATGAAAATAGTGAAGGCCGCAATCTTATGAATGATTTCGGTAGGCCTTCACAAACACCACCAACTACACCACCAACTACACCACGAGGAGGCGCAAGAGGCAACGGTTTGAAATGTGGTTCAAATGC
>JGI20157J14317_10004196_pt1 | contig 11196 bp, 9 predicted proteins | sample COG_07_FD_14317 | JGI IMG/M metagenome (IMG submission 14317)
ATAAAATGAAAATAGTACTACAATTAAGTTTATTACTAATTCAGCTTGCAAAGTATAAAAATATTTTATTTTAGTTCAAATGCAATTTTTCCATTTACAAAAGTTTGCATTATTTTACCCTTAAATAAGTGTTTTTCAAATGGTGAATTAGTTGCCTGACTAACCCCTTCTCTACTCCCATATTCCCATTCTATATTTGGGTCAAATATTGCTATGTCTGCTGGCATATCAATTGATAAATTTCCTGAGTCTATTTCTAGGATCCTAGATGGGTTACTTGACATTGCTTTAATTAACTTCGTCCAACAAAATTCCTTGTTTTCTTTTAGTGTTTGATAACAACTTGATAAATTAGTTTCGAAACTTATTACTCCCGCAGGCGATAAATCATATTCCACATTTTTTTCATGTTCTTGAAATGGATTATGAGCGGTTGAAACACAATCGATAGTACCTTCTAGCAATGCATCTACTAATGAGAGTCTGTCAATTTCTTCACGAATCGGGGGTGACATTTTGAAATTCGGGTTAAACCCTGTTATACAGTTTTCATTAAAACATAAGTGGTTTGCTGTTACATCAGCAGATATTTTGATACCTTTGTCCTTGGCGGATTTTATTAATTCAACAGAACCTTTCGAAGAAATCGAAGTTAAATGAATTTTTGTATCAATACTTTGAGCAATTGATATTGCTCGCTGAACATAGAGTTCCTCTGCAATCCTTGGGTAACCACCCAATCCCATTTTTAATGCTAATGGCCCATCGTGTGCTGAACCATTTTTGGACAATGATATATCTCTTGGTAAATCAATTACTAATAATCCAAACATAGACGCATACTCTACGCCCTTAGAAAATATTTGATTATTCTGTGTCGTGTTTGGGCAGTCAGTTATTGCGATTACCCCGGTTTCTTGAAGAGAACCCAACGGGGCAAGCTGCTCTCCTTTTCCATCTTGAGTTAAATTACCGCATAAATGAAATTTAACACATGCTTCTTTTAATATTCTATCTTGTATGAATTGGATTGTACCGGGATTGTCTGGCTTAGGAGTGGTGTCGGGCATAAGCAAGACAGAGGTATACCCACCCGCTGCTGCTGCGTGCGAAGCGCTTAATATATTTTCTGTCTGCCCTCCAGTAATATTTTTTAGATGAAACCTCAAATCTACAAGGCCGGGAAATATTATTTTGTCACTGACATCGATTGTCGTGATAATCTTAGAATCGAGATTGCTGGGTTTTGCGATTATTTTCTCTTTTTGAAAGTAAAGATCTTGGATATTGTTCACTCCATTAACGGGATCAATAACCCTACCTCCTTGCAGGCATGTAATGCTCATAAATTGGTTGCTCCTTGCATTGTACATAAATAAAGAATTGCCATTCTTACCGCGATCCCATTGCTAACCTGATCCAGGATAACTGATTGTGGCGAGTCCGCTAGTTCTGAATCTAATTCAACGCCTCGATTTACCGGACCTGGATGGAGAATTAGAGCACCTTTTTTTAACCACTGTTTCCTGTCTTTATTTAATCCAAAAACTTTGGTGTATTCTGCGAGTGATGGAAAATGGCTTGAAGATTGCCTCTCGTGCTGAATCCTCAAAAGCATAACTGCATCAGCATCTTGCAGTGCCTCCTCTAAATTATGACTGACACGTGCCCCCATACTTTCAAATTGCTTGGGAACTAGAGTAGATGGTCCAGCAAGCGTAACTTCAGCCCCCATTTTAGATAAAGCCCAAAAGTTCGACCGTGCCACTCGACTAAACAATATATCTCCCAAAATTGTTATTTTCTTGCCCTCCACAGTTCCTAATTTGTCCTGGAGCGTATATAAATCTAACAACGCTTGGCTTGGGTGTTCATGAGCTCCGTCCCCAGCATTTATAATTGGAACATCCACTATCTTGGAAAGAAATAATGAAGCACCAGGAGAAGAATGACGAAGGACGATCGCGTCTGCACCCAGTGCCTGTATGTTCATTGCCGTATCTCGTAATGTTTCTCCCTTAGTTAAGCTACTGGACTGTTCCGCGACCGAAATTACATCAGCATGTAATGACTTTGCAGCTACCTCAAAGGCAATCCTTGTTCTTGTGCTTGGTTCCATAAACAGGTTCACCATTCTCTTCCCGCGCAAGTAATTCTTATTGGACATATCACCTTCCGTCTCCTTTTTAAACAATTTTGCTAATTCTAAAATTTGAGTAATTTCATTATGAGAAAGTTCCTCAATTCCGAGTAGGCTTTTACGAGTCCAATTAGATATATCCATCTTGGTATTTGATTAAATAGTAGCGATTTTAATCTTTGCTGGAAAGATAGTTTTTTAAATTCATGCTATTTTTGTTTATTTCCAAAAGGTATCCTGTTTAAGGCTAAACTCATTTTTATCATGACTTTCTTCTTGAATATGCTTTGGAGAAGCTCCTGAACGTTCGTTTAATTGATCATTTCGCTTCTTGATCATATTTCTAAGAATTTCTTTTATTTTTTGCTTCATCCATATCGATGTCGGTGAACTTTTTCGATAATCAGCGGGCCCATTATTATGTACCCTTGAGCGCTCCACTAAATCACAGGATTGTTCAAATTCCTTTTCATTGGTGGGATCATAAACTGCATATGTTTTTCCGCCCATTTGTTTAACTACAGTAAATACAGGAACATCACTGGGGCCATCTGCGACATAAATCATTTGGTCTACAGGAACCCGTCGGTCTTCATGGGGTATAAAAGTATTCACATCAATCGATGAATTCTTGTTGCATCCTTTATTGATCTCAAATATGCAACGTGTCTTTATGGTGTTATCTACAGTCATACCAACCTGAGAAATTTCCAAATCTAATGGCAGTGAAAACTCAGTTTGACTCATAAAGTTAGGGGGCAATGGAGATTCAATGAACTCACAGGCAAATATATCTTCAACATAAGGCGAAATTTTAGTTCCTTCTATGATTTTTGAAATCCCAGTACTTATGATATAGTGTTCGATTTTAAAATCGTAACCGGCAAATTCCGTTTGATTTGCTATTTTAGTCAATTCAACAAAAAAGTCCGGCAGTCCAGGATAAAATTCGATTTCTCCTCCCAATTCTTTTAACCTTTCATTCGTTAATCCGCGCATTGGACCATTTTTAACATAGCTTAGCAAGTGATTGAGATAAATGGTATCGGGCGAAACTTTCATACCGCGAGACGAATATAAACCAGGTAGTTGGTTTACCTCTGACCAAAAAGATGTTTCGTTTATTCCGTAATGCTTAAACAAAGGTTTTTGCATGTATCCAGGAATTAAAGTTTTATCAAAGTCCCAAACACAGGCAATTATGTTTTGTCCATGTATCTGACGATTTTGTTGATTTGGGTTCATTTACTAGTTTTAAAGAAATTTTGTTCTGTTATGGTATGGTCCATGGTTGATTTACCAAACATTGAACCCTTTCTGCAACGATACAATGAACTTGAATCCAAACTTGCGGATCCGTCCGTTTTTAAAGACCAAGAACTCGCTACTAAAATTTCTCGAGAACACAGTAAGATAAAAGTTATTCTCGAACAATTTGAAGAAATTTCGATTTGCCAAAAGGCGATAGAAGATGCCAAAGAATTAATCAATGAACCTGAGTTTGCCGAAACAGCAAAGGAAGAAATTGAGAAATTAGAAATTAAAATCCCCTCTTTACATAAAACTTTACTTTATTCCATGCTGCCAGAGGATCCGGACTTAGGCAGAAATACAATTATAGAAATTCGAGCGGGAGCAGGAGGGGGAGAGGCTTCGCTTTTTGCATCCGATTTATATAGAATGTACTGCAAACTAGCAGAAAATAAGAATTGGAATTTCGAATGTATGAGCCAAAGTACTTCAGAAACAGGAGGATTTAAGGAAGTTATATTTCTTTTAAAGGGCAGGAATGTGTGGTCAAAACTTAAATTCGAAAGCGGGGTTCATCGTGTACAAAGAGTACCAGTAACGGAGGCCAGTGGAAGAATTCACACATCAACCGCGACAGTGGCAGTTCTACCCGAAGCGAGGGATGTAGAAATTAAAATTGACCCGAGTGAATTGGAAATAAATGTTTGCCGAGCAAGTGGGCCAGGGGGCCAGGGTGTGAATACAACTGATTCAGCAGTACAGATTTTGCATAAACCAACAGGACTTACAGTTTATTGTGCCGATGAAAGATCGCAATTGAAGAATAAAAATAAGGGCATGACTGTTTTAAAATCAAGATTATTGAATTTAAAACAGACAGAAGAAAGAGAAAAATACGCAAAGGAAAGAAGAGACCAAGTTGGGACTGGAGATAGGAGTGAGAGAATAAGAACATATAATTTCCCACAAAGTAGAATCACCGACCATAGAATAAATTATACATCACATGCATTAAATGAAGCATTATTAGGAGATTTAGATCATTTGTTTGATGCACTTAGCCAAGAGGACCAAAAGATTAAATTAGAAAATATGCTTTCTGAAAATGAATAAACCTCCGTTATCATTTTTGGAAATCATAAATTTATCTACTGAATTTCTGAGAAAAAAAGGAGTTCCTAGTCCTAAATGTGATGTGGAATGGATTGTGTCATTTATAACCAAGAAGAAAAGAGTAGAACTATATTTAGAATTTGAAAACCCGGTCGACCTAGAGTACCAAAATCAGATTAGAGAATTTGTTATTAAACGGGGAAAAAGAATTCCACTTCAACATATTCTTGGAAAAGTTAACTTTGCAGGAGTTGAGTTATATTGTGATAATAGAGCATTGATTCCAAGACCCGAGACAGAATACCTGACCGAATTAATAAATGAAAGAATCGGAAAAAAATTAAGTGGAAAATTTTTAGATTTAGGAACAGGAAGTGGTGCGATACTGATAACGCTTTGCAAGACAAATAAACTTTGGGACGGAATCGGTTTAGATAAATCTAGTGATGCAATTGATCTCGCTAATCAAAATGCATCGTTTCATAAATTAAAAAATGTACACTTTAAAAAATTTGATTGGGATAACCAAAAACTAGAGAATGTTTACGATATAATTGTTTCTAACCCGCCCTATTTAAGTATTGAGGAATGGAAAGAAGCAGAAAGTGAAGTAAGATTATATGATCCAAAAATTGCACTTGTGTCTACAGGTGGCACTGCAGATTTAATTAAGATAATTGAACATGCTAAAACCAATCTTCGTAAAGATGGAATGATCGCTCTCGAAACTGGATTAGGACATAAAAATACTTTGATACCCAGAATGGAAAACTATTTTTATGACATTGAAGTAATTAAAGATTTTTCAAGCAGAGAAAGATTTATCATAGCGAGAAAAAAATAGTTACTAGATTTCATCTTTTAATTCCTTTTTTTGGTGCGTCAAGTTTCTTGATTCTATCATGCCAACCCAGTCAGACATAACCCGACATGTTTCGTGTAATCTTATATCGAAATTTGAAGGAGATTTATAAAGATTGGTTGCGTTACTATCTTCATTGTCCTCGCCCCTAACTTCTCGTGACTTTGTATTCTGAATATCAACAATGTTAAGATTTATATTCTTTCTGACAAAAGCATTTTTTGAAAGAATTTCAAAGTCATCAGACATTGAATCACTAAATTTCTGGTTTTTGATTTTCTGATCCCTGCGGTTTTGGAGATTTAAGGATAGAGTAGTTTCCTCTCTCTTATTTTTATACCAATTTACATCTTTATTAAGGTAAACAAACTCGGGCAATAATTGTTGTCTTTCTAAACTTTTCTCTTTTAGATTTTGAATATCATCTATTTCATAAACAAATTCACTTGCGGGCCGCCTGAAATTGACTGCAGCAATACTATCGCAAGGTAAGGCATTATCCAAATCCGATTCTCCGATTGGCAGATAGGTGTTGATAGTTGGCATCGAAATATCACTTTCTACGCCTTGAATTTGAGTACTTTTACCGGACGGTAAATAATATTTTTGAATTGTTATTTTCGCTGCACTTTTCTTACCAGAAGACGCGTTAAAGTTAAATGGTAAATTCATTTGTATGAGAGACTGAACCGTTCCTTTCCCGTGGGTTGTTTTGTCACCAACAATAATCGCTCTCTTGTGGTTCTGTAATGCTCCCGCAACGATTTCAGAGGCGGATGCGCTATATCTAGAAACCAGAACTATAAGAGGACCATCCCAAGCTAATTTAGGGTTGAAATCAAATTTCTTCCGAATCTTTCCGTCGGTACTCTTAACCTGAACAACGGGCCCCCTCGAAATAAATAAACCGGCTAAGTTGACCGCTTCACTTAAATAACCGCCACCATTTCTTCTTAAATCAAGTATAACTCCTTCTGTTTCTTCCGCTTTTAGCTTTTCTAGTAATTCTTCTACATCATCTGTTGCTTTTGGACCACTTCCACTAGAGCCATAAAATGTTCGTAATTCAATAACTCCTATTTTTCGATCAACCTTGTCGAAATTAACTTTATGAATTGATGCAGATGCTAAATTTGATGTGAGTTTAATTTTGTCTCTAACAATTCTTACTACCTTGGTCGATGCCGGATCGTTGACAGGTTTTATCTCGAGTCTAACAACAGTGTCTTTAGGACCTTTGATCAACTCGACAATCTTGGATAGTTTCATATCTACAACGTTCACAAATTCACCCTCCGCTTGTGCCACTTTAATAATCTGATCTTTCGATTTGAGTTCTCTTGAGGATTCTGCAGGTCCGCCTGGTAATAGTTCTGTAATAGTACAATAACCATCAATATCCGATAAAACTGCCCCAATCCCAACTAGCTCATTATTCATAGTTTGATTAAACTTTTCTTTTTCTTTTATGTTCATAAAAGTAGTGTGGGGGTCAAACATTTGAGTTAAAGTGCTTAAATATAATTCTTGCACATCCGTAGACTCAAATTCAATTATACTTTTTTTCCAACGCTCGTATCTTTTACGAACTTTAACCTTAGAATCAGTAGAAAGTTTTTCCAATTCACTTTTACTAAATTCAGTATTGGTTGAATTGGTTTCAATGGAAGACAAGACTTCACCAAGGATTTCAAATTCAATTAGTCTCTTCCACAATCCATCTAATCCCTCATCGCTAGTTTCCCAATCCGCTTCTTCCCGATCGAATTTATATGAATTATTTGAATCAAAACTAAAGTCAGATTCTAAAAAATCCAACACCCAGTCTAATCTTTTGATGGATTTCGTTTTATAAAAATTATAGATTTCAAATCCAGGAAATAAATTTCCTTGCTCGAAGAAAGTAACTAAAGTTGGAGAATACCGATTGATAAATTCTGTTACATCAGTTTGAGTGAAATATAATTTTGATTTATCTAACTTATTTAAGTAACTCGTAACGAAATCTGTTGAATTAAGGTTTTTTACAGATACTTTATTAAAATGAGCTTGCTGAAGGGCTTGAATTAACCATTTAGTTTCCTGCTGCATTAGTGATGTGGGTTTTATATCACCCGCCTTTATTTGCTTAGGACAAACAAGATTAATTGTAACCAAAATTAGATATGGTACTAGTAATTTAGTTGAAAAATTATAGGTAAACATGGTCATTTTGTATTAAAGATTTAATTTCTAAGCAAACTTTTTGCTTTATCTAAAGTTATCTTTTCTTTGGAAGTTAAGGCACCGAAACCGGATTCATTAATTTTATCTAATATGCGATCAACCTCTTTTTGTAATTCTGAAGTACTAGAAAAATTGATTTTAAAATCGCTATTATTTACAGTGGGGGAACCACTCCTTTTGGATGAAAACTTAGACTTCGAATTATCGAGAACAAATGAAGGAAAATTCTTGCCTTGTCGAAGGAAGTAAAAAACCAATCCGCCGGCTAAAAGTCCTCCTAGGTGAGCAGAATGAGCAATATCTGAAGAGGATGAAATTTCGTTGAACAGAAATCCATATACTTCAATACTTAAAACTCCAATCAAGATCCATCGAGGCTTTACCTTACAAGGTAAAACAAAAAACAAAAGAAGAGTAATAGGATTATCTGGTTGTTTTAAGCAATATATTGATAAACAAGCCATAACCATTGAAGAAGAGCCCAATAAAAATTGCCCGCTATTATTAAATGTTAACCAAAAGAAAGCACCAAGAGCAGAGCCAATAAATAATAAATAGATGAAATTTGTTTTACCAATGTCAGACTCAACCGCTCTCCCAATAAAATAAAGACCCAATAAATTAAATATCAAATGAAACGGGCCATCATGAAAAAAAGAATAAGTGAAGGGGGTCCAAAGCAAGAAACTAAAAATTGCTTCTGCAGAAAAATATAGATTTTCAAAAATAAAATTATTTATGGAAGCAGAGAAAACACCAATAATTGAATTAACGAGAAAACAAACTATGAGAACGACTATGAGAATGTCTACAACGGATTTGTGTTGGGAAGAAAAGGGATTCTTCATGTATGGTCGGTCGTATAACATTTTCCCAAATTAGTTTTTTCTGTTAATAGTGCAAATCTCGATTTGAAAAAACCTTTTAGTTACTGATGAGAAATCCTGTGGTAAATATACTAATTCCGTATATTTTTTTTATTCTACTTTTTGAAAATCAAGTTTTTGAAAATGCATTAATAGTATATATTTTCATATTTTATGCTATTTTAAAGTTTTTTACTTCTAGCTATTTTTTGGTTAGGAAAAATAAAATAATACTTCTAGTAATATTCGAAATACTACTATTTTTCAATTTGTTTGGAAACTATAATTTTAGAATATTACAAGCCCTTGAAGATATTCCAAAAAGAGAAATACTTTTAGATGTAAAAATTAAGAAAAAAATATATAACTTAGACTATAATTATTATGTTGCAAAAATAAAGACTGCACCAAAGGTAAATGAATATTTAGTAAATCAAAATATATTATGCAGATTTGAAAGTAATGAACTCGAAAATTTGACGGAAGAGAAAATCCAGGTAGGAGGAGTTCTTTCAACCGAGTTTATCAATAATCAAAATCTTGCTACCCTTAAATACTGTAAAATATTAAATAAGACTGGAGTTAAGACGACAGGTACTCTCGTTCAATTAAAACTTCTAGTAGAAAAAAAACTACTTATTTCTGCAAAAAATGAAGAACAATTAAACGCATTCTTTAACGCTATTCTTTTAGGCAATAAAAACATGTTGTCTGATTCACAGAAATTAACATTTCAAAATAGCGGTACTTTACATCTTTTTGCAGTGAGTGGTCTTCATGTAGGATTTATATATTTAATTATAAAATTTCTGATTTCTATAATAACATATAACCGATATATATCTGAAATAGTAGTTGCGGTGATATTATTTATTTATTTGGATATGGTTAATTATCCACCATCTGCCTTAAGGGCATGTATGATGATAAATATTTGGCAATTATCTATTATTTTTTTTAAGAGGAAAAGTGCTTTATGCTCATTGTCTACCTCTTGCTTGCTGATTCTTATCATTGAGCCATCCTCATTAATGGAAATTGGATTTCAATTATCTTACACTGTCGTCACATCTATTATTGTTTTTAATATACAAGCAAAAAAGTGGAATGAGAAATATAAATATACTATTATTAGTTTTTTTATAAATTCACTACTTACCAGTTATTCTGCCTTTTGTGGAAGTATGTTACTTGTTTATGATTATTTTAACATCATAGTACCAGGTTCGATAATAATAAATATAATAGCAATTCCTATTGCATTTATATTTATAATATTTATTTTCTTGATGTTGTCATTATCAGTATTTATTGAAATTGATTATTTTTCAATACTATTTTCAGGACTTTATAATATATTAGATTATCTTTTAAACATTTTCACTGTATCTGATTTAACTTATTTTAAAATAGAAGGGAAAAACGAATTAGATAACTCAATTCATTTTTTTTATTTAATTACTATTCTTTTACTCGCTAATTTAATTAAAAAAAATAGTACTAAAATAGTAATCCAGATCTTTTTCCCGATCGTTTTGTTTTTATTCTATACTTTAATTAGCATTTAAAGTTTGTAAAAAAGAAACTGTTAGAATTTTTTCTGCTATTAAACCGTTAGTTCCAAATTTAAAATTATTATCTCCAGTTAATAATCGACAAAACGGTGTTGTTTTATCTCCTTGTGAAGACCTTAATTTACTTATTTCTGAGATCTCTTTGCCTAAAGAATAATAATTATAAGATGATAGTTGAGCTTGTTTCAGTATTTCAAGTGCATCTTCTCTTTCTTCCTCCTTACAGATACAAATTGTATAGACCTTTAGTCCTCTTTTCCTAAATATTTTATATTTTGAAGAAATAGTTATTAAATTTTCTCGATTTTGTTTTTGGTTTTCATGTAAACTCCATATGTAGAAAAACTTAGGATAATTTGTTTTTTGTTTAATAAAAAAATTTAGTCTTCTTTCATCGGCATAATTTATTTGGATTGTTTCACCCGAATATCTTCTTTTTACATTTTCGGCTAAATAAAGATCTTTTTTAAATTTAACTGCAGTACCAAAGTTCCTAGTTCTGTTAAATTCTACCTTTTCCCCGTTCATTAATCTTTTTATATTTTGATTAAGTTCTCCGTTTTTTATCTCCTCTGGTTTTTCATGGTTCCCTAATCTGCCTGAATATATAATTTTTCCAAAACTATCATAAAGGTATGCACTGGGGGTAATTTTTACCTCTAAGCTTTTGGTTACTATTTGTTCTTTTCCGTCATAAATATAAGGGAAATTATAACTCTCACTTAAAGCTCTTTCTTTCATTTCCTGAAAAGAATCTCCTGAATCTGAATACGCTAATTCATCTGGTAGAATTGCATTTTCAAAATTGGGGGAAAATACAAGTATTTTGATACCCCCTGATTTCCATTCTTCGCTACATTCAACTAATTTCTTTTGAAATATTTGGGATATCTTACAATGATTCGATAAAAAAATCAGTAAAGTTCCTTGTTCACCAATAAGGTCTTTATTCGTATAGACCTTCGAATCTACTCCTTGTAGGGCAAAGCGATTAATTTCTTCAAGAGTGAATTTCTTTTCGTTTCCCATTACTACAGTAGCTAATACCTTTAGTATTAATATAATCGTTACTTTCTTTATAAGATTTTCTGTGTTCATAATGTTTGAATATCTTCTAAACAATGAGTAGAAGGTTATGTTTACTTAATTTATTTCACAAATGTA
>JGI20157J14317_10004202_pt1 | contig 11187 bp, 16 predicted proteins | sample COG_07_FD_14317 | JGI IMG/M metagenome (IMG submission 14317)
TCAAATTTTTTAAAAATTTATTGTGTTTATTGTCTATATCTCTGTATGTACGTTTATTTACACGATGAATGTATAATCTATTTAAAAATGTTTTATCACTATTATTGACCCCAAAACGATGAGAATCTTCGATATTATCTTCATAACTATCCGTGTTCGCCATTAACACACAAAAAAATAGCTTTCTTTCTTTCTACAATAAATTTAATTTTGGAGTTGTGTTAACCAAAACAAATGAATACGCTAGAGATTTTGTGTTTTGATAAGATAATTTTAAACTTATTTGATGAAATAGATTATACACTATTTGATGAAAAACATAAAATTTTTGATATATTATTCAATAAATATAAAGTCCCTAGGAGCGTATTGAATAAATTTAAATATGAATTAATAATTCTAGGAATTAAACAAAATATTATAGAATTTGCATCATTGGATGAAAGTTTAAGATTAAATAAGCATATTGTTATTATCAGACAAAGATATTATTATGGCCGCTATAAAACAAAATGTTAATGCGTTGTATTATTCAGACGAAGCTTTAAAAATGGACAAAGATATTAAACTTTTGGTCATTAATTATTGGGATCTTCAGAGTTTAGCTGCGTGGGATATTACGGACGAACAAATTCGTATTTTAGATTATATCTTGATTATCTTTATTATCTTTATTATCTTTAGATATATTATTCATATGTTTGGAATTATATGAATAATATATCTAAAGATAATAAAGATATAATGTTATCGGCCGTCATTTATAACGATTTAACTTTAAAATATGCAAGTAGACGATTAAAAACCGTCAAAGATATAATTACAACTGCTATACAAAATAATCCTGGAGCATGGGAATCTTCGATATTATCTTCATAACTATACGTGTTCGCCATTAACACACAAAAAAATAGCTTTCTTTCTTCAATAAATTTATTTTTGGAGTTGTGTTAACCAAAACAAATGAAGAATTATGAATACACTAGAGATTTTGTGTTTTGATAAGATCATTTTAAACTTATTTGATGAAATAGATTATACACTATTTGATGAAAAACATAAAATTTTTGATATATTATTCAATAAATATAAAGTCCCTAAGGTCGTATTGAATAGATTTAAATATGAATTAATAATTCTAGGAATTAAACAAAATATTATAGAATTTGCATCATTGGATGAAAGTTTAAGATTAAATAAGCATATTGTTATTACTGCCCTAAAAAATAATTACAACGCATTAAAATATACAAATGATATTGTAAAAACCGACAAAGATGTTATGATGGTTGCAGTTAAAGAGAGTGGATGGTTTTTAGAATATGCTAGTGATGATTTAAAAAATGACAAAGATGTTGTTATGAGTGCAGTTAAAAAAAGCGGATGTGCCGTATATTTTGCTAGCAAATTATTAAGATCAGACAAAGATATTATTATGGCCGCTATAAAACAAAATGTTAATGCGTTGTATTATTCAGACGAAGCTTTAAAAATGGACAAAGATATTAAACTTTTGGCCGATTATTGTTACCGTATTCAGAGTTTAGCTCCGTGGGATGGGGATATGACGGACGTACAAATTCGTATTATAAATGAAGATTATCAGTATGATGTTTGGGATTATATAAATGATATAAAGTTATTCGGCCGTCCGTCATTTATAACGATTTAACTTTAAAATATGCAAGTAGACGATTAAAAACCGTCAAAGATATAATTACAACTGTTATACAAAATAATCCTGGAGCATTATATTTTATAGAGAGTAAATCGTTGAGGTTGGACATTAAAAACATATTGTCGAATATCTCGGTTGATTGTGTAGGATTCAGATATAACTTAATATTAAGTTATATATTACTATGACTAAAACCATTTAACTTGTTTCAGGTTTTGGTAGAGCTTTATGTTTATTTTTTCTTTATTGTGGATCATTCATCAGAAACTACAAAATAAACTTTATAAAACCAAAGTATTCGTTTCTAAGAACATAATATTTCAATGGGAAGAAGATTTACTCAAATTTTTTAAAAATTTATTAAGTTACACACTAATATTCGACCCAAAAAATGAAGAAGATCTAGACAAATAATTCTTCAAGGTTCTTAATCATTATTGAATATTCCTTATTTCTCTGTAATGATGTACTCAATAGTTTTAAAAGACAGTAATATGGATAATGATTATTCTGGTCTAAGACTCGAAAATACCACAGATATCTTATTTCTGGATACACCAGATGATATAGTCGAAAAACAAATTATTGGGGGGCTTTAAGAGAGGGAAGAAAACAAGGTTTACGGTTAAATTTACACTATTTAACATGCATATAAGAGATTTGGGTGTATTTTTTTTTGAAAATTATAAAATTTTCAAGTTTTTTTAAATTAACAATAAAGGAAATTAATTTTGATATTTTACACATTTATTTCTATAACAATGAATTTTTTTACGTTAACAAAAATAAATTATTAATAATAAGACATTTATTTATAAATTCAAATAAGCGTCTATATACCATTAACTTATCCATTAAAGTATTTTCTCAAATAAATATGAAAATAAAAAGTTTAGAACCAATGAACGTATATTCGAATCATGAAAAAAAAATAACAGATTATACGTCAGATATTGGCTCAGAAACAGATTCGGGTACAGATTCTGTCGACGAAATTAACAGTTCAGATGATAACGCAGAATCTACAGAAGAATTAGATACTTCCGAAGAAACATATAACGAAGGCAGCTCAAATAAACTAGAATGTGTTCAGGAAAAATCGAAGATTTTTAACCACCAATACGATAAGACTGATAAAACAGAAAACTTAGAAGATATGTTAGATAAATACAGCAATACTTTGTCTGTTCAAGAATTAAATAATATGCTCATAGAGGGAACAATACGACGTATTGTCAAATATAGTAAAATTCAAAGAATAAGTAGTTTGGCTGTAAAAGAGTTGTGTAAACTTTATAATGATAAAATATTAAAATTAATCCAATTGTTAAAACCTAATAATAACGTAGTAAAAAAGGATAATTTGGTATTTTTTCCTCCCTTGGATAAAGAAAAGACTAAAACAAAACGATATACTTTGTCAGATGACGACAGTGATACCGAAGAAAAGAAAGATACCATAATTATATTTTGTAGCCCTAAACGGTTTAGACACATAGTAAATACCAATGTGTCATATAGGTGGAACCCATCAGTTTTATTATATATACAATATTATGTGGAATTGTTCATTATTTGGATGATTCAAAATGCAGAAATAACCAGATCTCTATACAACAAAAAAACTTTAGACTCGCAAACAATTTTATATGCTCTAAAAATTGTTAGTTAGCCAAATAAATATTCAAATTTTTCCAATTTTTTCAATATTATTACAATAGTTAAACTATTGTAAAATTAAGTTATACTATATCTCTTTAAATTCGCATACCTATTTGGCTATACTTTTTTTAGTATAGCCTTATCTTTAAGTACAATTATAGTTTTGTCTTTTTTGATATTTTTTATTTCTGTTTCGTAATAATTTTTTTTTGGCACATTTGCTATAAGATGAAAAATATCTTTAGGTATGGGATATAATACTCCAACCTTATTTGGATCGGGATTATCTGCTATATTTTTAAACATTTTATTCTTATTTTAACGTGCAAATTAAAAAATTTTTAACTGGTTTGAAGGTGCCCATTCCAAATTATTTATGTGATTGTTTGGTCTATCTGAATCTTTACGATTAACTTTTTTTTGAATTATCCGGGTTCGGTATAATATATTTTTATGTTCGAGAAATATTAGTCAACAAATTGTTTACTAAAAATCTTTAATTTCTCAAACATAAAAACACTTAAAAAATATTCGGTTACAATATTAAAAATATTTTTTTTATTTTTTCATTTTCTATTTCAACAATGAACATTTATTTTTGTTTTTTACATTTGAGAAATAATAATATTATAAGTATCATATATAATTTAAAATAAATTATAATAATGTTGTAATATAAAAAAAGAGTGTACAGTTTGTGTATTATATGTAAATTTAGACTTTCTAAACTTATTATCAATTAAATAATCATAAATAAAAACTTAATTAAGTTATTGTTTGGTAGTATACAATTACATATAAATAAAGTTATTTATTCGCGATTGTATAGATCCTTGTGTAAAATATTATAGCTTGTATGATGTATAAAATATGCCATTCCTGCTTAACTTAATTGAGTTTTTTGGTGATAAAATTATCTGTTATAGAGTTTCTTAGACAAATTATTAACAATCGTGTGTGATTTTAAAAACCCGTTTCGCTTAACCAATTTGATTTTATGCGTAAAAATTTTCTACAGTGTCAGTGATAAAAAACAAACTCTACGAATTCTATACATTTTATTTTTAGTGTGAACGGATACAAATCCTTGGATATCTGGATTTTGTGGGGCAATGTTTCCTTGAAAATTTTCAATTCTACCATAATTTGAAATTTCACGTTTATTGGCATTTATATGGGTCAGACATCTCCATACTTCTTCCATGTTTTAGATACAAATCTCAATAAACAAATATAAATTTATTGTATTTGTTAAAATTTAAATTTCGATTATTAATTATTAATTATAAATATGGATATCAAAAAAACAATTGAAACTATAAGAGATACTCCTACAAATTTTCCACCAATTTCTTTGTACGATTTACCAAGTACATTGGATTATGATTGCAGATTAAATAATACAAGCCAAAAGGTGGCTTTGCATAAGGGTCAACGAAAACTATTCAATGCTTTAATGTATTTCTTAACAAGATATACAAACCCAAACACAAGTTATACTCTATTATATATTGGTGCGGGATCTGGAGGAACCAACATAAGACCCGTTTCATTGTTGTTTTCTAATATTAAGTTTATATTGTATGATAGCGAACCTATACGAATTAAACAAAGCAATAACATTAAAATGGTTAATTCTTTGTTCACACAAAATCACATAGAACAATATAAAAACATAAAAAATCTTTTAATTTTTAGTGATATACGAAATATTAATCCTAGAACAAAAACGGTCACAGAGACTAATGTTAGAAAAGATTTAACTTTACAACAAGATATTATAAAAAAAACAAATCCAGCCGCTTGGTGTGTAAAATTTAGAGTTCCATATGTTACAGCAAGTAATGAAAAAACCAAACAATATATATATTTGGATGGAGATCCAATTTTACAATGTTATGCTAAAATTGGATCTGGGGAAACAAGGTTAATGTCGGATAAAATAGAAGACAAAAAATGGACATTAAAAGATTATGAAAATAGAATGTTTTTTTTAAATATAGTTCTTAGGGAATGGCAGTATTATAAAAATACATCTGAAGACGTTAAAGATGGAGATCACTGTTTTGATTGTTCTTTGGAAGAATTCTTTTGTGGAGAATTTATAGAAAAATACGGATCTATGTCTGGAAAATTTGAAACCGTTGCAGAAATGAGAAATTGGATCTCCAAGCAGGATGGAACTTTGTCATTATACAACGAAGCCGGATATTATATTGATTCGAAAAAACAAAAAAAATATTGGAATGTAGAGCACAAAACAACAGAATATAGTTACAAAAAAACGGACAAACATGGGGATTTACCATATAAACGAGATGTTAAAACATATCTGAAATATGCAGATATAAAAGAAATAACGTTAGAGAATATTTTAAAATATAGTGATATAAATGAAAAATATACACCAGAGTTAAAAAAAATAATCAAAGCAGAAGAAGATCTGTTAAAACAATCGATAACGCATAAATCTATGGGAGATACAAATTACGAAGAAATGGAATTTGTGGGGGACGGCCTTTTGGATTTGTATATTAAAGAATTTGTGAGTGAATATTATAGTGGTGAAGTTGCGGCCAAAAGTAGCATATCTACAATGTTTTCTTCTGGAGAACAAGCAACAGAAATTTTTTCTAAAAAATTGTCAATAAAAGAAATATTATGTGCACACATAGAAGAGGACGAAGAAAAAATATTAGAAGATGCATTTGAGGCATATTTATATGCTCTTAAGAAAATACTAGATAAATGTTTTAATGATGCAACTGGATATTTATTGTGTAAACACATTATGTATTCGCTTCTTAAACCAGTGGATATATCTGGAATATACAAACACAAAGTGTTCCCTCCCAAAACAAGATTAAAAGAATTGTTTGATGAACAACAATCGCTAAATAAAAATACAGAAACAAATTATTGGAATTTCAACAATACGTATAAAATTTACGATGCTAAAGGCGATATAATTAGATCGAAAGAATTAAAAGAATGGGACAAAACTCAGTTAACTATAAGATTAGATTTTCCCGAAAGATTTATGATTTCTGTGCCAAGTTACACAGAAACAGGCCCCCAAAAACAGGTAGAAATGAATGCTTGTTTGGCCTTTTTGGAATTCTTTAGTAATCGGGGTTATGTGTTAAAACCCAAAGAGAAATATTTTTATAATAGAGTTAAATAGACACTCGATAAAATTTAATATGTTGTGTTTATGTTGTGTTTATGTTGTGGGGATCATTTGCAAAAAATAAAGATGTATTAATTGATGCGAATAAACATTATTTATTAAAAAGTGTTCATCCTTCTCCCATATAGTGCAAAACATGGATTTTTGATTGTGATCATTTTAATAAATGTAATGAAATTTTGATAAAACATGAATTGATCCCAATTTGGATTAAATTTTATAATAACTATAATTTTATGATATAAAATTATTTTAAATACAGATTTCTATTCTTCATTCCTACAATTTGTATTTATTTCATCACAGATAGTTTGAATTATATCATCACATAAAATTGAAGCCGAGTTTATTTTTTCTGTTTGCTCTTGTGTCAATGAAAAATATAACTGTGCATTTCTTAGTTTTATATATTCTTTCCATTCCAACAAACGAGTATAAAACAGTTTGGTATCTACATCAAAATCTTTAGAATCATACTCTACCTTTTCGATTTTAAGATTTTTTATCTCTTCGTCTGTTAAATTTTCATATGAAATATTTTTATAATAAACATTATTGTCTTTATCTTTAAATTTGAAATTTTTATAACAAAATGAATTTTTTTTTAAAATCTGAAGACTATGGTATACAGGCAGTAAATTCCACTGATCATCTATACCATATCGACCTATAGTTTTAAAATTTTCTCGAATTCCAAATATATGATCACCCCTGCATACAGATTTATTTGTAAAAATACATTTCTTTTGGTTTTCTATATCAAAAATTTTATTTTTTTTAATTTTATCTGCTTTAGTAAATTTAGGATTTAAATTTTTCCCAATACATTTAATTGATTCGTATGCCAAAGTTCCATTTCTTTTACAAATATTGACAGTATTTGTGCATGGTATATTGTTATCCTCTTTTGGAATGTTGCCTATTTTGATATAAATAAAATTATCATTTGATTTATATATTTTTCTTTCTAAATTATTTTCAGACAAATATTGGAATAATTGTTTGCATAAAATTTCAAACTTCATATTTCACACAATAATTTATAAATTTATGTAAAAATTTTTTAAATTTTAGTTAAATCTTTATCTTATAACATCAATAGACATGAGAGATCTGTATATTAATGCGTCTAAAGTTGCCGATGCTATTGGTGTGTCTCATTTTAAAACAAAGGATGAAATATATTGTGCAAAAAAAAATACAAATGAGTTTCCGGATATACAAATAGACTTAAGTATAAGTGATCAGATTAGACAAGCTTCTGAAACACCTTCCATAAATGAATGCAATAGTATCGAAAAAACATTAATTGCAGAAGCCATACAAAAAATGCCAGATGTAAAAACTAACCGCATAGAAGAATTTGTAAAAAAAACAATCAGTGTTGACAGAGGTATGATAAATGAATCAAAAATTATAGAAGAACTCAGAGAAACAAAAAAATTAGCTATAAAAACTAACAACAAATTATACTATTTAAATTTTGAGTTTAAAGAAGCAAATTTAAAAATTGGAGGAAAAATAGATGGTCTCGATAAAACGAACAATAAAATTTTAGAAGTAAAAACACGAAGACATAAATTTTTGGGGATCAGAGATTATGAAGAAATTCAATTGGAAATTTATATGAAAATGTTAAATTTATCAAAAGCAACCCTAGTAGAAAGGTATGAACAAGAAGAAAGGATACACGAGTATGAACATAATCCAACACTATACGACAAAATTGTATTGGGATTACAGGATTATGTTGAATATGTGTGTCAAAAATATCCACAATTGGATTGAAATTGTTGCTAAAAATGGATATTTATAACGCCATAGTTTTAATCACAAATATTTAACTATTTATAAATTACAGATATAAAATATATCTGTTTTAAATTGGTATTTAATCCGATTCAGTATCAAATGAAATACATCATTTTTTTAAAAATTTTATCCGTCAGATCTGTTGCCATATTCGTCGTCATCTGAGTCTACACAATAACTACACGACCAATTATAACACAATACAAGTTTGCAATTTGAAGGCAAATCTCCTAAATCGATTTCTCCATTTGTATAATTAGTAGAACTAAACGTAGTAAGAATTTCTTCGTTGAATATTATATGAATTACAACTTCTAAACACATTGTAATTTATTATATTACGTTTAAAGTTACTCACAAATAAATTTTATGTTATGAAAAATTTATTTAATACATCTTCAAATATAATATAATATATAATGCCGAAAATAATAATTGTAGAGGGAACTATAGGAAGCGGAAAAAGTACTTTTATTGAAGAATTATCAAAAAAATTACCAAACACATTAACAATTTATGAAAACATTTTTGAATGGGAAAACGTTAACATTGATGGTGAAATGTATAATTTTTTAGAAGATTTTTATAATGGAAATATTTCAAAAGATATGTTTCAATATTTTATTAACATAAACAGATTAAACTATATTATGAAAATTAGAAAAGAATTTGATAAATATGAATATATAATATTAGAACGATCATTACATTCTACATATTATGCCTTTTGTAAAACAATTGAAAATTTTGATGCTTTCTCAAAACAAAGTCTACATATTATAAGACAAACATTATTATTATCCGAGAGTTATTTAGATAAATTTACTCATCCAGATTATATTGTATATTTAAATATATCTTCAAAAAATGCATACGATAGAATACTTAGTAGAAATAGAAAATCCGAAAAACTTATAGCATACGATTATTTAGAAAAATTAACAGATAACTATAATGAGTGGGCCAAACAAAAATTTGACCCAATCAAACCAAAAAATACACCTATCAGTGTAGACTCATCTCTCGAGCTAGACAAATATGTTAAAGAAGTTTTGAATATTATTACATAAAAATTGTTTAACAAAAATTTTATCATATTAACAATTAAAAAATTTTTTTCGGATACGAATAATAAAATATAAAATGTTTAATACGGTATATCTAATCTTATTTTTTTCCATTGTCTGTCTCAAGTTGCCAATAGAAATTATATATTGATATAAAACATAGATATAAATGTTTAGATAAAAATTATCTAAAATATATGAATATAATAGTTGATATCACCCAAATTGTATTGTGGGACAAAATTTTGATTTCTGAATATTCCAAAATTTGAAATTTCATATTCGCAACTTTTCCTAACATACTTACTCTCTATTCGATCTGTCCAACTTAAGTTTGTTACATGATTGTCAAATTTGTTTCCGTTTTTATGAAAAACAAATTTTAGATTATCTGGGTTTGGTAAAAATTGTGATGCAACTTAATCTATGATTATAATATTTTTTATAATTTATATTTACACAACCATTTGAACTTGATAAAATTTTTGAATGTTTATTTCTTTCTCTCCCGAACGTTGATATCGAATATGTTGGCTGATTTATACTAGTTAAACATTCCCATATTTCAAACGTCATTTTGAATATTCGCAAACTAATTTAAAAAATAAAATTTCTTATAATATACATTAAGAAACAATGAATATAAATGGAAGAACATATATTGGTGTGTGATGTTGGTGTTAAAAATTTCTGTTATACTGTTTTTAAACAAAATCAGTTAATCGAATTTGATATATTGGCTATTACCGACAAAAAACTTTTAGATTTATTTGTTAATTTACATAAACAATACAATTTTAAATATATAGGATGCGAAAAACAGCACAACAGAAATCCAAAATGCATACGATATAGTCATTATATTATAGCGTTTTCTATTTTAAACAAAATACAATATAGAATGATAAATCCAAGAAACAAATTTACAGTATTAAGCGTAGACAAAGAGGACATTACAACATATTATCAAAGAAAAAAATTAGCGACATTATTGGGACAAGAAAATTTAAAAAAATTTTCATTTAGTGATGAAATACAAAAGCAAATAAATCAGCTTACCAAAACTGATGATTTTTATGATTGTTTATTGATGTACTTAACGACTTTTATTACCCCCACGAAACCAGAGAATACAAAAGAAGAGACCGGACTATTAGAAAACGAAAAACACACAAGGATATTTAAGTTTGTGTAAATAAAAATTAATAAACAATTATAATATGGAAGTGAAATTTTTAGCAGACGATATATACAATGATTATCTTAATGCCTATAAATTAGTAAAATATTACTATAATTTTGTAGAAAACGAATATTGTTTACAATGTCAAAAAAAAGCACTCTATTATATACCAGTAAATATTGGAAAGGAGAGAAAAATTTTTGTACAAGGAAAATGCTGTTCGTTGAAATGCATTTTGCGTTTTTTGTTGTTCACAGAAGATGTAACCTATGTTCACTCTAACCAAATAATTTTTGGATACATTATTCCGTTTATATTAAACGTTGAAGATTTTAATGAAAATTTTGGAGATTCTGATGAAAAAATTGAAAAAATTGAAAAAATTGAAAAAGTTGGAAAAATTTAAAAATTTATAAAATAAATGAAATTTAATCAATAATGTGTGATAGACCCAACTCGCGAGTTGGTAATCTTGAATCACAAAAAAATATAAATAGATATAAAGAAATAGAAAATAAAGAGTTATCATCTAAAAAAATAAACATAGCAACAAAAAACGAAGATGTTCCTAAGTGGGTGAGAAAACAAACTGAAA
>JGI20157J14317_10004210_pt1 | contig 11171 bp, 9 predicted proteins | sample COG_07_FD_14317 | JGI IMG/M metagenome (IMG submission 14317)
TCTCCCAACACCTCACGCAAGGCCTTGTGCATCAAGTGGGTCGCCGAGTGGTTACGCACCGTCGCCGCACGACGTACCCCATCGACGGCCGCTTGTACCCGCGCGCCGACCGTGAGCGAACCCTGCACTAGCGTGCCGTGGTGACCGAAGACATCGGCCTTGATGCGCTGGGTATCCAGCACGTCAAACACCACACCGTCGCCCCTGATCGCACCGGCATCGCCCACTTGGCCACCACTCTCCGCATAGAAAGGGGTGGTGTCCAACACCACCACACCAAGTTGCCCTGCGCTTAAGGTGTCGACGCCGACGCCGTCGACATACAAGGCCAACACGGTGGCCTCATGGCTCAAATCGGCATAACCGACAAAGGCGTTGGGCGCGCCGGCGTAGGCCAAGGCCTTATCCATTTTGAACTTGCCTGCGGCGCGCGCTTGGTCTTTCTGGCGCGTCATCGCGGCGTTAAAGCCATCCACATCGACTTGGACATCTCGCTCGCGGCATACATCTTGGGTCAAGTCTAGTGGGAAGCCGTAGGTGTCATGCAGCTTGAACGCCACATCGCCAGACAATACCGTGGTGCCTGCGGGCAAGGCCGCATCGAGTATGTCCATACCAATCGCCAGTGTCTCGTAAAAACGCTCCTCTTCGGTTTTTAAAACGTCCATGACACGCTGTGCGCTCGCTGCCAAGTTGGGATACGCCTCGCCCATCTGCGCGACCAAGTCGGGCACCAGTTTGTGAAAAAACGGCGTCTTCTGGCCCAGCTTGTACCCATGGCGTATGGCGCGACGCACAATACGGCGCTGAACATAGCCACGACCTTCGTTGGACGGGATGACGCCGTCACTCACCAAGAACGCCGTTGCACGAATATGGTCTGCAATCACCTTAAGTGACGGGTTGGCTAAGTCTGGGCAGCCTGTCTCGCGCGCAGCGGCCGCAATCAGGACGGTAAAAATATCAATCTCGTAGTTGCTGTGCACACCTTGCAAAATCGCGGCCAAGCGCTCCAAGCCCATACCGGTATCGACACAAGGCGCAGGCAAGTTCTTCACAGAGCCATCCGGCTGCATGTCGAACTGCATAAACACGTTGTTCCAGATCTCAATGTAGCGGTCGCCGTCTTCATCGGGGCTGCCGGGGGGGCCACCAGGGATGTCAGCGCCATGGTCATAGAAGATTTCTGAACAGGGGCCGCATGGCCCCGTATCAGCCATCATCCAAAAATTGTCCGACATGTACTTGCCGCCTTTGTTATCCCCAATGCGGATAATGCGCTCGGCAGGAACGCCAATGTCATTCAGCCAAATGTCATAGGCCTCGTCGTCGTCGATATAGACCGTTACCCATAGACGCTCGCCGGGCAGCTTGTAAACCTCTGTCAGCAGCTCCCAAGACCAACGCAAGCTGTCGCGCTTAAAGTAGTCGCCGAAACTCCAGTTACCCAGCATTTCGAAAAAGGTGTGATGCCGGGCCGTATACCCAACATTCTCCAAGTCGTTGTGCTTTCCTCCCGCACGCAAGCAGGCTTGCACGGAAGTCGCACGCTTGTAACTGCGCGTGTCGGTGCCCAAGAACACGTCCTTAAACTGCACCATGCCTGAGTTGGTGAACATCAAGGTGGGATCGTTGCCGGGCACCAAGGAACTGCTGGCCACCACCGCGTGCGATCGCTGTGCATAGAAGTCTAGAAATGTTTGGCGAATTTCGGCGACGGTCAATGGGGTTTGGCTCATGGGCACACTCTGGAAGAAAGGGTCTAAACCCCCTATTTTCACCCATCTTTGCGCTGATTTGCGGCGCATCGCCATATTGTGGCGCCCCACGCGCTGCCGCCAATCGGACACCGACATTTTGACGGGGCATACGTCCTTGGTTAGACTCAGGTCAACGCCGAAACGGCTGCCTCTTTTTTTTCCAACTAATCGCCTCGCGACTGACTAAATGACCGATCAAAACACCCCCCTAAGCCAGCTGGCTGACCCAACGCTTTTAAAGACAGGCGCCTTGATTAACGGCGAATGGTTGGCCGGGGATACCCAGTTTGCTGTGACCGACCCCGCAACCGGACAACACCTGGCCAATGTCGCGAACATGGGGCCAAAAGAAGCACAGGCCGCAATCGATGCGGCCAATGCGGCTTGGGCCGGCTGGCGCAAGACCACCGCCAAGCAGCGTGCCAACATCATGCGCAAGTGGTACGACTTACTGATGGCCAACCAAGCCGACTTGGCCCGCATCATGACCGCAGAGCAAGGTAAGCCATACACCGAAGCCCTGGGCGAAATCGCCTATGGCGCAAGCTTCGTCGAATGGTTTGCTGAAGAGGCGAAGCGCGTCAATGGCGAAACCCTTCCCACCTTTGATAACAACCGCCGCCTGCTGGTGTTGCGCGAGCCCATTGGCGTGTGTGCAGCGATCACGCCGTGGAACTTTCCGTTAGCCATGATTACCCGCAAGGTCGCACCGGCCTTGGCCGCAGGTTGCCCTGTGATCATCAAGCCAGCCGAGTTGACGCCGCTGACCGCATTGGCCGCCGCAGAGCTGGCCATTCGTGCCGGTATCCCAGCGGGTGTGCTCAATATGCTCAGTGCCGATGCGTCACAGTCCATTGCGGTGGGCAAGGTCTTGTGTGCCAGCGACGTGGTGCGCCACATCAGCTTCACAGGCAGCACCGAGGTGGGCCGTATTCTCATGGCACAGTCAGCCCCCACGGTTAAAAAGATGTCATTGGAATTGGGCGGCAACGCCCCCTTCATCGTTTTCAACGATGCCGACATAGATAGCGCCGTCGAAGGTGCGTTTGCCAGCAAGTACCGTAACGCGGGTCAGACCTGCGTCTGCTCTAACCGCCTATACGTTCAGTCGGATGTGTACGACGCGTTCTGCGAGAAATTTGCTGCCAAGGTAAGAACCGCCAAAGTCGGCAATGGTTTTGATGAGGGCGTAAACCAAGGCCCGCTGATCGAAGATGCAGCGGTCCAAAAAGTAGAAAACCACGTTAAAGATGCCGTCGCCAAAGGCGCCCGTGTCTTGGTGGGTGGAAATCGCCTCAACGGGCAATTCTTTGAACCGACCGTGGTCGCGGACGCCACTGCCGATATGCTGTGCGCCAAGGAAGAGACGTTTGGGCCATTCGCCCCCATCTTCAAATTCGAAACCGAGCAAGAGGCAATTGATGCCGCAAACAACACCGAATTTGGATTAGCGAGTTACTTTTACACCCGCGATATGGGCCGCATTTTCCGTGTCAGCGAGGCACTGGAGTACGGCATGGTCGGCGTGAACGTCGGCATCTTGGCGACCGAGCATGTGCCATTTGGCGGTATGAAGCAAAGCGGCTTAGGACGTGAAGGCTCACACCACGGCATCGATGACTATGTTGAACTCAAGTACCTCTGCATCGGCGATGTTTTAACCAGTTAAGGCAGTTTGGGTCTCAGGCCGGTGTACACTCCGGCCTGATCAAGCGGGTGTGGTTCAATGGTAGAACGGCAGCTTCCCAAGCTTTAGACGCGAGTTCGATTCTCGTCACCCGCTCCATTTTTTATCGTCGCAACTGATTCGTGGTTGTATCGGCGTCTCAGTGGCTTATTAACTTAACGCCACCCACCCTCACATCGTCCGCAGCACCCGCGCTTGCGCCTGCACAGTGACTTCTCGCCCCATGATTTCCAGCAGTACAAAAACGCGGTCTTGGGCGGAAGCGGTGACCAGCCCCTGTAAACCCTTCAAGGGGCCCTCAACCATCATGACCGGCGTACCCGCCGTCAGGCCGTGCACCACAGCCTCATCACGTTGTGACATCCATCGGGCTATCGCCAAAGCGTCTTGCACCACCTGATCGGGCACGGTTGCGTGCGTCGTGCCAAAGCGCACCAACTGACTCACACCCAAAGTCGATCGCACGGGGGCGATGCTATGGGTCTCGTCCGCAGGTTGCACGAAAAGATAGGAGGGAAACAAGGCCTCCCAGCGCTTACGCGGCTGAATCAGCTCGGGTAAGACCACGCGGTAATCTTGCCGAGTGAGTTGCTCCGCCGCCTCACGCTCTGCTCGGGGCTTTGATTTGACCACGTACCACCGCGTGGGAATAGGGTCATTGGGCAGGCGAGCGTTCATGTCTTATTTAATCCAATGCAGTCGCCGTATCGGCAGGCGGTGGTGTCAGACAAAGTGCATGCACTTTGTCGATGCGCCGGCCTTCCATCATTTTAATATCAAATTGCCAAGCATCGACGACGACATGGGCACCAACTTCTAGCAACTCGCCAGAGACGTATTGCAACAAGCCAGCCAAGGTGTTGTAACGTCCCTTCTCCTCATCGGGCAACTCGCGCAACTCTAGGCGTACTTTCACCTCAGAAGCGGGCATCGCGCCGTCAAGCTCCCACGAGCCGTCGTCTAGCTGGGTCGCCCAGGTGTCGATCGCCTCCTCTGACTTGAGCTCACCGGTAATCGCCTCCAGCAAATCGCGCGGGGTGAGTAGGCCCTGCAACACGCCGTATTCATCGACCACAAACACCATGCGCATGGCGGCAACCCGGTATTGCTGTAACAACTCCATACCGTTAAGGGTCTCAGGCACATACACCGCCGACTCGACAAAACCACCGACCGGCGTATCGTTGGCCACCGTTGCACGCAGACGCAAAATTTCCGACATGTGCAAAATGCCCAAAATGTTATCCAACCCTCCCTTGCACACGGGATACCACGAGTGACCCAATTCACGGGCCTTATCCAGCGCGACGTCCACGGTGTCACTGGCATCCAGCCAGTGAATATCAGAGCGTGGCAACATGATAGAGCCGAGGTTACGCGTATCCAAGGCAAAGACGTTACGCACCATCTGGTGCTCGTGCGCCTCAATGACGCCGGCGCCCAAGCCCTCAGCCAAACTGGCCTCGATCTCCTCGGTGGTCATGGCCTGCGCACCGTCGTTATTGATGCGCAACACGCGCAAGGTGTAATGGGTGGTCGCGGATAGCAACGACACAAACGGGTGTGCCAACGTTGCCACCACGGTCATGGGGCGAGAAATGTAGCGGGCCACCGTCTCGGGGAACAACTGCCCGATGCGCTTAGGAACCAACTCACCGAATACGATGGTCAAAAAGGTGATGACGGTGACCACGACCGCAGTCGCCACAATGTCAGCGGTCGCCGACTCCAGCCCCCACTCCAATAGATGGGCGGACAGTGATCCGCTAAAGGCCGACTCGCCCATGATGCCGTTGAACACGCCTATGGAGGTAATGCCGACTTGCACCGATGATAAAAATTGCGTGGGCTCATCCATCAGCTTGATGGCCGCAGTCGCCCCCTTGTCCCCCTCTTGCGCAAGGCGCGACAAGCGGCTCTTACGACTAGAGGCGACAGCAAGCTCTGACATGGCGAAAGCGCCATTCAGAAATATGAGGAAAAGAATGATTAAGAAATCCATAATCTAGCCATGGCACTTTACATGATTGGCGATATCCAGGGTTGCGATATCGCTTTAGAAAACCTACTAAACACCCTCGACTTCTCGCCCAGTCGAGACACCTTATACGCCTTAGGCGACCTGGTGAACCGCGGCCCTGACTCACTCGCCACCCTGCGGCGCTTGCACGCCATGGGTAGCAGTGCGGTTTGCCTGCTAGGCAACCATGACCTACACCTACTCGCCGTCGCGCTTACCGGGGCGCCAACCAAGCGGCAAGATACGCTGGATGACATGCTGCAGGCACCCGACCGTAGCGCATTACTGCACTGGTTGCGCCACTGCCCCCTCGCTGTCCATGCGCACGGGTGGCTGATGGTCCATGCCGGGGTCTTACCCCAATGGACGGTCGAGCAAACCATGACACTCGCACAAGAGGCTGAGACCGTGTTGCGGGGTGAGACGCACCTCGCATTTTTTGCTGACATGTATGGCAACCACCCGCAGCAATGGCTAAGCGCGGAGGACCAAGCGCGCCACTGGCAGGGCTTTGACAGAACACGCATGGTGATTAATGCCCTGACACGCCTGCGCCTGTGTGATGCGGATGGTCGCATGGACTTCGTGCACAAGGGCGACGCGCAAACCGCGCCACCCGGTTTGATGCCGTGGTATGCCATACCCACGCGACAAACGCGTACCGAGCGCATCGCCTTTGGGCACTGGTCCACATTGAACAAGCCGTCCAGTGGTGCGTTCAAGCCGCCCATGGTTTTACCACTCGATAACGGATGCGTCTGGGGGGGGTGTTTGACAGCTGCGGAAATTACGTCCCACCGCCCCGACGTGATATTGACCCACCAGCCATGCGCACAAGCGCAGCAACCGGACTGAAGAAACGCCACACACCGCGCTGATGCAACGCACCGCGACGCATGCGCGCCTCGGGTCTCACACCGTGGATTTAAACAGCGCCGCGACTTTACGACGCGACTTGATGTTGGCGGAAATACCGCGTGGTTTCGCGCTAGGCGCCGCCTCCCAGGCTGGCGTCGTCTCTGGCGGCAAGCTGGGCTCATAGGGCTTATCAAACAAGGGGTCTGACTTGGTCTGACGAACCGGCTGATAGCGCGCCTTGGGATCACGGCTCTCTGCGCGATTGGCCATGCGGTCATCGTCACGCTTGTCGATACGCTCTTCACGACGCGGTCGGTCCTGCTGGCCCCTATCCTCACGGGGGCGCCTGTCGTCTCGCGGCGCACGCCCGGACGCCACAGGCATTTCTATTGCCTCGACTTCCGCCTTGATCTTGATCAGTTTCTCGATGTCACCCAAAAAACGGCCATCGCTGCTAGAAACCAAAGAAATTGCCAAACCAGATGCGCCCGCACGGCCCGTGCGACCAATGCGGTGCACATAATCTTCGGCGTTATAGGGCAAATCGATGTTGAACACCACCGGCACATCTTTGATGTCCAAGCCGCGCGCTGCGACATCGGTACAGACCAATAGATCAACCTCACCGGCCTTAAAGGCAGCGAGTGCCTTGAGGCGCTCGTCTTGGCTCTTGTCACCGTGCATGGCAGCCGTGCGCAGGCCATCACGCTCTAGGTTGCGCGCCAGACGGGCGCAGCCTAGTTTGCTATTCACAAACACAAATGCCTGTTTCACATCGTGCTGTTTAATGAGCGCCAACAAAGCAAGGCGCTTATCCTCGCCGCTGGCGCTGTAGAAACGCTGCTCCACCGTTGCCGCGTGGCATTGGAACGCGCGACCTCAATGGTCACTGGATCTTGCAAGTAGCTGTTCGCTAAGCGCTTGATATCAGTGGAGAAAGTAGCCGAAAACAGCAAGGTCGTGCGTTTTTTGGGCAGGTGGCTGAGTATGCGCTGGAGATCCGGTAAAAAACCAATATCCAACATGCGGTCGGCTTCGTCGAGTACCACGTACTCCACTTGATTCAACACCGCACTCTTGCCCTCAATGTGGTCGAGTAAGCGCCCCGGTGTGGCAACCAACACCTCCACACCTTTTCGCAGCTCAGCGATTTGGGGCTTGATGTCCATGCCACCAAACACCACGGTACAACGCAGGTTGGTGAACTCGGCGTACTGGGTAATTTGGTCCGCCACCTGGCTAGCCAATTCACGGGTGGGCAGCAGCACCAAGGCACGCACGGGGTGGCGTGCCGGTGAGGCAGACGCGTTCTCGTGACGCAACAAGCGTTGCAACAAAGGCAGTGAAAAAGCAGCGGTCTTACCGGTACCGGTTTGCGCGGCCCCCATCACGTCGCGCCCTTGCAACACCACAGGGATGGCTTGAGCTTGAATGGGGGTCATGGTCTCGTAGCCCATTTTGGCTACGGCCTTAGCCAATGACGGTGCTAAGGACAGTTCTGAGAAAGATTCGGTCATGTAGCCCTAGATTGTTACACGTTTGCTTTGAAGCAACCCATCAGGGCAACGTGAAACCCAAGAGAACCCCTTGTAAGCACCCACAGGGTGCATTCAGTGCAGGTAGATGTGGGCAAATCACCACAATCGGCCCCCCCTGCGCTTTTAGGTCTTAGGCAAGGTGACCCCGACCTGCCCCTGATACTTGCCCCCGCGGTCCTTATAGCTCACCTCACACACCTCATCGCTCTCAAAGAACAACACCTGGGCACAGCCCTCCCCTGCGTATATTTTTGCCGGCAGCGGCGTGGTGTTAGAAAACTCCAGCGTGACATAGCCTTCCCACTCGGGCTCAAAGGGGGTCACGTTCACGATGATGCCGCAACGGGCATAGGTGCTCTTACCCAAACAAATCGTCAGCACGTTACGCGGAATNCGGAAATACTCCATNGTGCGCGCCAGCGCAAAGCTGTTGGGCGGGATGATGCAAGAGTCGCCGTGAAAGTCGACGAAGCTTTTTTCATCAAAATTTTTAGGATCGACCACGGTGCTGTGAATATTCGTAAACACCTTGAACTCAGGTGCGCAGCGAATATCGTAGCCGTAGCTACTCGTGCCGTAACTGATGATGCGCTTGCCATCCACCTCACGCATCTGACCCGGCTCAAACGGCTCAATCATGCCGTGGCTCTCGGCCATTTTTCGAATCCACTTATCGCTCTTGATACTCATACAGTCCTCACTTGGTTCAGACACGCATTTTAGAGGCAGTCGCCATAGGCGAGGCGCAACCGGTGCCAACGCAAAAAAAATGGCCAGCCGCCGAGGCGCTGGCCATTCAAGGATTGCGGCGTTACCGCAAGCGCTTAGTTTCCAGGCACTTGGCCTTCCACGCCCTTGACGTAGAACTTGATGCCACCGAGGAAGCCATCATCCGCCGTTACACCTGCGGCGATTTGCTCTTTGCCCGTGTTGTCCACAATAGGACCTGTCCACACCGCAAAGCTACCGTCCTTAAAGCCGGCACGGATACCGTCGACTTTGGCCTTGATATCCGCAGGCACATCCTCTGCAACCGACACCATGTCGATGGCGCCTTCTTTAACGCCCCACCAAGACGTACCCGTTGTCCACGTGCCGTCCAGCGCCTCTTTCACGGCCTTGCGGTAGTAGGGCGCCCAGTCAATGATGGCTGAACCCAGGTGCGCCTTGGGTGCGTAGGCGGTCATATCAGAGTCCCAACCAAAGGCACGCTTGCCATTCTTTTCTGCAGTTTGAAGCACGGCTGACGAGTCGGTGTTTTGCATCAACACGTCCGCACCACCGTTAATCAAAGATTGCGCCGCTTCGGTTTCTTTTGGTGGATTGAACCACTCGCCCACCCATACCACTTTGGTCGTCACAGCCGGGTTAACCGACTGCGCACCCATGGTGAAACTGTTGATGTTGCGGATGACCTCTGGGATTGGAATGGAGCCGACCACGCCCAAGGTGTTGCTCTTGGTCATTGCACCGGCAATGACACCCGCCATGTAGGCGCCTTGGTAGGTACGGCTGTCATAGGTCCGCATGTTGCCAGCGGTTTTGTAGCCTGTCGCGTGTTCGAACTTCACGTCCGCAAAGTCAGGTGACAACTTCAACATGGGTTCCATGTAACCGAAGGTGGTACCAAAAATGAGGCTGTTACCTTGGCTGGCCATGTCACGGATGACTCGCTCAGCATCCGCGCTTTCAGGCACGTTCTCGACGTAAGACGTCACAATTTTGTCGCCAAACTCAGCCTGAACGGCAGCGCGTGCGCGGTCGTGGGCATACGTCCAGCCACCATCGCCCACCGGGCCAACGTAGGCAAACGCGACCTTCAACGGCGCAGTCTCAGCCGCCGCTGGTGCCGCTGGTGCTGCGGCTTGTTCTTTCTCACCACAGCCCACCAAAGAGCCGGCAGCAATCGCAGCAATTGCTGCAAGCGCGCTGACTTTGGTCAGTGCTTTAAATCGGGTAGTCATCATGCAAACACTCCTAAAAATTCGACAACAAAAAAAGGAAACTTTGACCGTCAAAACGGACATTATGAACTCGGATGAAATGGTTTTCCAATGCTTTGGGGCATATTCAAGCGAATCCACTGTGGATTACGCGAAATCAGCACCAACACCAAAATGGTGGCCAGTAGGGCAGCATATTCAAAAACTGGCTGGAAATGTGCACGCCCATGCCTTGCAAGTGAAATTGCAACATGGTCACCGCGCCAAATAAATAGGCGCCAAGCAGCACCCGCATAGGGCGCCAGGTCGCAAACGTGGTCAACGCCAGGGCAATCCAACCCTTGCCCGCGATCATGCCTTCTACCCACAACGGGGTATACACCGTGGCCACATAGGCGCCCGCCAAACCACACAGCGCCCCGCCCGCCACCACAGCACCTAAACGAATCAGCCGTACGTTGTAGCCCAACGCATGGGCAGACTCAGGCGACTCGCCCACACTGCGCAGGACCAAGCCAGCACGCGTTCTAAACAAAAAGAACATGAGTCCAAGCGTGATGGCAATCGCCAGATACACCACAGGGTGTTGGTTGAAGAACGCGGGACCCACAAACGGCAAATCGCCAAGAAAGGGCACTTTAAAGTGCAGGGCCTCAGGTAATTTCTCTTGCACGTAGGCCGTACCCGCAAACGCCGATAGCCCCGCTCCAAAGAGACTCAATGCCAAACCGGTCGCATATTGATTGGTCCCCAACCAAATCACCAGCACCCCAAAGCACCCGGCCAACAGCCCCCCGACGACCATGCCGGCGGCGAAACCGGCGACCGCACTGCCGGTGTGTACCACGGTGGCAAACCCGGCCAACGCGGCGCACAGCATCATGCCCTCCGCACCGAGATTCAAAATACCCGCCTTCTCGTTAATCAAGAGTCCCAACGAGGCCAAGGCCAGAATCGTGCCGGCATCCAAGGCTGCGGCGATTAATAGGGCACTGCTCATAGACGTTTACTCCAAACCAGCCGCTTGGCGATCAAGATGTCGCAGGCCAAGAGCGCAAACAGCAACAGGCCTTGGAAGACGCCGGTAATCGACTTGGGCAAGCCCAACCGCGATTGCGCCAACTCGCCCCCGATATAGAAGATGCTCATCAGCACCGCAGAAAACACAGCCCCCACGGGATGCAGCCGTCCAACAAAGGCCACAATAATGGCCGCAAACCCATAGCCTGCGGGCACATACGGTGTGAGTTGTCCGATGGGGCCAGCCACCTCCAGCGCCCCCGCTAGCCCCGCGAATGCGCCACTGATTAACAAGGCCACCCACAGCGCACGGCGCGATGAAAAACCCGCGTACCGCGCCGCAAG
>JGI20157J14317_10004213_pt1 | contig 11167 bp, 8 predicted proteins | sample COG_07_FD_14317 | JGI IMG/M metagenome (IMG submission 14317)
CCGAATGGCCGCTGAAAGAAGTTGTTATACACCGCATTATTCGGATTGTCCGCGTACATCGTGAACGGAAAATCGTGCTCAGGGGAATCTTCCCATCCTCGCACCGCCCAACGCCGATCCACATAGAATGGAGGCTGGACCACTGTGGTATCATTGCTTACCGTGGGGGGGCAATTGCTCGGGCAATTCCCGTCCGTCGGGTGCGCCTCTACCCCGTATATGAAAATCCAGTTGTAGTCATTGATATGCTCTTCGAGGTAATTCCGCGCAGCCACATATTGCTGGCCGTTATTGTCGGGCTCGAACGTACCTCGGAAACGCAAGCATGAGACGGACCCATTGATCAAGACAACGGGCTTTTCTCCGCTCAATTCCGTATAAAGATTCAAGGGGTTACCGTCAAAATCGTAAACAGTGAAATCAAAAACGGTGTCGCCGGTAAGGTAGCCTCCGCTCATGTCGAGTAGCTCACCGTAGTAGATGATGTCATCCACTGCTGCTGAATCTTCAGGACATGTGTCTTCTCCAAAAGTGCCGTATTGGGCGACGCATTGTTGAGTTCCGGTCAGAGCAATGGCGATTAACAAACACGAATAAATGATGCGCATGGTTTCTTGTCTTGCCTTAAAAAGACAAATACAATCGGAAAAGGTTCAAAACCAGTACTTCAGTCACTGTAAGGCGGCGGCAGTGACTCTAGAAGGGTCACTGAATACAGGGCAAAACGAGAATTTGTTGGACCCGATTCATGGACATGGCCGCAATGGCTTCGCCGGCTTCCTCGTCGTTGTTGTACCGTTCCATAACGATTTCCAAGGAGCACTGGCAATAATCTTTCGCTTGGCTTTGAGCCATTTTGACGCCTGCTTGTTTCTGACAACTTGACAACCATCCGGTTTTGAATTCCTCCGAAAAGTCCTTGCCCGTGTCCGCGCACGACGTGCCGAATAGAATGATCACAAGTCCTAGGCAAAGGAATGGAGTCTTCATGGTTATCAGGGTTGATGGCATATAGAAACGCGCAATGGATCAATCCTCAGCATGAATGAATCGAGCAACTTGCCGGCTGCCCGCGCGATGGAGGACTTCGATGGTGTACATGCCGGGTGCTAGGATGTTGGCATCAAAAAACACGATGGCGCCTGAGGCAGAAGCCTGGTGAACCAAGTTTCCATTCATGCTGTGGATGGTTATTGACTCGATGGAATGGCTGGATTGTACCCGTATGGTTCCGCTTGTTGCAGGGTTGGGGAAAACATGCAAGTCAGAAGCAGCGGGGCTCCAGTCGTTGACCGCATCAGGGGTGTTGTTGTAAGTGCCGGTTGGGAATGGTTCATTGGAAAAATCATTCGTCAACGGACCGTCTGTGACGCCCAAGGCGCTATTGATCCAATTTGCCTGAACAAATACATTGCCGTCGGGCCCTGTTCCATTGACCCGGTAAGCCCAACCGTCGGTGTATTCCCAACTTGCTCCCAAACCATCGGTATCGATTTCGCCGTATGTATCAACAGGTACGCCAGCTTCAAAGAGCTCAACAGCATCATTGCCGTTGAAATTGCAAACGGCTCCAGCCTCACCGAAAGTGGGAGCAAATCCGAAATAGGCGGCAAATGCATCCGCGTCGTTTGTCACATAGACGAACGACCCCGCCTCTGCACCTTCGTCCGGGAATGTCCATTCCACGCCATCGGTTCCTCCGCCATTTTGAGCGGTACCTAGGCCATATTGCCCTAATGTTTCCAAGTCATCCAGGACATAAAACTCAAGCGCCTTTGGCGCTGCGCCTGCATGAATGATGCCTGTCATGATCATCTGATTGGAAGGTTCAAATACGGTGCCTTGGCATTCGCAGTTTTCCTCGATGGTATCAAATACGGTCAACGGATCGCCATCGTCGCACGAATCACCGGGAAATATGCACGTCAAATCATCCACGGTTGCATCTGCGTTGAAGTTGCAGGCGGATGCGTCCATGCAACCCGGGTTGCCTTCGGATTCACTGCACAGGGGATAAGGACAGGCCGAATCTTCCGTGGTCGCTCCAGTGGAACAGCCCAATTCCCCCATGGCCCAATCGCCACTCTCGGATTTGAAAGCCCAGCTGTCCGAATATTCCCAGCTCTCGCCAGATCCATCGACATCAGGATCTCCGAATGTCTCAATGACTTCATCTTCAAAGTACAATTCAATGGCATCATCTCCGTTTTGATTCACAGCGCTCGAGGCTTCCAGTACCACCCCAAATTCCGCTATGCACGCTCCAAAGTAAGCACTCATCGCTGCCGTTGATCGGGCCAAAAGCAAATGCTGGCCTTCGTCCAAAGCCTGCGCAGGGAAGGTGTATTCTTGGCCATCGGTTCCTCCACCGTTGTTGGCAGTTCCAACACCATACTGGCTGAGGTCATCCACATCTTCAACGGCTAAGAAATGAAGGGCTTTTCCATCCGATCCGCCGCTGGGTACATCCAAGTCCAAGATTCCTTGCAGAATGAGTGAATCCAAGGCTCCGGACGCATGCGTCGGTATCAAAATGATGGCACACAGGAAAAATCCAATCGTGGCGAGGCAGGAATTGCGGAAGGACATGAAAAGGTGATTTAAGATTGACGTCTTTAGATGCGCCAATTTAAATGAAGCAATTGGATTTCGATGTGCTCCCCGGAAACTTTGATCTTTGCCGAGCCCTTAGTCACATGACAAGCCGAACACCGATAAGAAGAACAACAAATCGGGAGTAGCCAGAAGCCCATCATCGTCGAAGTCTCCTGGGCATGAGAGTGTTCCTTCAATGACGCACGAACCATCATCTGTTGTTGCAGCTGAATTGTAATTGGATGCTGCTTCGTAGACGCAACCAAAAACAATCGCATCGGCACAAGAACCATCGTCCGCAGAGGCCGAAGCATCATAGTTTTGGTAGAAGGGATCCGTGCAGCCTCCGCAGATGGGGTAAATGCAGGACGATTCCGCGATGGTCTGTGTGCCATCCGTGCAATTGACGCCCCCATAAGTCCACTCGCCATTCATTTTGTAGGCCCACGAATCCATGTACTCCCATGCCTGTCCTGAGCCATCGACATCAATCTCTCCAAAAGTTTCAATGACAATGCCCGATTCAAACAGCTCAATGGCATCGTCTCCATTTTGGCTGATGGACGAATTGGCGGTCAAGACGTGTTCAAAAGAGCTGAAGCATGAACTGGCCAAATAGCTTTCCATGACTTCCGGGGTTCTAGCCAAGAGGATGTCATCCCCCGCAGCTACTGCCATGGTTGGAAAACCATATTCCAAGCCGTCGGTACCACCGCCGTTGTTTGCGACTCCCACGCCAAACGCGCTGAGGTCTGCGATGTCAGCAATTGCGACAAAGTGAATCGCCTTGCCGTCTGAGCCTCCGCTCGGAACGGTAAAGTCAATGATGCCTTGAAGCATCAGTGCATTGGACAATTCACTGACATCAAAAATGCATGACGCATCGTCGGCATTGGCACCCGCATCATAGTTCAGCGCTGTCTCGTCTGTGCATCCCAAAAATTCACAGCAATCTTCACATGCTGTATTGGCTTCTGCATTGTAGTTGTCGGCATCAAAGTCCAAACACCCTTCAAGCACATCCTCGCAAGAGCCATCGTCAACGGTTGCATTGGGATTGAAATTAAAAGCCGCTTCGTCCATGCANCCGGGGATNTCTTCNGGNACTTCNCACANGGGATANGGGCAATCGGATTCAAAGGTGTTAGCGGTGCCATCCGTGCAATTGATTCCGCCGTATGTCCACGCGCCATCAACCTTATACGCCCACGAATCGAGGTAATCCCACACTTCGCCTGATCCATCGGTATCGATGTCTCCAAATGTTTCGATGACTGCACCGTCCAAAAACAATTCGATGGCATCGTCGCCGTTTTGCGAGATGGAGGTCGTCGCATCCAGGGTGTGTTCAAACGAGGCGAAGCAGTCGGTTAAGAAGTAGCTTGCCATGGCGTCAAGGCTCCGAGCCAAGAAAATGTCATCACCTGCAGCGACAGCCATCGCTGGGAAGGTATACTCTTGGCCATCAGTCCCACCTCCATTATTGGCAACACCAATGCCGTAAACACTCAAATCCGCTATTTCACTGGTCGCAACCAGGTGAATGGCTTTTCCGTCGGAACCACCTGACGGAACTGAAAAATCGATAATGCCTTGCAAAATCAGATCGTTTTGACCCATCGCTGTTCCGCTAAGAAGAGCAACAAATAATGCGGCAGTGACGCTGCGAAACAATGAGATGTTTGGGGCGATGAATTTCATGGTCTTTCGGTTTGGTTAAGACGAATATACATTATTTTCCGCTGAAGGACAGTAAATTGGCCGAACAAGCGAAAGAATTGCTAGGACGACTGATTCCACAAGATCCGAAATTTCCTTGTGGATTTTCGGGTTATTTTTGGCCAGCCATGGCTGAACACAGGTCCATTCTCATCCGCATCATCTGTTTCGGATCGCTCTTGTTGCAACTTTCCGGCTGCCGGGTCAGTGACGATTCCGCAGATGACCCTCCAGGGTTTGCGCTGCAACGGGGAGCAGGGGTTTTCGAATTTGAGACGCCTATTGGTGCAACAGCTGAAAGCATTTCGGTGCATTACCGCATTCCATTGATGGGAGACATCCTTGATATGCCTGTGCTGTTTGTTTTCCATGGCGCTGAGAGGAATGCGGCTTCCTACGCCAATGATTGGGAAACGCTGGCGGAAATGCACCAAGCCATGGTTTTTGTGCCAGAGTTCACCGAAATGGACTACCCCAGCAGTGTTGGATACCAGCAAGGAAACCTCATGGCAGGCGATCAACTCCGTCCGGAAGAGGAGTGGTTGTTTCGCTTGATCGAACCCATGTTCGATGAGATCCAAGAACGATTGGGAGCGCCAAAAAATAGCTACGATGCCTGGGGGCATTCTGCTGGCGCACAATTTTTGCACCGGTATATCTTGTTTGGCGGAGCGAATCGTTTAAGCCAAGCAATTGCAGCCAATGCCGGTTGGTATACAGTTCCTGAAAACGCTTCTGCATTTCCGTACGGTTTGGCGGAGTCTCCCATTGATGAATCAGATTTGGCGATTCCGTTCAGCATGAACCTCATGATTCACTTGGGGAGCGAAGACACGAATTATATGGAAACCGGTTGGACCGGGGCTTATGCACAGGGCGACAATCGATTGGACCGAGGCCAATATTTTCACGACCGTGCGATTCAAATATCGCAGGACAATGGTATCTTGCTTAATTGGAGCCTCCAAGTAGCCGAAGGTATTGGACACCAGCCGCTGGAAATGGCGGCCAAAGGAGCTCAAATTTTTTATCCTTGACATGATACCATTGAAACAAACAAACCACTTCCTTGCGTTTTCCGTTGCGCTGTTCATGCTCATTTCAGGATGCGCCAAAACGGACGATGTAGATCTTCCAATTCCGGTGGATTCCAATGCAGGATACACCTTTCAAGTTCCAGACCGGGCCTTCGGTGAATACATGGTGTACAGAGGAATCCCGGGCGTTCAGCAACGTTTTGACACCCTGGAAACGGGAGCGGTTCAAACCAACTTTTACTTGAATCCTGATCTCGTCGTTGGGGTGAATGCATTGAGTTTGAGCAAAACCAGTAGCAATGTTGCAGCACTTGAAGCAGCCAATGTTGCCACCGCCGCTCAAAAAATTCAAGATTTGAGTGGGGTGGAATTCTTCACGGGTCTGGACACGTTGATTGTGACTTCCAATGATCTTGTGAGCTTGGACCTCAGTGCTAATGTGGAATTGGTGGAACTCGGCATGAATTTTTGCAAAGTGGAAATGTTGGATGTAAGTGCTTGCCCCAACTTGAAGAAGCTTCGCTTTCGCGGCAGTTCCCAGGCGAATGCACTCCTCAGTGAGATCGACTTGTCCAATAACCTGCAATTGAGGCATTTGCATTTGCGTTCCCATGGCTTTTCATCCATCGATCTCAGCGCTAACCTCGCCTTGATTGAGGAGGTGGATTTATCGGATAATCCTGGCCCTGATGGCAATGCTTCCAGCGCTGATATTTTGATTCCGGCAGCTATCTACGACCAAGTTCAAGCCGCGGGTGGAGTGCTGATGGGAGTGATTCCAGAATGATGCTTGCAATTGGATTGATCGTTGCCGCGGTGATCACCGCATACGTAGGATGGAAGCTGGTCCATGGCCATCACCCGCAATTCATGTTGTTGGCCGCCGGTTTGGTGTTTTTGCTTATTTCCTGGGCGCTCGGTAATCCGATGGAGGTCTCGGAATCAACGGGTTGGCGAGGCTTTGATCTGTTCAACATCATCGTTCGCTCCATGAAGTCGAAGTTGAGTGGGATCGGCACAATGATCATGATCATTGCTGGATTCGTGGCCTATATGGACTATATGGGAGCCACCAAGGCCATGGTTCATGCAGCGATGCGCCCCATCGGTGTCCTTCGAGGTTTTCCGCACTTCGCGGCCATCATGGTGTTGCCTTTGGGCCAATTGCTTTCCTTATGCGTGCCAAGTGCAGCAGGCCTCGGCCTCCTGATGATTGCTTCGGTCCATCCGATTTTGCTGCGCATCGGCATTTCACCTCTTGCTTCGGTTTCCATCATTACCCTCTGCACATGTTTTGACATGGGGCCCGCCAGTGCGAATACCGCGCGAGCCGCAGATCTACTGGGAATGGGCAATGTCACTTATTTTCTTGGGCATCAGGCGCCACTTGCGGGGGGACTCACCTTGGTCATTATGGCCGTGGTGTTTCTGCAATTGCGCCGAACGGAGCCAACCCACATGCACCAACCAATGAAGGATGAGCAAGCGGAGAAGCGTCCGATGTACTATGCCCTTTTGCCTGTGTTGCCACTTCTTTTGCTCATGACATTCAGTTCTTTCTTCCAGAACGGACCGAATGCGGTGGTGTTGGATACATCCACGGCCATGCTCATCTCCTTGGCTTTTTCCATGCTCTTGCATCGGATTTCAGGTGCCAAAGGCAAGGAAATAGAGTTGGGATTAAAGGCCTGCTGGCAGGGGATGGGGAAGGCCTTTAGTCAAGTGGTGACGCTCATCATTGCCGCGGATTTATTTGCAAAGGGTTTGATCGAACTGGGACTCATCGAGGGGTTGTTATTGATGGTGGATGGTCTTGGATGGGGAGCGTTGGGCCTCTTGATCATCTTTGTGGCATTGATCTTCGTGGCTTCAATCCTGATGGGCAGTGGCAATGCGAGTTTCTTTGCCTTTGCTCCCTTGGTTTCAAAAGTCGCAGCGTCCATGAGTATCCCCGGCATCCGATTGCTTTTGCCCATGCAATTGGCTTCCAGTATGGGCCGAGCAGCTTCTCCTATCTCGGGAGTAATCATCGCCACCTCTGGAATTGCGGGTGTCAATCCGCTTGATGTCGCCCGAAGAAATGCACTGCCCATGGCCATTGCACTTGCATTGATGGTTATCACTGAATCCTTTTCCTTGCTATGAAATTATTTAAAAATGTCGAATTGCATGCGCCTGCACCCCTAGGGAAAGGCGATGTTTTGATGGTGAATGGCCGAATTGCGGCGCTGTCCCTGGCTGGTGATGCGCCCATTGCGGTCAGTGGCGTCGCAGGCCTGGAAACCATTGAATGCGACGGATTGTCAATGGCCCCCGGATTCATTGACCAGCACATTCACATCACCGGTGCGGGGGGCAAATATGGCTACGGCTCCATGACGCCGGAGGTGCATGTTACGGACCTAATTCGTTGCGGCACGACGACCGTTGTGGGACTCCTCGGCACCGATGGCACGGCCCGCAGCCTGAATTCTCTTTATGCCAAGTGCGCAGCTTTAGAAGCAGAAGGTCTTTCGGCATGGATGCTAAGTAGCTACTTCGGATTTCCGCCAAAAACCATCACGGGGAGTGTGCACGATGACCTGCTTTTCATCGATCGTGTTGTGGGCTGCAAAATTGCGCTATCGGATGTGCGGTCCTCGTACCCGACCGCCCATCAATTGCTCGCTTTGCTGCGCGAAATACAGGTGGGTGGAATGATTTCAAGCAAAGGCGGTGTGCTGCATATTCACCTCGGGGCGCTTCCCGAAGGCATGGATCTGTTGTTCGAATTGGTGGAAAAGTACCACGTGGACATCAAGCGCCTGTCGCCCACACACGTCGGCCGCACTGCTCATTTGTTTGAGCAAGCGCAGCGATTTGCTCAAATGGGCGGCATGGTGGATCTCTCGACCGGAGGTACACAATTTCGGCCACCTTGGGAAGCGCTGGCGCAAGCCCATGAAGATGGAGCTGACCTTCGCCAGTTTACATTGAGCAGCGATGGCAATGCGGGAATCGGCATCTTGGATTCCGAGGGGCAATTGACCGGATTCAAAAAAGCGCCCATTGATTTGAACCTTTGGAATGTTCAGCAATTGCTCCGGGGGAGTGACGTCTCTGCAGAGCTCGCATTGGGCTTGGTTACGTCCGGACCCGCCCGCACAATGGGATTGCATCGCAAAGGCAATCTCGCTCAAGGCATGGATGCAGACGCTTGTCTTTTTGACAGCGAATGGAACCTGTCAGGCGTTGTTTCACAGGGTGAAATCATGATGTGGAACGGCGAATTGCGCNCNCAGGGCAACTTCNCCAAGGCTTGATGCTGCATCGNCTTNCGCCGGNNATGNGATCAGAATAAAAACTGCGTTTGGAAAGCAGCGGTCCAGCCATTGGCTTGCGGCCGTTCNTGGAAATTCAAGTATTCNGCAGAAGCTTGCAATTTGAGTGCNTGCTCAGCAACATGCCANGTNAGGCATCCCCCGATCGCATCGATGACCTCNAGCANCGAGCTGCCTTGNTCNAATTCAGGGAAGGTTTGTCCGAATCGNACATCNAGTTGNAGACCGTTNTTCAAAAGGTAACCNCCTTGNATGTTGAAGGCATTGCCCAGCATGAGGTACTGGCTGATTTCAGTCGGCATGAGCAGGGTGCCCAATGATGCACTCGTGTAGGCCCCATCCAGTTGGTAAGCGGCCGCATTGGTGTATTCAGCGAGCAATGATGCGCCCTTCCATTTGGCCAAAAGATCAATGTGATTTTTCAAATAGTGCGGCAATTGTTCTTGGCCGTTTTCATCAAAAATGAGCCATTCACCGTGGCTTTCGCCGACCGGACCGCTGGCGCCCATGTTGTAATTGGTCGCCCATCCGATGACGGCCTTCGGCGTTTCATTTCGTTCAAAATCCGAAGCACTCGTCGCGTCAAATTGGCCGAATGGATACACATCCAATCGCCCGCCAAACTTGACGCCGCCTTTGTCCGGGTCATTGGACAAGCTTCCAAAGCTGTTGATTCCATCGCCCGATGTAACCGCCAATGAAGGCTCCACCATGAAGGATTCTGCGCTGCCAAAAGAACCGGTCAATGAAAGCCCAAATTCTCGGCCGGTCTCCACAAAAGTGCGGCTGAGCAACGAGCGATCCGGCATGGCGAGGTGGCCTTCGTAGAATTGCATTTCCCGGTTGTTCGATGGGTTTTGAAATTGCCCGGTGCGAATGGATAACCAATCATTCACTGCATAATTGATGTAGGCATCGAGCAATGGGGTGGAAGCGATGTAATTGGCTCGAACCAGCACATCAATGCCACGTTCAAGGTCGCTGGCTTTAAATGTGAGGTAGGCGCGGCGCGTGAAGGTGCCGAGGGAAAAAGTGGTGTCTGCATCCAAGCGGCTCAGGCTCATGCCGGGTTGGGCGAGGCCGGTGAATCCAAAAAGGTAGCCGGAACTGGGAAAGCCGACCTCCAGGCCTTGTCCTTTTCGAAAGGTGGCGGAGAAATCCGCCTCCCCGCCCACAAAATCTTCTTCTTGTGCCATCAAATTTCCGGGTGTTAGGCCGTGAATTAGTGCGAGGGCAAACAGGGTGCAGGCGCGTAATATGAGGTTCATGGATGGATGATGTTTTCAGGTAAAATGCGGAACACAGGAAACGGTTCGTTTGCTTCTGGATCGATGACGCGGTAGCGCACAAAGCCATTGGTTCCTTCGGGCTCTAACAATTCTTTGGTGAGGTGAAACCGCGGCTGATTGGCGGGGATCCATAACGCTCCAGAGGGCAGAGTGAGCAAAGTGTCTCGTGTTTCTGCGCGGACAATTCGTTCGTAAAATCCTTCAAAGGGTTTCGGGGAAAGACGGTCTTCTATCAAGGCGTAAGCTTGCACGCTGGCCGCGACAGGTTGTGTCAGTGGAGTCATCTGCACGCCCAAATTTTCCAGGGCTGCAGCCGCTCTTGTTTCGCTCGAAAGTAAAACGTATCCGCCCGGAAATGCTCGAGTTTTCGTAGGTGATTGCTGGTTGCTATTGGACAGCAATTCATCAAAGGCTGTCAATTCTTCCCGGTTCAAATCCAAGAGTGTGATTTCGGCTCTTTTCTTTTCTCGGTTTGAGCGTATGACCACGGGTGACGTATCCTTTTGCGCTTGTTTTCGAGCCGTTCGAATGGCTTCAGGATGCGTATCCACGGATACGAGGAAGCTTTTGGCCAAGAGCAATGCCGTTTCGACCCGGCGTTCGAATCCTTTTCGGCCCAGCGCCACTCCGCGTATTTCCATCAATACCGCAAGGCTCGAAGCCAGTCCGAAGGAAGTGACCGAAGACCGCGGACTCGTCGCCCCTGAGCGGAATTCCTTTTTTCCCCGGATCACAATGGGACGGAAATAATTTGCATACTGACGTCCAGCCCTGTCCATGGCCGCTCGCGCAGGATCGATCAACAACGATTCATTCGCGGTTCGAATGGCTTCGGGCACATTCAAATTTCCGGAGTACATGAACATAACATCGAAGGGACAAGTGACTCCAAACTCCCCCATATCCACATAATCTGCCCGGTATGGCCGGTACTCATGAAAGTCCACCACAACGTCCGCGTCGAAGGCATGGAAGTCGCGTTTGAGTGAAACCATTTCCATGTTTTCAAGCTTGGACTGGTCGCGGTTCAAGTCTCGGCCATTTGCGGCGTACCGGTTCATGCGATTGACGCCATCGGGGTTGACCATTGGTACAATGCGAAGCACCGTATTTTCCAATAAATCCGCCCATTCACCGCCTGCTCCCGTCTGCTGCATCACGGCCAACAATCCTTCCACACCCGCAGGCTCGTTGCCATGGATGCCAC
>JGI20157J14317_10004215_pt1 | contig 11164 bp, 9 predicted proteins | sample COG_07_FD_14317 | JGI IMG/M metagenome (IMG submission 14317)
TCATCAATTGTGCTAAATATTGCACGGACAATAAAAGTAAGTGTTTATTAATTCAGCTACTGAAATTAACGAATGAACGATATAGTAGGACACTAGAATAATAATCGACCGGGAGACTTTAGAATGGAAAAAATAATTCTGTCTTTGCTTTTTATATTAACCATATTTAGTGCGAATCAAATATTGGCTCAAGATCAAGATCAAGATCAAGGGACAGATATGGCTCCATGGGCGAAATCGATTCTCCAACCACTAATGGGCAAACCACTACAGGCATCTTTTGAGCTAATTAATGATCAAGGATTTTCATTAACTTATATTGATAAATATGGTTTGATTTTTTCTTGGGATGCGTCGCGTCCCTCCGACGAACAAAGGGGTAACTGGTTGGAAATGGCGACGAAATCATCATTTACAATCTCGTTGTGGACTTGTGGACCTCCAGATGGAAGCCCTGAAACTGCAATGTGGGAAGAAAAGATTAGGATTGCAGAGTTAAGGTCGAACAAGAACGAAAGTCAGCAAATCGTCGAATCAATCAGGGAGCTCACCTTGTTGACTAGTCAGATTACCAAAGTTGACGGTATTGCAAAAAGCTGGCAACAGCCAAATGGCGATAAAGGTACTGGTATTGCCTGGGAAGGCAGCAAATCAGAACCAAGTTATAGATTAAATACTTGGAGGAAAGAGGACACTGGGGATACTTGGATAACTTACAGAATTCGATATAGCTGTTCTTAGAGGGTTTGCAATAATAAGGAGTATTATTTGAAATATACTGCGCCAAGTTACAAACAGGTGAGGTGGGTATTGCAAATTGGTGGTTGGATGACTGTATGGGCCTCATTGCTATTAGCCGTGCCAAGTGCTGTTTTTGCATTGTCTAATAGTGATATTGTCAATGCTACTAGCCCCTCCTCAGTATACATGAGAAAGGGCTTTGAACTGTCGGACGGATCTATCAAAGAGCTTGTTTCTCATAAAACTGGAGTCTCTCTTTATTACTGTAATCCTGTCTCAGTTAGAGCTAATCCCGACATTAACGCTAGGAAAATCACGAGTATAAATGATGGTAACTTTGAGACCTTTGATCTTAAGGCGTCAGCATCAGCAGAAGGCTGGGCAGATGTATTCAAAGATGGAAGGCATATTGGGTATTCTGCACAAGCTGTTAAGAAAGATGGGCAGGTTGATAACATCATCTGTCCACAGCCGAAGTGGCTGACCTTATCAACATTAGAGGTGGCGGGTGTTCAATTTAACGCGGAATTAATTGACCAGCGAGACCTGATAATTAAGGATGGTGATGGGACAGTCCTCTATACACGAAGAGTGAGCGATAAAACTTCTTTATATGAGTTGAATAATGCGAATGGAATATTTGGTTGGATCGTAGGGTGGGATCTGTACGATGACTCACAATACTTTAAGGACATTGACTTTACTGTTGCAAGAGTGGTTGTGCCTTATCTTGATGAAAAAGGTAATCAAGAGGTATGGGATGCAGTTTACCAAGGGGTGCAGAATCTTAAATTTTTGAGCATGCTCTCCGACGTGCATGGCCAAGTACCTATTGTTGCAGGTCTTGGTGTTCGAGGGCCAAGGTTTTGTAACTCTAATGCGTGTGCATGGCACTGGAAGCAGCCAATTTTCGTAACTATTAAGCGAACCAGTAATGGTATTGAAGAAATAATAGATAATGGGGCGTTTGATTTTCAGCTTGTAAAAGGGATGACGCGTGCTGATCAATTCTTATATAACTGGCTGTACTGGAACCCTGGTGGCTTAAGGAAGTTACTTCAAGGTCAGATTGGCCAGCAGATTGAAGCGATAACAACCCAATGCACTCCAAGTAAGTTGGCACTATATAAACATTACTTTATACCTCAATGGGAATGGGCAAGCCCTTTGCATTACGATAGGTCTAACCGCGGTTTGACGATAAAGGACCAAGCCAAAAACCATCTTTCAGACACAGAGTATGAATCCTATTACGAAGATAGGGATGCATCATATGCAGTACTGTTGGATTATTTATGGGGCCCAGAGACTAACGGACATGAATATTTTTACAGTCTTATGGATTGTGTTGAAGGCAGTCCAGAGGATAGAGAGTTAGTTAGAAATATTGTTGGGTACCTAAACCTTCCGCTAGATGCTGATCTGTTGAAAGTCGTCATTGACGAGAGAAAGTGAAATTGATGTCGATAATTTTATTTTGGTAATGGGAATAACGTATACTGCTTGGTAATAGATAAAGTACAGCTAGTCGTTTTTTATGGCTAGCTTTTTGAGTAAAGACTTGGATTTATTTGTGGTTGCTCCTAGCCTAACTATTCACTAAAAAGCATTAATAAAACATGTTAAAAATAGTCAATATCTCAAAATCATTTGAAGACGGTACGGCACAACAAAAAATATTAGATCAACTCTCGTTTGTGATTGAAGCGGGTAAAAGTGTCAGTATTCGAGGGGCATCTGGATCGGGAAAATCGACTCTGTTGCATCTGATGGCTGCCCTAGATAAACCAGATGAGGGTCAAATACTGCTGGGCGGCGTCTAAGGTCAGACACAACCAACAATATAACTAACGATATAACTAACGATATAACTGCATTGTCGGAGTCACAAGCCGATAATTACAGGATGTCGACAATTGGCATAGTGTTTCAACGATATAATTTGATAGACGTGGTATCGGTGCTCGACAACATTTATTTGCCAGCCAGACTCAATGCTATTAACGGCCGCCCAGTCGATGTAGGCTACATCGACACTATAATCGAGGCTCTGGGCGTCTCAAAGCATATCAACAAACTACCCAATCAGCTCTCGGGAGGCGAACAGCAGCGAGTTGCGATTGCCAGAGCGTTAGCGCATAAGCCTAAATTGCTGTTAGCTGACGAACCTACCGGCAACCTAGATAACAAAAACTCAGATATTGTTAGCCGCCTATTGATAGATACCTGCGCACAACTTAAAACAACACTGGTATTAGTTACCCATAGCGAAAAAGTCGCCAAACTCACCGATCAACAAGTCTTTTTGAGTGAGGGTCGTTTAGTGAGCGAGGCGAGTTAAACCCATTTTGATAAAAATCACACTCTTTTTTAAACTACTGTTGAGTAGCTACAAATCCACAAAATTTAGTGTGTTGATGCTTATTGCATCGCTTTTAATTGCTGCTTGTGGCTTATCTACCGTATTAATCGTTAATGCTAGCGCCAAACAAAGCTATGCCAGTAACAGTACTTTTTTGATCAGCAATGTTAAATATCAAGTTATCCCTAAAAATACCCAAGCCATACTTACCAAAAGCGATTACGCATATTTGCGCAGGCTCGGCTTTAGCCAACTTATCGCTGTCGCACAAACGTCAACTCATATCTATGCCGAGCAACAAACGCAGACACAGCTAGAGCAACAAAAAGTCTCTATGCGTCGAATAGACATTACGGGCATTGATGCCATCGCGCTATGCCTTTAATAAGCAGTGGCGTCAAGAGCGCAGGTCTTTCATCACGCCAAAGTGATCAAACTGCAATACTCACTGCTATTCCTTTTTCCATGCCTACCGGTATTGTCCACCCCTCCCTGCTAGCGCAACTGATCGCCAATAGTGATGCATCCATTTTTGACAAGACATTAAATAATTTTTCAATTCCTTTTAATGACGGCAATGATGCTGTTAACGGCAGTAATAACAATGCCGATGTGGAGACGCCAGCGTCAATAAAAACAATCACTTTACCCAAACTCGTTGCACTTAAAGACCCCAGTTTAGGCAATGACATGGTGACCGACATTGGCGAATTCTATCGCTTGTTTCCTGGTAGTAATTTAACGAGTTTACTGTTGGTCAGCGCAAAGGCGGGTCCAGAACTCGATGGACTCGTCAAGGATCTTAGTGCCGTTTTACCTACACATTTGCAGCTAGTTTCGTTGAGTGATGGTGCACCTCAAGGCGAACTCACCAATAGTTTTCACATGAACTTATTGGCCATGGCTTTATTGATGTTTGTCGTGTGCTTATTCATTGTCATCAATGCTGTCAATTTACTCATCAACGCACGCATGCCTTGGTTTAAGATTTGTCGTCAATTAGGCTTCCCCCGCTACGTTATTTTTGTCAGCCAAATTATAGAAATTGTGTTAATTACTTTTGTGTCCGTCTGCGCAGGTATTTATTTAAGTATTCATTTATCTAATATCGTTGCACCAACGGTGCAGGCCACGCTCGAGGGTTTATATGGCGTAGAAATTGGGTTTGGCAACACCTCGCTCTTAAGTCTGTTTTTACAGGTATTTGGCATCAGCGTGTGCGGCAGTATTGCTGCGACTGTGGCGCCCTTTAGCTCAAGCAACCAAGCTTTACATTCAACGCAGGCGCACGATAACTTGGCGGCTAATCAAGCAAAATGGCAACGCAACTTTTGGGTGTTATGTATTCTGTTTGCGCTGCTAGCGTGCGCTATATTGTATGCTGCAACAGCGCTATGGCTATTACTCGTCGCTACTGCAACACTTATATTATCGGGCTGTAGTTTATTACTGGCTAATTATCCGCGGGTGATTGATGCAGTTTATCGGCTGATTCCGCATCGCTTTATTATGCTACGTATTAGCACCAAACAAAGTAGCGCTTTATCAGGTAAAACTAAGGTTGCCTGCTGTGCATTTTTTATTGCTGCCACCAGCAATATAGGCATGAACTTAATGGTAGACAGCTTCAGAGGTGCAACCGTGTCGTGGCTAGAATCGCGGCTAGCGACAGATTATTATCTGTATTACGAAGGCAATGTAGATATAGTGGCAATCGGGCACGAGGCCAAAGTAGAGGTGTTTCAGCGCTTTGAAAATAATACTACCTACGAGGGCACCTTACTGCAGCAACATAGCTACCCATCCACCAAGCAGTTTAAAGACGCGATGGTATTTGATAAAGTAGACAATAAAGCTGCCGCCTGGAAAGCATTTCAACAGACGAATGGAGTCTTCGTTAATCAGCAATTTGCGTTCGAGTATAAACTTGACATTAATGACATCATCAATGTTCCGCATCCATCGACGCAACGCTTAACGGCCTATGTCATTAAGGGTATTATTTATGATTTTGGTAACCCTTATCGGCAAATTCTGCTACCACTATCTCAATTTGATGCTGCAATCTCCAAAAGTACAATTTATGCCATCAATACAGATGTAGCGGGACTCGAACGGTTTAAAGTTGCACTAGACATACAAGGCATAGACTCGGAAAAATCTTTATTGGATGCCGCAAAACTATTAGCCATATCTAAACAAACTTTTGATCGTACTTTTATTATTACTGATGGGTTAAATATAGTGACGCTGCTAGTGGCTGGGTTATCTCTCGCCTGTGCAATAGTGGTATTAATGAATGATGCTCGACCACAAAACATGCTATTGCGTAGTTTTGGTGTGTCGGCAATTAAAACCCAGCTACTTGCTCTCTTTCAGTATTTTTTACTATGCTTCATCGCTCTTATCTTTGCCACACCCTTTGGTATTTTATTGAGCTGGGTGCTTATTTATGAAATTAACCTACAGGCATTTCAATGGACTTATCCACTTCAAATCAACGCCATAAAAATTCTTCAAATTTATGCAGTTAGTTTAAGCATTGTACTGTTAATCATCGCTATACCCATTATAAAAGCCGGTAAGCGCCCTTTGATGGAGGATATTCGATGGCTAAATTAAATAAAAAAATCATCAGTCTCAGCCTAGCAGGTGTGTTTTTATTGGGTACTTACTTCGTTGTGACTTCGCAGATAACCCTTAAGACTCAAACTAACATGTCGGTTTTTGGTCGGAACGTGTACGAGCAAAATGATGATTCTAATAATGCCTTAGCGAGTAATATGGGTAAAAAAGCTGATCCAGATTACCACATGAGTTTTCCGCAGGATCATGGCACACACGATCAATTTGATATCGAATGGTGGTATTTAACCGCTAACTTGCAAGATGAGGCTGGTGATCCCTACGGCTTGCAGTGGACATTATTTCGATTTAAAAACTCACGCCCAAGAAGCTCTCAAGCTGAAGGGGATAACTCGTCTTCGTCATTAAAGAATGCTCCTGTTATGTTAAATGAGTCGACTGTATCTTTAGATAAAAAGTGGCATAACGATCAAATATACATGGCACATGCATCCATTCACTCATTAGATACCCATTGGTTTTCCGAAAAATTTGCTCGTGGCGGGGTCGGTAATGCGGGGCTTACAGCGTTGCCACTGAACTTGTTTATTGATGATTGGCAATGGCTAAATAGTGATGGCGATACAGGACTGTTTCCGTCGACACTAACCTTTAACGCAACCGATACCTCAAAACCAAACGCAGAGGCGAGTGCTACATTTACCCTGGATCAGACGGGGCCCTTGGTGCAACATGGTGACAATGGCTTTAGTGTAAAATCGAACAGCGGCCATGCGTCTCACTATTATAGTGCGCCTTTTATCAGTATTGAAGGCGAGCTAACGCAAGCCATCGATACCGTAACGACCGCGCCTATAAAACTCAAAGGTCAGGCGTGGTTTGACCAAGAGTGGACCTCTCAATTACTCGATACTGGTACTCAAGGTTGGGATTGGTTATCACTTCATTTAGATGACGGCAACAAAATAATGGCTTTTAGAATGCGCTTAAAAAATCAAGATGATTATGTGACGGGATCATACATCACCAGCACCGGCGAACAAATCACACTGCAACCAGGCGATATAACGCTACAGCCAGTATCTGTTAAAAAGGTGGATGGTAGGCAATTACCTTTAATCTGGAAACTGATAATCCCCAGTAAAAAAATAGACCTAACCATATCGACAATAAAAGATAAGCAGTGGAATAACGCCGCTGTTCCCTACTATGAGGGAATGGTCAAGATTGAAGGCTCTCATGGTGGCGTCGGCTTTTTAGAATTGACGGGTTACTGAATATAAATACATCACAACTGCATCAATAGTTTTTTGATCTATACGTGCTTACCTCTTACCCCTTAATTTTTACGGACTAGTTTTACGTACTAGCTTTTAAACATTACTTTTAACTAAACGACAAACAGTCTTATCAGACCAACCTGATATGTCTTGAGATAACGCGTGTGTTGCCACCAATGATGCGCACAATAAACAAACAACCCTGATGTAGAAATTCAATTTAACTACCCCCTAACAACGTAAGCTTTATATCAGATACTACTGGTATAAGTTTGTTTTATCTATAAGAAGAATACCGATTTAAACCTTACAGCATTTCCTAAACAGAGCTAGCGAACGTCGGTAGCTTTATAGTGCTTAATGAGCGAACGCAGCTTAGAGTATGGCTGTAAGGTACTTAAGCGATGTTAGAGCGGGTGCGAAGTGGGTAAGGGTGGCATCAAAAGTTGCAGGCAGAAACTAGGCTGGTTATGCATGCGAATAACCAAATGTGACAAAATACAGCTGATAGATTTATCAAAGGTATATCAAAATAGCATCACATGACGGCATGAGAGAAGGTTCTGGTAGGCCAGTGGGGCCAGTTATAAGGCTACCTCAGAGCTTGAGTTGAACCTGTCAAAGTTAGCTCGTGAGTACACCAATGATGCCTTAGATACGCTGGTAGAAGTCATACAATCAAGCCAGAGTGATTCAGCTAGGATTGCTGCTATTGCGATACTTGATCGAGGTTATGGCAGGCCAACAAAAACGACGTCACTTGAGGTTAACGCACCGTTTGTTGCTACGAAAATACAGTTGGTGGCATACACAGGTTCTTGATTTATCTAACGACGACTTTGCTAGATTAGGGTTTGAAGTTCCCCCTATGTTCCTCAGAAGCGATTTTGTATAAAAAAGCCCAGCATCTAACTGGGCTTTTTGATCCCCAATACATTGAATGTAATGGGTTTATGTGTGGTGGGCCTGGTCAGATTTGAACTGACGACCAAAGGATTATGAGTCCTTTAATCATACGTCTAATTAGCCTGTATAGCCCTAATAGTCATGTATATAGGCAGCACATGTTATATAATAAAGGAAACTTCTGTAGTCTAGGTGTAGTCTAGTGAGTGAATGGCAAAAAGACAAGCAATTATCTGGCCTCTATAAGCGTAAGCGAATAGGTGGAGATGTGTGGACAGTTAAGGCTCGCCAGTTTGGGGCTAATAAACTTCGCAGTGTAGTCATTGGACGCTGTGATGTTATGTCCTCAAAGGTTGCAAGAAAGAAAGCTCAGCCCATCCTGATGATGCTTGGTGAGGGTGTGAACCCTAATGATGTTAAGAAGGCTAACATTGCCAATAATATTGATGCTGAAAATAATCGCAAGGCTAGAAGTATTACGCTTCAGGACGCAACCGAACAGTACAGTCAGTTAAATACATTCAAGAGTAATACTGTAAGAGATCGAACAAATGTTTTGAATAGAAATTTCGCCGATTGGATGAAGCTTCCTCTTACTCAAATAACAAGAGACATGGTGCTTTTGCGCTTTAAAACTATCAAAAATCGGGTTAGTGAAAGAAGGTTGGAGATTAAAAAACGCTGGGAAAACGAGGGTAGGAAACCAAAGTCTTACATTAACGAAAGTGGCCGTGGAGAGGCGCAAAAAGCCTTTAGATATTTGAATGCTGTTATTAATTCTTTTATGAACGATGAGGTGGGAGGGCAACCTCTATTAAGTAATAACCCTTGTATGGTTTTAAAGGACAAAAAGTTGCGAAAAGTTCTTCAGCCTAGAGATCGATATTTAGATAGCGAAGAAGTGAGTCAGTTGGTTGAATTACTTGGGATGGTGCATCACCTTCAATATGAAGGGAAGGTCGGTCATTCAGAAGCAGACTTTATTACTCTACTGTTGATGACTGGTTTTAGGTCTGATGAGGCAAGAACAATTCAGTGGAGTCATGTTGACCATATTAGTAAATCGTTCGAAGTAAGGGACACAAAAAATAATACAGCTCATCGATTGCCAATGACGAGTGCGACAGAGAGGTTGTTTGCCAGGGCACTAACCAGAAGGATAGATGACCATCCATTTGTATTCCCATCCCCACGCGGTAGTTTGAAGCCAGCGTCAATGTCTAGAGTGTTTGAGAGAATTACAGCGGAAGTTGGCTTCAACTTTTCTGCCCATGATTTACGAAGAACTGCCGCAACTACTGCATCTGACATGGGTTTTGATATCGCTAAAATTGGAGCACTGCTTAACCATAAAAAACAAAATGTAACGATGAGCTATGTTCAGTCTACTATCGATGCTCAGCGAGCAATTCTTCAGGCTATTGAGGATGCAATGCTGCATTTTGATGCCCCATCTGACACATTGACTGAAAGCAATTCCTTTTTAAAACCAATGTATGACCCTTTAAATAGCAAAATTAGAAATTAATTTTTATTAATAATTAAATTACCATGGCATTGCAACTGCATTATTTTGGGGTAATAAGTTGCATGTAGGAAAATTAGCTGGATGGTCTTCAAAAGTTTCTTTAACGCAGCTATTTTGAGGAACATCAAAATCACTATTAGGCATAAAAGATCTTTTTCCACTGCTTGAGCAAGAGTCAAGCATTTCTGTTCTTCCAGTCCATCTATATATTTCTGATTGAATCCATTTTTTTTGTGTCTGTATTAATTGAAGAAATTCGTACATATGACCATCATAATCCATACCATTTCCATGAAGGCCATGAAGGGCATATTTCCCACATTCTTTGAAAATTACTGGGCTGCCCGATGTATCAAAAAGCATTGGAGGGTTAAGATTGCCATCATGTTTTATTGTTTGTCTTGAACAAGCATTAGTTTTACCACCCCAAATCCTACCATTAAGTAAATGATTATCAAAGAATCTACCTTTATTCATTTGACTATCTCCAGGAACAGCAATATGAAGAGCTTTTGTATTTATCATAGGAAAATTATTCGCAATTGGAATTGGATTGATTTCAATATCTTTATTACATCTATTACAATTTCGATCAACGTGAGCAACTAAAATATCATAACCAGGAGGCTCACCAGTTGACCTTGCAGATATATCAAGTACCTTAGCAATAATAATTTTTTTATTAGGATAGTTTGCTCCATCAACAACGTACATATTTCCCTTATGCTGGCTCCAGTCTGTGTTCCTTATTTTTGCCGCCTCTTGTCCACATGATAAAGTCTCTCTTCTATTAGGTTCAAATCCTAATATATGTGCTGAACTAATAATAATGTCATCTTCTATAAATGTTACATTGGCGCCCCACATATCTTCACCCTGAGCCATTCTTGCTTGAAAGCTATAGGAATTTTGTGAGTCATAGGTGCCACAATTTTGCTTGCATTGCAAAACATTAGGATCTGCATGAGAAGCGGAAATTAGACTTAATACTAGTATTATAAAAAGAAGTATTTGTTTCATATATATCAAAAAGATTTTCTTAATTAGTAAACATTAATTATATTAGGCTTGTATTCACCATTTGGTATTTTGGTAGGAAATATAAAATCATAATTATTCAATAATTCATATGCTAAGATATCCATTTTCTTAAGATCAAATCTATTGCAGATATTCCATTCATCATTTGGCGAACATTTGTCAGTGTAGGATAAATTAAGAGCATTAATATTGGCCATCAAAATCCAGTAAAAATATTCATGTGCTTGACATTCATAACTGCAACCCTTGTCATTATAGGTGTACCACGCACTTTTTGGGTATTTTGACGGAACTTCTACAAACTTACCACCCCGAGCTTTATCCATTGCTTCATGAAGCATAGATTCCTTATTGCCAAAATATTTTGGATAAACTTCATACCATCCTGCAGAAACAACGTGCCATACCTCTTCTAGATTTGTATCCCATTGACCAGTTTTTTGAATACCACCTATGGCCCACTGGTCTTCATCATAATACATACTTGCAGCCATCCCAATATTATCTTCACAATAGCTACCTCTTGCATTTTCCCAAAAATTTTCTCTATCACTAACACTCCAAACTGGCACAATATAGTTGTTATTTGAAAGATAAGATGCAACTCTAGGATCATCTGGCAGACCGTTCTCATCATTATCTAAATATTGTGCTAATACTCCAGCAGTATGCATGACTTTATTCATTGGTGCTCCAGGTGAGCCCACAACATAAACTCCA
>JGI20157J14317_10004219_pt1 | contig 11159 bp, 8 predicted proteins | sample COG_07_FD_14317 | JGI IMG/M metagenome (IMG submission 14317)
AGATGCACATAGAAGGGCCTCAACTTCGTCACATGAGAGAACACCGACTTCAGTATGCTGACGCACCAAGGGGCGAATCATGGCGAACGGGTTGCCAGAGACTATACGATTTCTGATGGCCCACAGATATAAGCTTTTTCCATAGCGCAGAAAGTGATTATATGAACCAACGGGGACCGTCTTGAGAAAGTCAGCAGCGTCGTCACTTGTGATTGATTCCAGAGACTTACCCTCAGCCCAGCGGGCGAATCGCATCAAAATGCTCTTCGTCTGCTCATATGTCTTCTTAGCACTGTTCTCCTTTGTCTTGATGAAATCCCAAACAGCATCCTCGATATCAGTGTGTATGACATTATAACTGCATAGAAATGTCTCAACTGCATGGTCTAGGCTGATTCCATCCGGTAGAATATCAAAGACCCTTTCAGCGTCTCTGAGTTGCTTCTGGTCTAAGGTAGTCCGTGCAACATTCACATCCTGTTTCGCTTCTTCGAATACATGGCACTTCAACTTCGCCTCGTCTAAAGTCTTGGCTCTTTGGCGTATTCGTTTTCCGTCGATAATCCCTTCAATTGCAAATGTTCCATTTTCTGTATCGTAGACAAATAGATTGTCCGTGCAGTATATCTTAGTCTTTCTCTTGCGTTGCCTCATGGTGTATGGCGCAACGAATAGGCAAATTGTTAGGCAAAACGATAATGCGGGTATAGTTTAGAGGTAAAACATCTGCCTTCCACGCAGAGGTCGTCGGTTCGATTCCGTCTACCCGCACCATTGTTCAATATAAAAAAGCCAGCATTTGATTGCTGGCTTTTTGTATTCTAGATCCTAGGTTTGAGGATCAGGACCCCGTCGTGGGTTTCGGCGATTTCACGCATAATATTCGCGAAGCGGGCGTTGCCTTGTGGCGCGCCTATTTGGAAGGGGTTGATTAGGGTGGGGAAGCCGATCGCGCTGATCGAAGCTGGGCGTTTACCGGTGGTCAAATCACGTGGGTTGAGCCGATCCAGTTTGAGCAGGAAGCTTTGTGTCGAGCCGCGAAAGTCGTCGCCGATTACGTAGAGGCTCATGCTGTCGCTAGGGTCGAGGATTTGTTGGAGGTCGCGGAAGGCCTTACGCACGCCGGGTTCGGGATCGCTGACGCTGAGGATCGGGTAGTTGAGCACCGCGCGTAAGGCTTGCTGGCGCAGGCCAGGAGAGTCCGGTAGCCAGAAGCCTCGCCGGTCGCGGAGCATGTAGTTGCCGCTGGTATCGATAAATTGAATACTTTTCACTTCGGGGAGGCTATCGAGGAGCTCGGTGATTTGCTCAATCACGCCAAAGTGGAGCTGATTGGTCATCTGGTTGCGCATGCTACCGGATGTATCGATGATAAAGGCAACGTGCGTGGCATCGGCGGGCAGACCGATCGGGGGGAGATCCTCGTGTTTGAAGCTTTGCAGGAGTCGGGTGGCTTCGGCTGCGGCCTTTTGGCTGGTGCTGAGGTTGGCCTGCTTGCTGTCGAATTCTTGTTGGAGATCGGCAAGTGTGGTCTCCAATTCTTGAATGACCGATTGTATGCGCTGCCGCTCTTGCTCGGTTTGGGCGCTGTTGATGGAAGCTTCGAGCAGTGCGGCTTTGTTGGCGACGTCTGCTTCGAGTTGAGCGAGTTGTGCTCGCATGGCTTGCAAGGTGGGATCGTCGATCTCGCTTTCGACGCCGGCGTTTCCTGAACCGATTGATAAAATGAACAGCAACAGAATCGCACCGAAGCCGCAGCAAAGGCAGTCTAGAAAGGAGAGGCTGAATACCTCAATCTGGCGTCTTTTTATCATTATCCTTTTAGAGCGTGGGCCAATTGTTGTCAGGAACGAGGGTGATGCCGTTGGTGCGGCCACTGAGTTGCCAGAAGAGGCCAGCTGCGGAGGGATCGCCTTCGAAGGGGAAGAGGATCGCGTTGAAGGGGTAGTTCGGGCGTGTGGCCATTGCGCCTTTGAAGAGTTGCACGCGGTCAGCTTCGGAGAGGCTTCGCTGACTGGGGTTGGGCGCGCTCGGCAGACCGTCGCTGATCAATAAGAGACTGCTAGGCCGCTCTTTTAGGCTGCCGACGGTGCGCAGGGCTTTGGATAGGTCGGCGCCGCCGGAGGCTCGGAGTCCGTCTAGTCGCTCGAGTGTTGTGAGTAGGGCGCTATTGTCGTAAGGGTCGATGTAGGGGCTTGCGGCGCTACCAGATACCGCCGAAGTGGCTTCATTCATCTGCAAGATCGCAACTTTGGTGCCCTTTGGTATCGCGGCGATCACGGCACGCACGGCGGCTTTGGCACGCAGCCATTTCACGGCGCTTGCTCCGCCACCGGTACCGATGATTTCTAGGGCGCTCTTAGCGTCTACGGCCAACATACTGCCTGAGTTCTCGAGTAGAATAATGGCACGTGGCCCGCGCAGGCGTAACCCGGATAAGTAGCTCTGGTCGGCGGATGGGCGATCGAGTCCTGCCACGGCATCGACGGTTTCCGTTGTGGTATCGAGTGTAGCAAGTGCCTTGGTTTGATCTTCAATGGCTTTGGCGAGCCGCTCTTGCTCGGCGGCAAGCTCCGCGACGCTGGTAGCATTGGCATCAGGTTGCGGATCAAGTGCGGCAATGTCTTTCTCGAGAGATTTTTGTTTGGCCTCAGCGGCTTCGATTGCTTGTTGCAGAGTCTCTTCAGCGGCGAGTGATTGTGTGGCGTCTTCCTGCGACTGAACGATTTGGCTTTTCGCGGTCAAGATGAAGAGCAATAAGACGGCACCGAAACCACAGCAGATACAGTCGATAAACGACAGTGCGGAGCTTTGTGCTTCTCGGCGTTTCATCGATGGATTGTCAGTGGCGCGATCGTGCGAACTTTAGTTGAAAGAGGTGCTGTCGTCTGCCGAAGGCTCTTCGTCGCGGTTTTCAATTTTAATCTCGATTTCGGCGTCCTCCTCTTCGTCTCGGTCGTAGAGTTTATCGATGATCTGTTCGCGGCAAAAGGTTTGGACGCGTAAAATAAGGCCTTCCTGTCCGCTTTGCAGGAGGTGGATCAGGAGCATCAGCAAGATGCTGATGATGAGGGCGACGAGGGTCGAGTTGAAGGCGACGCCGAGTGCGTTAGTGACGCCGGAGATGTCACCTTGAAGGGCTTCGTCCGCACGGTGCAGCGCGACGCCGATGCCACGAACGGTGCCGATGAAGCCGATGGATGGGATTGCCCAAACTAGATAGCGAAGCATAGACAGTTCGCTTTCCTGTTGTTCTGAGGCGACTTCGAGTCGGCCCATGATGGTCTCAGTAGTTTCGGGCACGTTACCTGTCATATGGTAGCGCTCGAGACCACGGGCCATGACGTAGGGGAGGATTTTATTTTTGAGATCGGGGCGTACGCTCTTTTCGTCGATTTGTTCGGAGAGTTTACCTGCGCGTTCGCGGGAGATACTGCGAGCGCCGCTGAGTAGGTCGACCTCTGGTTCGGCTTCGATACCTTCGCTCTCAGGAGCGAAACGTCCGAGGACGGTAGCTTCCGAGTGAACGAGGATAAATTTATAGATGAGAATCATAATTCCCCAGAGAAAGAGAGAGATGCAGATTTGTTGCTCGTAATCTTTAAGGATGACGAAGATCCCCGAGGCTGAGCCGACACCCTCGACGCCGTAGCTTTGCGCGAGTGCTGCTTTATTCGCGGCTGGTCGGATCAGTCCGCCGTAGAGCACACCGACAAAGATAAAGGAGGCGATCAGGCCGAGGCTGAAAATGAGGCCTTTGACTGAGAAAAGGCCGCGTTCGGGATTTCGTAAACTCATAGGTGTCGTTTTTGTATGTGGGGATCGCAGTGCGCAGCCTAGCAATATATAAAGAAATTAGTGGTTTCGGATTGGTATCGGCTTGGGCGATGGCTGTATTTACCCCCTCATCCTGATGTTTATTATCGATATTGCAATTTCCTTACTAAACAATAGTGTCCAGTTATGTTTAATGCGACACTCACTCCTCTTCTCTTAAGCACTGCGTTATTTTTTAGCGGATGCTCATCTTCTAATAGTGGCAATACGGGGCGTAATGTCGGCGTGGCGGCTGGTGCGATTCTTGGTGCTGTGATTGGGGCTCAGCTTGGTGACGGTAGTGGGACGAATGTAGCGGTGGGTGCAGCGGCGGGTGCTGCACTGGGTGGATTGGGTGGTAGCAAGTATGACCAGAACAAGGAGGAACTCGAAGCCGCTGAGGCTCAGCGGCAGTATGAGTATGATCAAGAAGCCCAAGCTCAGGTGAAGCTGGAAGAAGAAATTCAGGCCTTGGAGGCGAAAAGAGTGCGCGATGAGATTGCGCGTAATTCGACCACATCAGATGTTAGCGCGGCAGAGCGTGAGGCGGCACGCCTCGAAGCGGAGTTGGCTGCCAAGAAAAAAGCCTATGAGGATTCTCAAGCGCGAGCGAAACGCATCCAAGAAGCACAGGCGCGTGTTGCCAAAGCTCAAGAAGAGCTCGCTGAGATGGAGCGTCAGGCAAACGGCGGCTAATCGTAGCTGTCTGTCTGTTAATGTCTGCCTGCCGCAAGTGGCGAATCAGGTGTAGTTCGCGTGTCGAAGCTGCCGGCTTGTGTATATAGATTATAGCAACTCGAATGCGTTATGCTTTAATGCTTTTATTTGTTAGGTGCTTGTCGTATACAGATTGCTAATGGTCATTTTTGGCCGTTTTCCAAAATATAATCTAAAATGAAATCATCGCAATATATTGATATCCTAGGGCAACAAGTCGCTAAGCGAACGGTGCTTTTTGTAGTTGGGACAGTAACGATTGTGGTTGGGGGTATCGTCGGATTGCTGTATTATTTGTTGCTGGCTGGCAGTGCGCCTATCGTTGCAACAGCTGCAGCACCGATTGCAATGATGGCGAATTCAAAGGTCAGTAAGCGCGTCGATCAGCCAAATAGCAGGGTGCCGTCGCAGTCTTCACTGGTGCTCCTGTTGGAGAAACATTTAAAGGCAACACAGCTCAGTGAGGTAAAGTCTTTGATTGTGAATGGCATGGCCTCGACTGAAAATACGACCTGTGAATTGGTTGCAATGGCGCGTTGCCCAAATCTGTATACATTAAAAACAGAGGGTGTTGATTTCAAGTATACCGCAGCGTTTGGCTATAATGGAAAGCAAGGATGGGTTAAGACAGACTTTTTAAATTTAAATAAAGACGAAGTCGGATTCTTCACGCGGGTGGCGTTGTTTGAGAGTTCGCTCGCACACCTAGCATGGAGCTATCATGCCCATGAGTCACTTGATTACCGGCTTGAGTCGGTTTTGGAGCGTTTGCCTGATGAGCAATGGCAAGGGCGCGTTTGTGCGGTGGTCGTGAGTCGTGGGCTATTGCCGTTTCCTATTTATCATTATATCGACCAGCAGAGCTATGAGGAAGTCTATCGCCGGGCTCAAGTTCTGAGAGGAATAGATTTGGTGGATCTTGAAATTCACTTTGCGCGGCCTGAAGTCGCGGCATCTCCTCGTCTACCAATGGGTTATAAACTCTACTTTAATGGCACGTTAAATGACACCATCGCGTTCACTAAAATTCGACCGAATCGTGTCGTATTTGAGTCGCTATTCGATGCCCCTTCAGGGGCGACTGCTACGAGCTTATCGCCTCGTCAGGCGCGCGCCAATTAAGCTTTATCGCTCTCTTGGGCAGCGATAAGGATTCCTTTGCGTTCGCGGCGGTTCTTATCTTCGCCGAATGCACTGCGCCAGTAGCGCCAAGGTAAGTTCACTAGGCAGATGAAAAAGATCTGGCTGGCGGCAAAGCCGATCGTCCACCAGAAGCCACTGCTGGTAAAGCCATAGGCGTGTAGGCCAACGCCGAGTAGGTTGGTGCCGAACCACGACCATACGGTCACGATGCTACCACAGATAGCCAAAGCCATGAGGCCGCGCTCTTTCACGATCCCGCCCCAGCGCGCGTGTAGCACGATGGCACCCATGATCACGATCATCAGCGCGCCATTTTCTTTCGGATCCCAGCCCCAGAAGCGACCCCAGGATTGATCGGCCCAGATGCCACCGAGGATAGTCCCCACCAGGCTAAACAACGTGGCAAAGCAGGTGATACCATAGACCATACTGACGATGGATTTGGCCGACTCTTTGCTGAAGCGCTTGGAGAATAGTCCGAGCACAGTGAAGATCAATGCAAGTGCGCCGGCAAAGAACATCGCGGAGTAGCCGAATGTAATGACAGTGACGTGCGTCGCTAGCCAGAAGTTGGAGTCGAGCACTGCGCGCATCATTTCAAGCGTGTCGCCGCTCATGGATAGGTGGTGCGCAATGATGAGCGTGCAGAACCCGACCAGCGAAGCCATCGCCGCGCCGACGCCGTTCTTATAGAACTTTTCAAGGATCACACCGAGCAGCACGGCACCCCAACCGACGAACACCGCAGAAGAGTAAAGATTCGTCACAAAAACACCGTAGCGCTCTTGAATGTACATACGAGCAATCAGCCCTAAAGTATGGATCGTAAAGGCAAGCAATAGCACCCAGAATGCCGCTTTGGCCAGCGGCGCAGGCCAGCGCAGCCATGAGATGCAGACGGTCAGGAAGATCAGCACGTAAAGCTGCATCGAAAGGTAGAACGGTTGCGCTTGGTTAAAGAGGCGCTCAAAATGCACACGACCAATATCGTGCGGGAATGCACCGATAAAGCGCTGGCGTAATTGTTCGACGGTTTGGTTGAACATGTCGGGCTGATCCATGCGATATGCCATTGTCAGGCTGGCGTAGCTCGTGACGTAAGGGCTGAGGTCATCGCCCCGCATTACGTCGAGTAATTCCAAACCAATATTTTTCCAGTCGTCGAGTGGGTCGACGGGTGCGATTGGCGGCACGACGCGCAAATAGGCGGTCTTTGAAAGTTTCAAATAATCGTCGCCAAATTGAATGAATCTGCTGAGTAGTTCGGCATCGTAGTCCTCTCCCGCTTGCTGTTGACGGAGGGCCACGAGTCCTGGTTCGACACTGCTAATGTAGCTCTGATATTCATCGACGAGTCGATCAAGCCGCTCTGGGGGGCCGACCGGGTGCAGCGAGTGCATTACCCGGTGGTAGAGTGTGAGGCCGTCGTTAAGATCGGCGATTTGTTGCTCGTAGGGGCTACGTTTTTTCGGTTCAGGGTTGATTTCCTTATAGAGTCGCAGTATCTCGTCGAAGTGCGGTAATAGATCATTGAAGGCGTAGTGGCGCTGGCCTTTTTGTGCGAGGCCTGCGATGCCAAGATCGTCTGGGAACTCGATTTTAAACACGCGATAGGTGTCGGCCACTTCAGGACGCATGGTCAGATCCATGAACCATTCGATCGGACTAAGTGTCACGCCTTCGGGGGTGACGACTTTTTGACGTGCAGCGAGCACGAGCAGGGTGTTACGCGCAACCGAGTCAAGCGGTTTGATGCGTCCACCCACTTGCACTGGCAGCTCAGCAAAGCTGTCGATGTCGAACTCAGACGGGTTATTGGAAGGCTTGAAACCGCGGGCAATGATGAGCGTCGCGATGATTAAGATGAGACTGAAGGCAAATTTTTTCACAATGAATGATTTTGACTACGAAAAGCGCGAAATACGCGAAAAAGGAAAATGCAGATGGGTGGTTTCTTGAAGGGGCGGTGTTGGATTAATGTGCCTGATTCACGAAGCGTTCATACTGCACTTTTGGATAATGTCCAAAATTGATGAGTATGCCTAACACTTTGCCTGTCGCCTTTAGGTAGTTGATGACTTGAGCGCGGTGTTGATCGGTGAGGGTGCTAATAGCTTTGATTTCAACTATGATCTTCTCAAGGCATATAAAGTTAGGCTCGTATCGCTGTTTTAGTTCCCGTCCCTTGTAGTGTAGAACTAATGGTGATTTTTCGACTGCTGGAATGCTTTGATCTTCAAACTCCATGGCTAGGCATTCTTGATACACCGCTTCAAGGAATCCACAGCCTTTCTCTTTGTAGACTTCGAACGCAGCTCCCATGATCTGATAGCTTTCTTTTTTATAGATAATTTCAGTCGTCATGTTTTCGCGTCTTTTGTGTTTTTCGTAGTTAAAAAATTTAGTGGCTACGTTTGTTAAGGAATTTAAAGAAATGCATGCCGAACTGGACGAGCATGCCCACTCCCATTAGCAGTACGCTGACGTAGGGCAGGACCCAGCCTGGATTACGCACGACTTGGAAGATCGAGGTGCGGTCGTCGTTGGCGAAGGAGGCTTGGTAAAAGGTGAGGCCTTCGTAGCGCAGCGGATGATTCATGTAGATCAGCGCTTTTTGGTTTTTTGTGGTATCGCTGTGGCGTACCATGACTTCACTGGAGTAATTAAAAGGGATCTCAGTACCAGGATATTTCTCGTGGGAGAAATCGACCAATTCGACTTCGAATGGGTAATAGTGGCGCTTCAGCCGTAGGGCGATCTCCCAGCTTTGTTCGCCAAGAGTCACCATTTGCGGTGGAAAGCGATCGTCGATGACATTCGAAACCAACCAGATGCCGAGTGAACCCTCGGGGCCGAGCACTTCGACGTAAGCAGTGGCGGTGTTGATCTGATTCTCCGCATATGTAACCGCAGTCGGTGTAACGACGACGTTCATCTTAACGGCGACACCTTGGTTGGCGGGAGACTCGACTGGCGCGGCACCTTCTTGGGCACGGCCGATTTGTGCGTTCGGATAGTAGCTGACGGTACGAATGGTCAGTGGACTCTCTGGCACGGCGACTGTTTTACCTGGCTTGAGCAGTGCAATGGGGATGCTATGCACGGTGTCGAAATCGGCGTGCAAGCGATCAATCAACACGAGTTCGTTTTCGCGATATTCTTGAGAGTAGTTACTGCTGGCGCCCTCATCGACGGGCATTTGGCTTTCTTCAGAGAGCACGTCGGTCAGTAACTCGCTAATGAGTAGCAGGATCAGGCCGATGTGGATCAGGAAGATGCCGGCTTTCTTGGCGGTTAATGTAAACCGAGTGACGTGGGCGGCTACGAGATTGATCAGCAGCATGCCGCCGAGCAAGTAGCCACCGGGCATCGGGATGCGTAGCCAGTAGAGCTGATCGTATGCGATCCATGCTTCGGGGTAAGCCCAGATCGCTAGGATGCTTTCGAAGTAGTCCTTCTGTGTTTTCCAGATGCCAGTTTCGACTTGGGCGAGCGTGCCAAAGAAAATCAGCACCATCGACAAAGCGAGCAAGACGACGGTGAGCCGCAGGGATGCAAAGAATTGAAGCAGCGCTTTCATGATTTAGTGAGCGTGGTCTTCGATTTGAATCGAATCGAGGAATTGCTGCATGGATGCTTCGTTAGCAAGCACGGTGGGAGTGTCACCCAGCATTTTGACGAACCAAGTGCTGCCATGGAAGGGCAGGAGTGCGCCGAGGATGCTTTGCGTTTCGCCTTCAAGACGCACGTAGAGTCCGCGGTGCCCTGAGATGTCATAATCTGTAGTATAGTCGCGCAAATCTTCGGCCGTGGCTGCTTCGAGGCCGACTTGACCGCGCCAGCGGTTAATGTTGGCGAGGCGTCCGCCGACATCACCAGGGAATGTGAGGATGGTGATTTCGGCGCTGCCAGTGTCGGCGGTGACTTTGAGATTCGCTTTGCGGATGCCGCTTGCAGGGAGCTTTTCCCAGCCTTCAGGAGTGGTGAAGTCAACATCGCCAGCTGCGTTGGCGGCCTGTTGCATGCCGGGCAGCACGTTCATCTTGCTTGGGGCGCTCGTTTCTGGCGTGGTTGCCGCTGCGATCGTTGGTATCGTGTCGGCGCGTTGCTCCTTCGGGATTTGGTAGGCCACGGGTTGCGCTTGATCACAACCACTCAAGCAGAGTGCTGCGATGCCGGCTAATATGAGTGGCAGGCGTTGAAAGTTATGGTAGTAAATTCGCGAGATCATAGTGAGCATAAGAAGTGCAAGTGAGTCTCGGTTTAGTCAACTGCGCGAATCTTCTATTCTTCGAGCTAATCGCAATGATTAGGCTGCTGCGGTAATAAAACGCCCGTGTGGAATTGAAAAGTCGCCTAGTTGTTGAAGCGGAAGAGTGCCACGTCGCCGTCTTTAAATTCATAGTCTTTGCCTTCAAGTCGGTATTTACCAGCTTCGCGTGCTTTGGCGACATTGCCTGCTTCGATCAAATCGTCGTAGGCGACCACTTCAGCTTTGATGAAGCCTGATTCGAAGTCGGTATGAATGACGCCAGCGCATTGCGGTGCTTTCATCCCTTTTTTAAAAGTCCATGCACGCACTTCTTGCACGCCCGCAGTAAAGTAGGAAGCGAGACCGAGCAGATCGTAGGTCGCACGAATGAGGAGCGAGACGCCAGAATCCTGTACGCCGAGTGATTCGAGATACTCTGAGGCTTCTTCTTCGTCAAAGTCGATCAGCTCAGCTTCGACGGAGGCTGAAACGACGCAGGTGCCTGCACCGTGGTGTTCGTGGGCAAATTTCTCGACGGCGGTGACGTAGGCATTGCCCGAGTAGTCGGCGAGGTCTGATTCGGCGACATTGCAGGCATAGAGCACTGGTTTTGCTGAAAGTAGGCAGAGGCGCTTGAGCGCGCCCTGTTCGTCGTCCGATAAGTTGAGCGTGATCGCTGGCTTGGTCTCGTTCAGGTGTGGCAGCAGGCGCTCGATGAGTGCAACGTTTTCGACGGCTTCTTTATCGCCACCGCGCGCTTTCTTCACTAACTTATCTTGTTGGCCTTCAAGTGAGGTGATGTCGGCGAGGATGAGCTCAGTGTTGATCACTTCGATATCACGTAGCGGGTCAATGCCGGACAAGGTGTGGATGATATCGTCATCATCGAAACAACGCACGACGTGCACGATGGCATCGACCTCGCGGATGTTGGCGAGGAACTTGTTGCCAAGGCCTTCCCCCTTACTCGCGCCAGCAACAAGGCCGGCGATATCGACGAATTCAATCGCGGCCGGGATGACTTTATTCGTCTTGGAGATCTCGCGAAGAGGGTCCAGACGAGCATCCGGAACTTGAACGACGCCCACGTTTGGGTCGATCGTGCAAAACGGATAGTTTGCCGACTCAGCCTTGCGCGTGCGCGTAAGAGCGTTGAACAGTGTGCTTTTGCCCACATTGGGGAGACCTACGATACCAGCTTGAAGCATAGCCGTGAGAAAATGCGAAGGGG
>JGI20157J14317_10004226_pt1 | contig 11149 bp, 9 predicted proteins | sample COG_07_FD_14317 | JGI IMG/M metagenome (IMG submission 14317)
CTTTTAACGGTGTCGTGCTCGGGCTTTTGGCGACCGTCGGTGGAATTCTTTTTCTGAGTTGCTATTTGCTGATAATGATCTCTCGCGGAGCAACTGATCCGAGATCCCTGCTTCTTGGTGATCGAGAAAGTTTGTATAGAACATCTGACATACCGTAATAAATTCAGTTTCAGGAATTGCCTGTTGACGAGGTTTACTTGAGAAAGCGTATTCAATGTCGGCAAAACATTTGGTTTCAATGAATTCAAACCAAGCTCGTCACAGACCTGCTTGGGATCATTCCAAATGACTTCATAGGGCAATCTTCAGACGGCTTATTAAGCACCGTGCCTGTTAGATGCTAGCGAATCTCTAATAAGCAACTTACCAAAGGGCTATAGCGAGTCTTGAAAGCGCACACCTGCAAGGCTTATAGCCTGGAGACAGCCTCAGCCTCCTACCGGCTAGGAGTCAATAACGCTCTGTTTCGCTGGTCGCCACATCGGGCCAACGACCAGCAGCAGTATTGCGATGTTAAATAAAGCGTCTGTAGCATTGCCAGAAGTGATAGAGCCAGCACTATCGAGCACAAACCAACAGCATGCTCCAGTTACAAGCGACTTACGAACGCCTTCGGGGGCGGCGTCGTAGACCCATACGGCGAGACACCAGACTGTCACACCCCATCCTATAAGAAACCCACCAGTGAGTGCAGACAGAAACGCGACTTCTCTTGATTCGTACGTCGGAAAACCATCAACTGGCCAGGTAAGGATATCTAATCCAAGGCGTGCCGCTTCGTTAAATTCAGGCATCGTGCCGAAAAACAATACAGGGCCAAAAAAACCAATGGTGATCGCGGAAATCTTAAGCCAAAATTTGTGAAAATCACTGTGCATAGCATTAACTCCAACCACGGGAACATAACTCGAGTTAGGTAACTGATGTCCTATCGACTCCTTCATCAACCCCATTGCCATCTGTAACGGAGTTTCGCTAGCAACCGCGGCCTCCATTTGTATTAAATGCTAGCAGTAGGAAAAGAGTAAAGTTAAGAAATTTAGCTGCTTGATCTTGCTGAACTAAGCTTTCGACTTTTGACGAAATCAGTTGGTAAATAGGCAGGCGGAAGGCGCTTGTTATGGATCTCTCACGAATGGTGCTTTTTTAGGAGGGTTTAAGATTTACTTGAGTTTGTCGGAGAGTTAGATGGTAGCTACGGGTGGACTTTATAGTATAAATATATCAATAGTTTATCTTTATATATTTTTAGTTCCCACATCTATTCCCACATAAATATTATTCCTCCGTCTTACTTCTTTCACCTTCCCATCCTCAATCTTGAAGACCATTTTAGCCTTCGTTAAGCCAATCCAATCCACGTTGCCAGATTCCCAAGGGTGGGACAATTTTAGGGGGCGGGGGAGGTTTTTGTGGGCAGCTTATTGTTATAGTTACCTCCCATACTTTCAAAACCTGAAATTAAAAAAATGGCTAAATTGACCCTTCAGCAACTCGAGTCTTTCCTCTGGGAAACCGCAGACATCCTCAGAGGCAACATGGACGCCTCAGAGTTCAAAGATTACATCTTCGGCATGCTCTTCCTTAAGCGCCTCTCTGACGCCTTTGAAGAGGCGCAAGAGCAAGTTATTCACACCTACCTCGATATGGGCAAGTCTCAAGCTGATGCCGAGAGATTAGCGTCTGATGAAGACGAATACGATAAGACGTTCTTTGTCCCTGAGCGAGCAAGATGGTCGAACCTCAAAGACCTCAAGCACGACATCGGACCTTCGAGTAAGCTTTAATAGGGTTCTGAACCGAGATTGACTCAGCATATTTTAGCGTCTTACATACAACCCAGCTCTCTCGCGGAATCGAGCCGTCGCTCAAGCATTTGGAACAAATTAGTTAAATGCTCAGTTCTACCTATATTTGCGGAAATGGAAACCAGACGTAAAAATGTGGTAAGGTCAAACTGAGATGAAACGGCAAATAAATAAACTGCAAAGCCTATCAGCCTTTCTGGCTGTACTGCTGCTTGTGTTCGCCAATTCATCGCATATCCACCTTCGCTATTGTCTTGATGGTGCTGAAGCGCCAATTTCTATTCACTTTGAAAGCGAAGAAACCCACACCCCCGAAGTGGCGACAATTGATGGCCTCGGTGAAGAAGAACTGGCAGATGTTGAAAGTGAACTTTCACTTGATAGCCTGCTGGCTAAGTTCTCCAAAACGCCGACCGATTCGTTGGCCATCTTCACTTTCAACTTGCCTGCGATTTCAGAGGCATCCCAAACACCCTTTCAATTAGTTGGGCGTGAAGTACTGCCTGATAAGCCTGAAACTCTCCATCCTCCTGCTCGCGCACCTCCCGCAATAGCCTAAGTTGTACCTCAACAATTCGACTCGGATGAAGTATCTGAGGCGTTACTTGTTCTAACAATTTGCGGGAGAAAGACCTTGAACCTTAAATGTTTGGCGATTGTGGCTTGCGCCACGATAGCTACCGTCACGTGTAATGCGCAGGAAATCCCATCCGGTACCATTTCCTTGCGCGATGCTCTGGCGGCCACTTTATCTATGAACCCCAGGCTTCGTAGTTTCCCTCTGCGCAAGGAAGTCTTGCTGGGTGACAGCGAGATAGCAGAGTTAAAGCCGCCCTTGATGCTGGGCGCTGAAGTAGAAGACGCTCTTGGCACGGGTGACATCAGGGACTTCACCGGAGCAGAAGCAACTCTTAGGTTGTCCAGTGTGGTTGAAATGGGCGGTAAACGGGCTGCGCGAGTAGGAGTGGTCAGTCGCAGAATAGGCGTCTTAAACGCCGAGCAACGGGTAGTCGAATTGGATCTACTCGTGGAAGTCGTAAGACGCTTCATTGATGTAGCCGTTGCACAGGAGCAGGTAGCACTTCAGGAACGATCCACTGCTATAGCCGAGCAGACTGTGAATTCGATTGGTCCTCTTGTTACAGCAGGGCAAGCGCCGCAATTGGAAATGGACCGAGCGCGAGCTGCTTTTCTCCGTGCGCGCTTAGCAGAGCAGGCTGCTAACGCCCTGCTCGGGAGTGCAAGAATTCAATTGGCGAGCATGTGGGCAACCAATACACCGCAGTTTGATGCAGTTTCTTCTAACATCCTGACCGTTGGGCAGGCCGAGTCAATAGAAGCGCTCTTGGCGGAATTGGCATCAAATCCTGATATAGAAATATTCGCTGCTGAATCTCGTCTTCTGGAAGCTGAACTTCGCTTGGCACAAACGCGCCAGGAAGGCGATATCCAGTGGTCCGCTGGGATACGTCACTTAAAAGAGTTTGATGATACCGGGTTCGCATTCGGGGTCACCATTCCCCTATTCAATAAAGCACGTGCGTCCGGCGCAGAACGCAGCGCGCGAGCTAATTTGCAGGAAGTCGAAGTGCGGCAACTCACGGCTCTCAATGCGATAGAAGGTGAAATACGCTCACTCCACCAAGCGCTTCAACAGGCTATCAATGAAGTAAATACCTTACAGCAGCAAGTCATTCCCATTCTTCAAGATGTGCAGCAGCAAACACTGCAAGCTTACGGAGCTGGTAACTATAGCTATGTCGAATTGATAACCGCACAACAGGAATTTCTAGATGCTCAACTCTCACTCATTTCCAGTGCTGGCAATGTGCATCGAATAAGAGCCGAGATCGAGCGCCTTAGCGGCCTTCCACTAACGGGCCAGTAAAGAGGATAAGAAAATGATCAGAATATTTTACGACTTTCGCGTTACAGCACTTATATTGCTCGGAACCCTATGCGCAGCAGTATTGCTCGTAAGCTCCAACGCAATTGCTGCAGAAGAAGAGCACGAGGAGGAAGTTGTTCACATTTCCACCTCATTGGCACAAGAACTGGGGATAGAAACTGAATTGGCCGGCGCAGGAGTGATTAATCGCAACTTGTTACTGTACGGCAGGACCATGCCAGACCCTCAAGGTATAAGCCATCTTTCTGCTCGCTACCCTGGGATGATTGTATCGATGGTTCCCTCGCTTGGAGACAGTGTCGAAGTGGGAGAAGTTATCGCGGTCATTGAAGCCAATATCAGTCTGCAGACATACGAGATAAAAGCACCGCTTAGCGGCATTGTGGTGGAAAAACATGCCAATCCAGGCGAGTTGGCATCAGGCCAACCCCTCTTAACCATTGCCAACTACGACAATATTTGGGTGGACCTCGCCGTTTTCCCTGGTGATTCGCATCAGGTGCGCACGGGTATGTCTGTAACTATTCGAATGGATGATCGTGTCGCAGAAAGTGCCATTCGATATATCAATCCTAGTCAGGGTGAATCACCAACTGTTATTGCACGGGTGCCACTTCAAAACGTTGATTCTATTTGGACGCCGGGTTTGTTGGTGGAAGGATTGGTTCACGTTGAATCTGAAAATGTAGCCATTGCTGTAAAGAATGACGCATTGCACCTCTTTGAAGATAACCAAGTCGTATTCGTCCTCGAAGACGAAACCTATGAGCCGCGGATTGTCACTGTAGGGAGTTCAGATCCATTTCTAACAGAAATTCTCTCCGGCCTAAAGCCGGGTGAGCGCTACGTGGTCGCCAACAGTTACTTGATCAAGGCAGATCTTGAAAAAGAAGGCGTTGAACACGGCCACTAGGAGAAGATGCAATGCTAGAAACAATTATAAAGCAAATGATAAACAGTCGTTGGATCGTCATGATGGGGGCACTCTCCATTTGTGCGTTTGGTGTGTGGAATTTTCAAAACCTTTCCATTGACGCGGTGCCGGACATCACCAACGTGCAGGTACAAATCAATACAGAAGCGCCAGGATATTCTCCGTTGGAGTCGGAACAACGCATTACGTTTCCCATTGAAACAACACTAGCCGGGCTTCCGCAACTTTCTTATACCCGCTCACTTTCCGCATACGGATTATCCCAGGTTACGGTCGTTTTTGAGGAAGGTACGGATATTTATTTTGCACGGAATCTCGTGAACTCACGCCTCAGTGCTATCAAGAATCAATTGCCCGCTAACCTTGAACCCGAAATGGGTCCTATTTCCTCAGGTCTTGGCGAAATATTCATGTACACAGTTAGCGCCGAAGCAGGTGCGCTGCAGTCAAACGGAGAACCTTATGACCTGTTCGCACTGCGAGAGATACAAGATTGGATTATCAAACGGCAATTGATTTTAGTAGACGGCGTTACCGAAGTTAATACCAGCGGAGGATTTGAGAAGCAATATCACGTAAAACCAGATCCGGCCAAGATGCTGCTTTGGGGAATAACATTGCCGGAATTGTTATCCGCATTGAGGGATAACAATATCAATCAGGGTGCCGGGTATATCGAGCGCAATGGACAGCAACTCATGGTCCGGTCCCCGGGACAACTTAAAACTATTGCGGACATCGAGCAGGTAAGCATTTTGTCCAGAAATAGCATTCCGGTTCGAGTTAAAGACGTGGCCGAAGTTTCTATCGGTAAGGAACTCAGAACAGGAGCTGGCACGCATTCTGGTCAAGAAGCAGTAATAGGCACGGCATTTATGTTGCTGGGCGAAAACTCACGAACTGTAGCGCGAGAAGTCGCGGCGAAACTCGAAGAAATCAATACAACACTGCCCGATGGCGTCGTGGCAGAACCGCTCTATGACAGGACAGTATTGGTAGACAACGCCATTGCAACAGTTGAAGAAAATCTCGTGGTTGGTGCGCTACTGGTTGTTGTCGTTCTATTTCTCTTGTTGGGTAATATCCGTGCGGCTCTTATCACAGCAACAGTCATCCCCATCAGCATGCTTGCTACGATTTCAGGCATGGTTGAAGTTGGTGTTTCAGCTAATCTGATGAGTCTGGGGGCGCTCGATTTTGGGATAATCGTGGATGGAGCGGTGATCATTGTAGAAAATTCTATCCGGAGGCTCGGCATGGCGACCCACGGCTCGAAAGTTCTGAGCCTAAAGGCGCGGTTGCAGGTCGTCTATGAAGCAACGAATGAAGTCATACGTCCTAGTCTTTTTGGTGTAGCCATCATAACGTTGGTCTACATTCCGATATTTTCCCTCACTGGGATTGAAGGCAAAATGTTTCACCCGATGGCGTTTACAGTCATCATCGCTTTGTTGTCTGCAATGGTTCTCTCATTAACTTTCGTACCAGCAGCCGTTGCACTGTTCATAACTGGCAAGGTCTCCGAAAAGAAAAATCCAATCATGAAAGGCGCAGAATGGCTTTATAAACCAGTGCTGCAAGCCTCGCTGCAATTTCGTTGGATGGTCGTCGTCTTCGCACTATCTACGATAGGTGGTGCGGGTTGGTTAGCTACCACTATGGGTTCAGAGTTTATCCCTCAACTTGATGAGGGTGATGTGACGGTTCAGGCACTGCGCCCACCCGGAACAAGTTTGCAACAATCCATAGAGATGCAGGACATCCTTGAGCGCCGCCTGTTAGATTTCCCAGAAGTACAGGATGTGTTTTCAAGGATTGGCACGCCAGAGATTGCATCCGATCCTATGCCGCCCAGCATTTCAGATACTTTTGTTATTCTCAAAGATAGAAGTGAATGGCCAGACCCGTTCAGGGAAAAACGCACCTTGTTGGAGGAGTGGGGAGAAACTCTCGAAGAGCTGCCTGGACAAATATACGAAGTCACCCAACCGATACAGATGCGCTTTAATGAATTAATCTCTGGGGTTCGATCTGATCTTGGCATCATGGTGTTCGGAGAAGATCTGGATCAACTTGGAATTACAGCGCAAGAGATTTTGGATATCGTTGAAGGGATCGAGGGAGCAGCAGATGCGAGAATTGAGCAGACCGCTGGACTTCCAATGTTAACCCTTACTCCCAAAAGAGATGTGCTGGCACGCTACGGCCTGAGTGTTAAAGATGCTCAACACGTGATAAGCACGGCCATAGGTGGCGAATCTGTCGGCCTGATCTACGAAGGAGATCGCAGGTTTCCGCTTGTTGTGCGGCTGCCCGAAGAGATGCGTCTGGATATGGATAGAATTGGCCGATTGCCTATTCCCGTGCCTACAACAGCGAATGAAACTGGCTATGTTCTTTTGTCTGAGGTTGTTAAAACCGAACTGCTTTCATCGCCTAATCGAATAAGCCGCGAGAATGGGCAACGCAGGGTAGTGGTCAGCGCCAATGTAAGAGGACGTGATTTAGGGTCATTTGTGGCCGAAGTGAGGGAGGCCATTACTAGCCAGGTAGACATTCCGCCCGGATATTTTGTTGAGTATGGTGGAACCTTTGAGCAACTTGAATCTGCAAGCCAGCGATTATCTTTGGTCGTACCTGCAACCCTAACATTGATCTTTGGACTATTAATCATAGTCCTTGGCTCATTTCGTGACTCGCTCATCATCTTTACCGGTGTACCTCTTGCTCTGACTGGTGGAGTCCTCGCGCTTTACATTCGCGAGATGCCTTTGTCGATTACAGCGGGGGTTGGTTTTATAGCATTATCTGGAATTGCCGTGCTCAATGGACTAGTCATGCTGTCGTTTATCAAAGCCATGTGGCAGGAAACAGGTGAGTTGATACCTTCCATCATTGACGGTGCGATGACTCGATTGCGTCCGGTTTTAATGACAGCCTTGGTTGCCAGTCTTGGGTTTATCCCCATGGCGCTGAATACTGGAATAGGAGCCGAAGTTCAACGACCTCTTGCGACCGTAGTCATCGGAGGCATCATATCATCTACATTGCTTACGCTGGTTTTGCTTCCAGCACTGTTCTTGATAGTAAACAAAAACCGTCGCTTGGTAACTGAGTAGGGAACTCCGATGCAAGATCACACGCACAACAGTGAACTTAGCAGTCAACGGATTGGATGGGCATTTGCACTAAATGTTGGATTCACGATCATAGAATTTGTTGGCGGCATGCTTACCAACAGCACTGCCATTATGGCAGACGCTGTCCATGATCTGGGTGATAGCCTTTCCATTGGAACGTCTTGGGAGTGACCTTTCCCCATCATTAGTACCACTTTGATGATGACATCAAAAGAAAGTATCGAGAAAATTAGGGGTGTGATCACCAAAAAAAGGAATCAATATTCATCTTAAGAAAATTGTGCATACGGGTAAGAGCTTCGAATTAGAAATCGTAGAATTTGATTGATTACTCGCCCAGTTAACACAACTTGTGAAAAGCAAGAATGGGCCAAAAGCTTATGTATTGGCTCAACTCTAACAGAGTATCTTTTCTTATCTGTTTAGGATAACGATTCGATGTAAGTCCTGAGCGTATCTATTTCTTTCTTTAAAGCACGGTTTTCTGCTAGCACGGCTTTATAACGCGCTGAGATCTGCCTTAGCTTCACTGACGAGTTCTTAGCAGTTTGGCTAAATAGGCTTATTTTTTGTTGGTTTCGAAGTGTTGAGTCCTCTCGCAAAGACAGGATGCGCTCTACGATACGTTTGTTATCGTAAAGGAAACTTCTAGAAACGCCCGATTTTCGCGCTACAGAATAAAAATTCACCAGTTCATTTAACCTGTAAAGTTGCTCTATTGCCTCGATAGCTTTTGACTCAAGTTCGATTTTTTGCTGCGATCTAAAAGTATTTAGCCCTTCTGTGTTAGGCATTCTTCTCATCCTCATTCTCTAAAGACTGGATCATCTTCTCCAAATTCACAGCCACACGTTGATTAAGTTCGACTTGTCTTGTCAAATTTCTTCTCTCTGCCTCAACTATCAGGCTCCTGCATCTTGATAGCTGCTCTTTGTGAACTGAGATGAAGCTAATGTCACTTCTGAAGCTCGGGCATGTCAAACAAGCGTTTGCGTGAGGGCAAGACTGGCGGATCGGAAGGGCACAGATGCCGTTTGGAAGGCTTTGGGCTGAGAGATGATGTTGAAGCCATCGCGCCTCGATTGGCGTGTCTTCATTGTAAGGCCCTACGGAACTTTCGATTACACTTCCAATTTCGTAAAGGTTTCCCTTTATATCGACAAGTTTTGTTGTTGCAGAGAATACTGCTTTCTGCAATGTGCTATCGTGTATTTCGGCGTAGCGTGCAGTCATCTCCGGTGATTTATGTCCAAGATATTTCTGAACAAAATGCTGTGAAAGTCCGGCATTGATTAGATTCGTTCCTACCGTGTGGCGAAATTTGTGCGTAGAAATTTTGGCCTCAATACCGAGCTCATCAGTCAGGCGTTCATCACGTATCATTTTCGACAGTGCTTGATTTACTGTCCTGGGAGAGTAGGGCGTCAGTCTCTTGTGCCAGTAGTGAACGAACAAATAGCCTTGTTTGTTTGGCAAAGCTCTTTCGGATTCCAGCCGAAGGGTTTCTTCTAGCTGCAAATTAATTGCGTCAACTACAGTTTGGCTCACAGGGACAGTGTGTTCCTTCCTAAATTTAAAGTTTGTTCTGCTCATATACCAATGGCCAGCTGGATCCTGACTTAAGCACTGTTTTTTGAGTCTAGTGAGCTCTCCTATACGCAAGCCAACTTCACGCATTACGATCACCATCCTTTCTATTGTTGGTGACAAAGATTTGGTGGCAACCGATAGTTTGCTTTGCACAAGAGGAGACAGGGCTTTGGGGTGATGGCGAATACGTGTTCGCTTTGAGTCGTCCCGATGGATGAGCTTCTTTCGTACAGGGATAAGATCCCATTCCTGCCAACAAGTAATCAGCTCATTAATGCACGCAAGATAGCTATTCTGCGTCGCGGGGCTTTTGCTTTCAAGATGATCTAGAAACCCTAAGATGCAGGGGCGGGATAGCTTCGATTTCGGGAATCCTACCCCGAAATCAGCACACAAATAGTTGTCTAGAGTTACTGTTGCCTTAACGTATTGAAGGAGGGTGTTGTAGGAAACTAATGAGCGCTTACGCCAAATAGCCTCTTTGACGAGCTCTCTCATCCATTTCAGCTTAAAGCGGCCGAACTTCACACAATACTTATCAGATTGCACGTCGTCGCGGCTAAAACCAAGATCTTCACAAGCCCATTCTTCGCTTGCGAATAGCGTTTCTTTTCGCTGCTTGTATTTCCTTGAGCTCAAGCCTGCTAATTCAGTCATTCTAAAGCCCCTGGTAGAGTGATTTAAGGAAAGTGTTGTTCTCAGTGTGGCTTTTCAGTTCACGGCGCATATCTTCAGCATTCAGGTGTTCGTATATTTTCTTGGTGGTTTCGACTGATCGATGTCCGAGTCGCTTAGCAACCATGTCTAGGCTCATCCCGGCACGCAACAACTCGGTTGCATGAGTGTGGCGAAACATGTGAGGTGTTATTTGAGTGCCGACCTTTTTTGATAATCTGGCAAACAGTGATTTAACCGCGCTGTAACGCAGGGGAGTTGCTTTGGCGTTAGGCTCGGAACCATAAAGTGTTGTGAATAAGTAGTCGGAATCTATCCCGTCTAGATCGAGGACTAAAAAATCGGTCATATAATCTAGCCAGTCAGACGATACTGAAACGTAATATTCATCTCGAGATTTTGAATACATCCCATTTTCGCTGATTGGCCTGTACTTAATCAGTAGTCGCGTGTTCCAGCTCTCAATGTCTTCATGCCTAAGAGAAAGCGCTTGGCCTATCCGAAGCCCAGTTTCAATTAGTAAGAGCAGTAGCAGGCGATCACGGCGATTACCGCAGGCGCTCAGAGCGGCTTTCTGAGTCTCTACGGTTATATCCTTGGGCCTGGTGTTCTGAGTGACTCGCTGATGACCGATGGGCCGCGAAGCGCGACGCATCGCGCGTGGTCGAGCTCCTCTGGCGAAGCTCAGGAATGCGTTCTCACTATGGCCATAGGGGCTAACAAGGAACTCTTCGATGTTTGGTAGAGAACGGTTTTCTTGCGCGTATTGGTACTTGTAGAAGCTGTTAACGGCTGCCAGGGCTCGGTTGATGCTCGCTGGCGCACGCGCTTGAGCACCATTGACGGGCAACACATCGGGTTTATCTGGTTTAGTGGAGTACTTGAGGTGTTGTATGAAGTTAACAACATCTTCCAAATCGGCTTCGAGAAAACGTTTTGGGATAGATTGAAGGTAGCCTAGGTATTCTTTTAAATCGTACGCGTAAGCTCTGATCGTGTTGGGTGAGAAACCGCGATTTGCAAGAAAGACCAAATACTTATTTAGGTCACCCAGAGGTAACCCGTCATCGCCATAGAGTCGATAGGTTTCAAC
>JGI20157J14317_10004245_pt1 | contig 11116 bp, 14 predicted proteins | sample COG_07_FD_14317 | JGI IMG/M metagenome (IMG submission 14317)
ACTGACTGAAGTAACGACAGTTCGGTGTCTGCGTTAGCTCGGGCGCTTCGCGTGTCGACCGCCACTTGGGAGACCGCGTTGTTGTAAATGTCATAAACGCTTTGGGTGCCGTCTTTGAGCGTGTTCGCCTCGCGAAGCGAAATGAGGCTCAACACGTTGCGGTTATCACCGACGTTGCCGCCTGAGTTGGCTGCAGCAATGTCGGACGTGTCAGTAATGGCAACCGCCATTGTTGATGCTGCCCGTCCCGTGGGCTCCACCAAAAACCGATCACCGTCAGTTTGGTTCGAAAACGGACTCACTGTGAACGTCAGGCCGTCGATGGATACCGACGTACCGTTGATGTCTTGAGACGCGTTTGTTGCGAGGTTAGTAATGGTCACCACGCTGTCGGTGTAGTCAATTTGGTAAGAGGCGCCAGTGAGCTGTGTTGCGTCGTCAATAATCGCCGAGACGGTTGTCGTTCCCGAGTTCAGCGGCGCGGCCGTGGATACCGGTGTAATCGATGAGAAAAACTCAGCACCTGCGACCTGGTTTAGCGTGTCGCCCGCTTTGTGTTGTGTGTTGAAGGTCTCAGTGAGACCAACTGCGAGTAAGCCAATATCGCGTCGCGCTCGATCGATGACGTTTTTCGACACGTCCATGGCACCGCCGAGTTCACCGCCCAGCGAAATACCAGTAATCTCTGTATCAGCGCCACCCGGTGCCGAAATGTACAGTCTCACCGGTCCGTCGGTTTGCGGCGCTGAACTCAAGCGTAATGTCTCGGCGCCCGACTGACTGACCAGTCGATGGCCGGATGCGGTGAAGACATTGATGGAGCCATCGTCTTGCTGCCGTGTATCTACACGCACCAGCTTCGACAACGACTCAATGGCCCGGTCGCGCTGATCGAGTAAGTCATTGGGCGAGCCTCCCGGCGTTCGCTCCAGGCGCGCAATTTGTTGATTGAGCTGCGCAATGTCCTGTGTGTGCTGGTTAATGTCCAGGACAAAGACATCCATCTGTTCGTTCATGTTTTCCGCAAGCTCGCTCAAGCGCGCATCCACGTAGTTGAAGCGAGTGGCCAGTGTTTGCGCTTGAGAGAGCATGACCTGACGTTCGGGTTGCGAGGTTGGGCTGTTAGCCACGGCCTCCATGGAGGCAAAAAACTGATCCATGGCCGAGGAGATGCTGGTGGCAGGGTCCGCCATTAAATTGTCGATTTGCCCAGCGGTCGTTGAATATAGGCTGTAATAGCCTGACGAACTGGTCCGCGCCTGAACGTCTTGCGTGAGAAACTGATCGTAGGCGCGCTCTATGGAGCTCACCTCTACACCGGTACCGAGCGTGATGCCCCCGATACGATTGGGCGTGCGCGATGCAAATTCGACTTCCTGACGGCTGTAACCGTCGGTGTTTGCGTTTGCGATGTTGTTGCCGGTTGTCGAAATGGCGCGCTGAAGCGAGTTCAGCGCAGACGAACCGACGTCGAAGATGTTAGACATTAGTCATCGCTCCTGAGTTCGTAAGCATTAGCGGCCACGGGACGAAAAACCTGAGTCACGTCGGGCTCTGATGCCGCTTTCATCGACACAGCGTCAGGGGCTGATGCATCCGCCGGTTCTGAAACCATGCCGCGGGTTTGCATTTGCTCGACCATCATTCGGGCCAGGCCAATACCGCCCTGCTCTGAGAGTTGAACGGCGAGCTGCTGGTCGGCCATGCTTTGATAAGTGTCCATTTGCGACGAGTCAAACAAGTCGCTCTTGGTCGTTGCGTCGCGCATGGACTTCAGCATTTGCTGTAGAAAAATAGACTCAAACTGCGCCGCCACTTCCTCGAGCGCCGCGTTCGGGTTCTTAGTCGCCTCAGCGCGAAGTGTCGTGAACTGCGTGAAGTCGTTGTAAATAGCGCCGCTCATTGTGAATTCCTCAAATAGCCCGCTTAAATGACCACAATCTGCGCACTCAAGGCGCCGGCTTGTTGAAGCGCTTCGAGTACTGAGATGAGGTCACCGGGTGATGCACCGACTTTATTAATGGCGGTAACGATGTCCTGAAGGTTGACGCCGCCTTCCATGACAAAGAAGTTGGCTTCTTCCTGCGCCGCCGTCACCGTCGAGTCAGGAACAACAGCGGTCTCACCACCGGTTGCAAAGGCACCGGGCTGGGAGACGGCAATTGATTCGTCAATGGTGACCGTCAGCGCCCCGGTCGCAACTGCGGCAGGTTTCACGATCACTTCCGAGCCGATAACAATGGTCCCGCTTCTTGCGTTTACAATAATTTTTGCCGCGCTCGAGGCTTTACTGACCTCAATGTTTTCAAGCTCGGCCAGGTAAGACACTTTCTGAGCCGTATCTGTCGGCGCGATAACCGAAATCGACACGCCGTCGAGTGCCTCTGCCGTACCCGGACCCATCATGCGATTAATCGCAGCNGCTGTGTTTCGTGCGGTGGTAAAGTCGGCCGTGTGCAGGTGGAAGGTAATGTGGTCGCTGCCGTCGGCCAGTGAGTTGCCTACCTCGCGCTCAATGAGTGCACCGTTAGGAATACGCCCAGAGGCCTTCGTGTTAACACTGACTTTAGAACCGTCTGATCCCTCGGCACCAAAGCCCGAAACCACCATGCCGCCTTGGGCAACCGCGTAGACTTCACCGTTGCCGGCTTTGAGTTGCGTTAACAACAGCTCACCACCACGAAGGCTTTTAGCATTACCCAGTGAGGAAACAGTAACGTCCATTTTCTGGCCCGGCTTGGTAAAGGGTGGCAGCTCAGCCGTGACCATGACCGAGGCCATGTTCTTCGTCTGAGGGTTCACACCCGGCGGGAGATTAACCCCAAACTGTTGCAGCATGCTGCGCGCTGCCTGAATCGTAAACGGCGTCTGTGTGACCTGGTCACCCGTGCCGTCAAGGCCCACCACCAAACCAAAACCAATGAGCTGGTTGGTTCGCGCGCCTTCAACCATGGCGATGTCTTTAATGCGCTCTGCCTTGGCGTCTTGTGCAACGGTCATGCCCAAAATAATAACGATTAACCCGTAACCCAAAAGCGCAGTCAGTATGGGTTTCGAAATCGCGAATAAGTCCGACTTTGTCATAACATTCACCTTAGAAAGGGTTCAACGGGCTGTTGAAGAATTTGGAGAACCAGCCGGGCGAATTTGCGCGATCAATCATGCCGGTTCCGCCGTAGGAGATGCGTGCATCGGCGACCATGGTTGAGGCAATCGTGTTAGTGGCACTGATGTCCTCCGGACGCACAATGCCGCGAAGCTGAATAAACTCCTCGCCTTTGTTGAGTGCGAGCCACTTCTCGCCCTGCACAAACAGATTGCCGTTGGGCAGCACGCGGGCCACTTGGACCGCAATGGCACCTGAGAGTGAGTTGGACTGGTTCGTAGAACCGTTACCTGAGAACTCTGACTCAGANGCAATGCTCTGCTCGAGCGTCAGCCCTCTGAACTTGTCGACACTGAAGTCAGGGTTGCTGCGTCCAAAAATGGTGGGCTGACTGACGTCAATGCCAGAGTCTCGGGCAATCGCCGTCCCCGCATTTTTTGACGCCTGGGTCGACTCGGTCAGCACGATGCTAATGATGTCGCCCACCGAACGCGCACGCGTATCGGCAAAAAGGCTCATGCCGCGTTGCTCGCTGTAAAGACTTCCAGCCGTCTCGCCCTCGGTTCGGTTCGTGTAAACAATAGGCTCCATCGGCGCGTACGCCGGGTGCGACTTGCTCTCAACACCGGCGCAACCACTGACAACGAGTACCGTAAAAACACAGACGCCTATTCGTTGGTGAATGTTCATGGGTTGTCCCTCACTATTCACGCATTAAAGATTCTGCGAGACGTACTGCAGCATCTGATCTGCAGTCGAAATCGCTTTGGAGTTCATCTCGTACGCCCGCTGGGTCTCGATCATATTGACCATTTCTTCGACCACGTTGACGTTGGAGCCCTCAACAAAACCCTGCTGCAGCGTCCCAAGGCCGTTCAAGCCCGGGTTGCCTGGCAGGGGTGTGCCACTGGCGCCAGTCTCGAGATAAAGGTTTTCACCACGCGCCTGCAGACCTGCGGCATTCACAAAGTCCGTCAGCTGAATGAGGCCCACCTGCGTGGCTTGCGGAGAACCGGGCTGCTGCACCGAGACGGTGCCGTCAGGGGCAACAGTAATGCTCAAGGCGTCCTGTGGAATGGTCACGGGGGGCTGCAGTTGATAGCCCGCAGAAGGTCACTAAAATGCCCTGATCGTTCAAGTGCAAAGACCCGTCGCGCGAAAACGCCTGCGACCCGTCGGGCATTAAGACTTCCAAAAAGCCACGTCCCTGAACTGCAAAGTCCAGCGCATTCCCGGTTTGCACCAGGTTGCCTTGCGTGAACAAGCGCTCAGTAGCCACCACCCGTGTGCCGGTACCGACCTGAAGACCGGAAGGCAGCACGGTGTCTTGCGACGACTGCGCACCGGGCTGACGGACGTTTTGGTACAGCAAGTCCTCAAAAATGGCCCGACCCCGCTTAAAGCCGTTGGTGCTGACGTTGGCGAGGTTGTTCGAAATGGTGGCCATCTTGGTCTGCTGTGCATCCAATCCGGTTTTGGCGATCCATAATGACTGGCTCATGGTGTTGACTCCTCAGTTCAAGTCTTATTCGAGCCGCATGAGACTGGCGCTTGACGCGTCCAGCTCATCGGCAGATTTCATGGTTTGAATGTGGCCCTCGAACGATCGTGATAACTCAATCATTTGGACCATGCTGGCAATGGGGTTCACGTTTGAAGTCTCAAGTGCACCCACCGCGAGCTGTACTTCAGCCGCAGGCTCTAAGTTCGCCTGATTCTCCGCCCGAATGTTGCCGTCTAACCCTTTGGTCAGGACGTCAGGGTTGGGATTAACCAGGGATATGCGGCCTGTCACAACCGTCCCGAGGGCCGTCTCACCGCGCGGTATAAACGAGACGGTACCGTCTGACCCAATGGTGACTTGGCTGTCTGCAGGGACATTAATCGGCCCGCCATCACCCAGAATTTGGTTTTGCTCGGCGTCGACGAGGTTACCGGTAGGGTCAACGCGCAAATCGCCTCGTCGACTCAAGACTTCCTCGCCGCCGGGCGTAATAACGCGCATCCATCCATCGCCGGCAATGGCGATGTCCAAGTCACGCCCGGTGTAGGAAATATTGCCCGCTTTAAAGTCGACCGCAGACGCGCCGGCCTCACCACTTCTTGCGTAACCCTGCTCGGCGTAAAACAAATCCGCTTTGAACGCCGTGGTACCGGCGTTTGCCAGGTTGTTAGTCACCGCCGCTTGCGCGTGAGCAATTTGGCGACTGGCAGCGGCGGCGACTTGAAGAACAGTGCTCATGACAATTTACCTACCCAATATCCAATTAACGAAGCTGAAGAATGGCTTGTGATGCGTCATTCTCGTTCTGAATAGCTTGCGCGTTGGACTGGAAGTTTCGCTGTGCCTCAATGAGCGCAAGCAGCTCTACCGTCAAATCGACATTGGCTGACTCAAGCGCCGACGGACGAATCCCGCCCCGAGCGCCCGAATCAGGCGTGCCAATGGACGCCACTCCAGAGGTAGAGCTCTCAGCAAAATTGGTCTTCCCTGCCGACTGCAAGCCGCTGGGGTTAGTAAAGGTGGCCAACGCCACCTGCCCAACGGCTCGTGTCTCACCGTTCGTGTAGGTCGCATAGGCAATACCCGTGCGGTCAAACTCAAAGCCCGCCAGCTGCCCGGCGGCATAGCCGTCTTGTGTTACACCAGAAGTCGCTGACGTAGCACCGTAGCCGGTGATGGTCGCAAAATTAATGTTAATGGCTTGCGCGTTTGCGTTAGCGGGTGCGTAGCTGGCAAGGTTTAGAGCGGTCACAGACGTCGCGTCCAGCACGCCCGCATTGTCGAACAGCAGTGACGCGGTCTCTGGCTGCACGACGTCATCAACACTCACTGAGACGTTGTACTGGCTCGCAACCGTCGCATCTTTAGCAAAATACATCGTCACCTGGTGCGCAGCACCTGCAGAATCATAAACCGTGGTGGTCGACGTAAAGTTATAGGTCTCGGGGTTTGTCGCATCAAACGGCACAGTGGCCGGCGTCGTCGCGCGTGAATCAAGGTTGCCGTTAAAGGTAATTTCCTCAGTCGGCTTTTGCGCAAGCAGCGCATTTGTAATCTGCAGATCACCCAGCGCGGTATTGATTTGACCGTTGGCGTCAGCACCGTAACCCTGGAGAGTGGCGCCACTTTCGGTCACGACGAAGCCGTCATTGTCCAAGCGGAATGCGCCGGCCCGGGTATATAACGTCTCAGCGCCGTTTTGAAGAACAAACAGACCGTTACCATCAATGGCCAGGTCAAGCTGGCTCGACGTAAACTCGAAACTGCCTTGCGAAAAATCACTGCGAATGCGCTCTAAGGTCACGCCCGATCCGGGCTGTGTGCCTGCGCCACCGAGTGTGGCGGTGTACAGCTCAGCAAAGAGCGAGTCACTGCGCTTAAAGCCAGTGGTACTGACGTTTGCAATGTTATTACTAATGACACCCATGTCTTTTTGGGCGGCCTGAAGTCCTGAGATTGAAGTGTTAAATGCCATGATGAGTTCCCTCGGTTTAAATTAGAAAAATTCTTTAACGTCGCTGACATCGACTGCGCGACCGCTTGCTAGATTCAAAGTCACTTGATTACCAGAGCCAATGGCGACCGAAATCACAGTGTCGTGCCCATAAACGCGTGCATCACGGAGGTCTCCCCCGCGCTCCACTCGCGCTGAAATGTTGTAGTCCCCCGGTGGAAGGTGGCTGCCGTCGGACGCTTCACCGTCCCAAACCACCGGCACGTTACCGGAGCCCGCGGGCAGCTGACCTGAGAACACCAGCTGACCTGCGTCATCTCTCACCTCAAAGACGCCGCCATCGCTGCCATCGCCCATATCAACCGTGGCCGAGAGCATATTGACGGTCGCACCGCTTTCGTTACGTCCCACCGGCGCAAGGGCAGCGGTCTGGCTGTCCATGGCGACACTGCGACCGACCAGAGAGGATGCTTGCACCGCTTGAGCGCCGGTCAGGTTAGTCGAGAGCTCCCCAAAGGACCCGTTAAGCTCTTGGATACCCGACAGTGAGCTGAACTCTGCAAGCTGGCTCATAAACGCCATGTTATCCATGGGCTTGGTCGGATCCTGATGTTTCATCTGCGCGATCATCAGCGCCATAAAATCGTCTGAGCCCATGTCAGAGATATTGCGCGAGCTCGACGCTTCCGCCGTCTGCGCCGGATTTAATGATGTGAAAATGCCGCTTGGGCTGCTGTTAATCATGGGTTTACTTCCCTAGGGTCAGTGTTCGTAGTGCCAACTGCTTGGCGGTGTTAATAGCCTCGACCGAGTTTTGAAACGAGCGCGAGGCCTGCATCATCTCGGCCATCTCGGTCGCCGCGTCAATGTCAGGCTTGTAGATGTAGCCGTTCTCGTCAGCTAGTGGGTGTGCGGGGTTNAACTCCTGACGCGCAGGCCCCCCCACCTCAACAATGTCCTCGACCACAACGCCCATTTGAGAGGGGTCGTTAGGGTCAATCTGTCCGTCGAGGATGGCGCGAAACAATGGTGCTTGTGCGGTATAGGCGGCCTCAGGCGTCGACGCCACGGTATTGGCGTTCGCCATGTTCTTGGCAATCGTGTTCAGCTTCGTGGTCTGCGCTGTCAGCGACGTACTCGCGATGTTCATTGCGTCAAATAAGCTCATTAGGAGTCTCCCTTGATTGCATTTCTAATGCCTTTAATTCGGCTGTCTAAAAGCTGGATGCTCGCCTGGTACCGCAAGGCGTTCTCCATAAACGCTTGATGCTCCATCGTCGGGTCCACGCTGTTGCCGTCGGGTGAGACTTCTGCCGGCACGCGATACAAGGCGTCGGGCTGCTCAACGGACCCACTCAGTGCAATGTGTGCCGAATGGGTTCGCTCAAAACGNCCCTGCGACACTTCCGCTTGACGCATGGCCGCCGCAAAATCGATATCGCGCGCCTTGTATCCCGGCGTGTCCGCGTTCGCGATGTTCGAGCTCAAGAGGTTCATCCGCTGAGCGCGCAGCGCCAATACTTGTGGCGANATTCCGAGTGCTTTGTCGATTGCTGTCATGGCCCTTTCCATGTCATTTGTCGCTTAGTGACATACAAAAGCCGTGCCAATTTTTAAAAGCTATTTAAAACAACGTGTTACGTGATGGAAAATAGCGCGGCGAAGTTTTGACGCTTATTTTTTTCGCTTACCAACAGCGGTTNTCAGCCCCCACTCAGTCGGCGCTCTTTTCGGGTGACAGCGGGTCTGAATGGGCATCGGATTTTTTGGGCCCCGCGTGACGTTTTGCAGACCGCAGCAGGCTTAATAACGTCCGCTTGCGGGTGAGAGCCGATCGCGTGTAAAGACGACGGGGATGCGATTCAGCGCGGAGCGTCAAAAAAAGTTGGCACTGGTTTTGCTAAGAACACTACGGAGACGTCAAACCGCGTCAAAAAGACGCCAGAGGAGCACTGTCAGATGACACTCAAATATTGGGCCAGTATCGCCGTTATCATTTTAGCCTGTGCGCAACCGGCCAGTGCTGGGCAGTCCGTATCGACCATTGCGGCGGCGGCCGCTGTGTATGCGCAAGAGCGTGCAACGCAACTAGGGCACGAGGAGGTCACCGTTAATGTGCGACCGCTGGACTCTAGGCTCAACCTCACGCAATGCGCCGCGCCATTAAAGGTGTCGTCGTCAGGCGAGCGGGCGTTAGGACCGGTCAGTGTGGCTGTAAAGTGTGCATACCCTGCCCCGTGGACCGTGCATGTGCGCGCGACAGTAACCGCTGAGGTGGCACTTCCGATGCTCACCGCGGCGATGAATCGCGGTGATATTATTGGTCCGGGAGACGTTGAATGGCGAACGCAACAGGTATCGCGCGCCCTTGTCGGTTACCTGGTGAATGATCAGAAAATTATTGGTAAGGAGCTCCGCAAGCACCTGCGCGCTGGAAGCCCACTCAGGGCCTCAGATCTGATGTCACCGCAAATCGTTGATCGCGGACAAACCGTGGACCTCGTCGCTCAAAGCGCAGGACTTGTTGTGAACATGCAGGGCAAAGCGCTGGCTAATGGGTCTGAAGGGGACCGGTTACTCGTCAAAAACCTAAGTTCGGGAAAGCGGGTCGAAGGGCTGGTTCTGGCCAGTGGCACGGTGCTGATCCAGTGAATAAAAAAAAGTATAGTGTGACTAAAGTTTTAGTTTCTTCGGCCGCTAATCGATACGTAGATAGACTAATGAGCGACACAACGTCGCGGAGAGTAAAATGAGCCCTATTGATACATCAGGAATTAAGCCGGGTCCTCGCTTTGATACTGAGCGACAAGACACCCGCGTTCGTGGTGGTAATAACGAACAAACCAGCGCACCTGAGTCAAAACGCGCGGACTCGGTACAACTGACAGACACGGCAGCCCGGCTTGCCGAGCTGCAAGCTGAAGTGTCCTCTGCAGAAGGTGTGGATCTTGCACGTGTCGACGCGATTCGTCAGCAAATTGCTGACGGCAGCTACACAGTCGATGCGGACCGCGTTGCCGACGCACTCATGACCATGGAAAACGAGTTGCTGTAACCATGATGAATGCCGACAGTCACGCCTCAAATGCTGAAATCATTGCCCAAGCACTGGCGCTTGAACTTGAAACCTTAACCCAGGTCGTTGAAACGCTCGACATTGAGCACGACGCGCTCATGGGGTCTGACGCTGAGCGGTTGGAGCAAGCCGTTGCCGCGAAGCAACGTGCCATAGCCGCGCACGCACAGGCTCGACATGACCGTGAGAGCCTGGGTCTCAGAGAAGGCCTTCGCGCGCAAATTGAGTCACACCCCGGTTTTTTCAATGGCTTGAAAGCGCAGGCACTGGCCTGTGTCGATGAGTTGCGTGAAAAAGGCGCGATGAGTAAAAGTGCGAATCAACGAAACGGTATGCTCATTGCGGGACTGCGTGAACGAACACGATCTGCATTGACCCTACTGCGTCCCGATGCCGCGAACGTCACACTTTATGGCCAGCGCGGCTCAGCAGAAGACACCATGGGTTCACGCCTTCTCGGCAGCGCTTAACGTCGCATCACAAGGGCTGGAAACGCCGAACCTGCTGGCCGTCTTTTTCAACGCACTCCATGAACATCGCCAACGGTCTAACCCACAACCCAAAGTCGCCGTACTCCGCACGGTAAAGCACCAGCCACTCTTGCGTCTCGGAGTGCCTCACCACGTCTAATACGGTGTACTCGTCACCCTTTTTATAGTGAACGTAGCGGCCAGGTTGCGGTCGGTCGGTCACTCTGACAACCCACCAAAGGTTTTGGTGACGGTTTTTTGCAGCGTCTCTAAGGTCTCGCCCATGAGCAGACAGTCGGCATCACGACGCGCCAACACGTCTTCGTGAATCTCTTCGTTAATGCCTCTGAGTTCGTCACTGAACCGAATACGTCGAACACTTAAGTCCTTGTCCAGAACGAAGTCGACTTGGTCTTGCCACGACAGTGCCAGGCGCACGACTTGCTTGCCTGACTCGATGTGTCGCCGAATTTCATCCGACTCAAGGTACATACCGCGCACTCGAACGACACCCCCCTCCTCCTGTGGATCTTCCAGATCAACATCACCCCCCAGGCTCATGCCATCGGGAAGACCGCCGTTGAGTAGCCATTGGCTCATGACAATAACAGGCGACTTCTGCGTATCGGGGATCACAACTGGCAAATTTCCAAGCGCCTCACGCAATAGCGACAGTAAATCCTCCGCACGCGCGGCACTGGCCGTATTTACCCAGACCCATCCTTCACGATCGTTGATTAACGCGTCCAAGTACTGCGACTTGGTAAACGCCCGCGGCATCAAGTCCTGCGTCACTTCGTCGACAATGTCGAGGCGCTCTTTGCGCTGCACACGTCGGCCTTGGCCGGCCTGAATTTCTTGAACACGTGCGTTCACCTCGCTTCGAACCACCGACGCGGGCAGTAACCGCTCTTCACGCCGTAAGCGTATTAGCCAGTAATCACCTGACTTGTGCACGTAGTCGCTCGCCTCGTCTGACAACGCGGGCACCCAGCCACTGGAGGTG
>JGI20157J14317_10004268_pt1 | contig 11083 bp, 10 predicted proteins | sample COG_07_FD_14317 | JGI IMG/M metagenome (IMG submission 14317)
CTTTGACAGTGAACTGAGATTGCGTAAGCTGTTGATATACCGAAGCTCATCAAGGGTTTGGTGCTGACGGCAGGAAACAATTCCACCTCAGGCCACCATTTTGCAACCTTTAAATTTTTTAACTCCTTGATCAGATTGGGCTGTGAGCAGTAAAGGCTCTGCCTATAGCCTGACCTGAAGCCGTTGGTTGTGATGTTAAACCAAGGCTCAAAGTTGATAAGGCTACTTGACCAGTTGCAATACCAACTGTGGACTAGCGTTGGCTTGAGCCAACATAGCTACGCCAGACTGCTGAGGCACCTGAGCTTTGGCTAACGCTGCACTCTCAGTTGCAAAGTCAGCGTCCTCAATTTTAGCTCCAGCAATTATCTTTTGCTCTCTGACCGCTAAGTCCCTGAAAATCACCGCACGAAGTACTACTCAATCATCGCGCGGAGTTGGTCACAGGTTTTTTAGTTGATGCGTTCGCTCAGCTGTTGTTGCTGCGCGCTAGCCAGCTCTAACCCTTTTTGCGCGTAAGCGGCTGAAACGACTTGCTTGGCTGCGTTTTGACAAAAACGCACTGTCTCCGCTACGCCAACAAACAAACGGTCGCCTTCGCGATTGCGGTAGCAGCTCATTGTTAGCTTCTTAACTATAGAGTCCATATCGTGCCCTTGGGCAACTTCAGTTGTTCCACCGGCCATCGTAGAGGCCGAGAAGGTTAGAGCCACAGTTGCCATCGCCATTGATAAAAGTTTCATAATGCCATCCTAATTTTTTTAAGTGGAATAACGTTACCATAAGTAACAATAAATGCACGAGCTATATTACTTTAAGTAACACAAGGAGTTTGCCAAAGCTTAGACAACACAATTATTCAGCATGTTGTACGTATGGCTACTGACCTAGGTATACCCGTGTTACCAGTACATGATGGAGTAATTATTCCTGTGTCCGCTAAGCCGACAGTTGAACTTATGTTGGCTAGATCTTTTCAATATGTACTCAAAGGTACTGGTGACGTTAGGTCAGTGAGGATGGATTGGAGTGTTAAAGGTAAGGAGAAGGACACTGAGGTTGTGGTGTTGGAGGATGATTAGCTAAGAGTGTGAGGCTGCTGGTTGTGATGTGAGGTCTGGACTCAGAATTAATAGAATTTGATCTGAATTTTGGTGTTAACTGACACAGAAGAACTTCCCAAACAGCCAAGCGGGCTTGGCTCCTAAGGCATTGCAGTTAAACATTCTTACGTTGGTGCAAGCCGCGTAATTGGTTCATAAGGCCCAGTTGCTTAAGCAACATTAATGTGGCGAATTGAGTCATGGGATGACCGTCTTGTAATTCTGCTTCAGCGCGGCTCTTTTCTATGACAACTAAACTAACGTCAGTGTTGGCGCAAACTGTTGAGCTTCGTACACCTTCTCCCAGGAGCGAGGCCTCGCCAAAGCACTCACCCGCACTTAATGTCGTTATTAACTTATTCTGTGCCGTGTTGACATTAACCGAACCTGACGCAATGAAATACATTTTGTCTGCATGAGCGCCGGCCTTGAAAATTTCTCTACCGCTAGCAACTTTTACTTTTTTTAGATCATCATAATGCTTAAAAATGAATTCATCTTCAAAGACGATACTGGCTTTTGAACCTTTTCTCACGCCATCAAAAATTCTGCCCACGCTATAACGAATGATGTTTCTAGAAAAAATCTCGGCTTTGTTTGCGAAGCCACGTATTTCTACGCCGTCAAACACTCTAATCTGCAGATCAGAAAGGACCTTACACTCGTACCCCGCATTCGCAGCTGCAATGGATTCAGCGAAGCCTAGCGGATCATTTTCTTTTAAAATTACTCTGCCAGAAAGACCAGTTTTGGGACCCTTGGCACCTGCGACCATGAGTTCGCCATGTTCTATAACGATAGCTTGCTCTTTTGGGTTGAAGTCAAAATACGCATTAGCGCTCACGTTCCTTATTTTGGAATATGATTTCACTTGATCGGTCAAACTTTGTAACGGGGTCATGCTGAAAGCTCACTTTTGTCGGCACTATGATCGTAGCTTTCTTACATAAAAGTTACGGCACTTTATTAAAAAATCAAATCGGTCTAATCAATAATTAAAGTTGTGGCAGGTGACCTGCTGTTAAGATGGCCAACTCAGATTTAATTAATGCCGACTTAAACGCTCAAAACCGACCTAGCAGACCGCGGAAGAATAGTCGTAATCCGAGCAAGTTGGAAGGGGTACAGCAGCATTGCTTCAGCAGTCTTGAGTCTCACTCGTTAAGACTTGAAGTTTGACGGCTTGCTAACTCCAGCGATTCATCTCAAACCCATCTCTAATGTATACCACTGGCAACTACTACTATTAGTGTAGGGCTATAGGTCCTCCCGCGGGCGCTTTAGATGGGCCGGCTTGGTTAAAACGCAAGAGTAGACAATATATTGCCTTTGACAGTGAACTGAGATTGCGTAAGCCGTTGATATACCTAGGCTCATCAGTGGTTTGGTGCTGACGGCAGGAAACAATTCCACCTCAGGCCACCATTATTCCCCTTTTTGTATTTCCTCCATTTGCGTCTACCTAACTTGAGATGATCTAAATAAGCCTCCTTGATTTTCTATCACCTAGACTTTCGCACCTCTTGTAGGTGATTGTTACAATGGCTTTAAGGGAAATGGACGCTGGGCTTTTGGGCTTTATAGAGTGGAGCTACTTTTTACCGACATTCATAGGGTGCACTTATTCTCAGGGACCGGTCTTCGGAGGGGTTACTGCGCGATGTTCCCCACACATCTCTTAGCTGCGCTAACTCTCTCTATAGATTCGTACTGCCCTTTTAATACAGCAAGACGGGTAGCAGTTTCCTCGTTTCCATCCATCATAAACAATGCTGGCGCAAATAAAATTGCACCGGTCCACCCCCAAGCTTGATCCTTTTTCCTTTCGGAACGCTGTTGTCCCGTAGCCGCTAACACTTGATCTTGCACTCTGATACGTTCACGCCCAATCTGTTCGCATGACAATCCAGCATATGCCTCATCCGGATACGCTACGGCAATAATATCTTCTGGCTTTGATGCACAGCCGAGAGCTAAAACAGAAGTAATGCAACATATTAAAGTTATACGAATATTTTCCATAATTTTCAGCCTTGTCTCCCTAGAATATTTATTTCTAATGGATTTCATTTGTTTATCGTTCCATACAGATAATTTCAGACTTAACAGTTGTTTATGGACGGAAAACTATGGGCGGTGTTGATCTCCTGACTGGCGGGGCTACTGGAATACACGTCCCGTTAAGTCACCGTTCAACGGCAACCTCGTGAACACTAGGCGCAGCTGCGAAGGGTGGACGCCAACCCTAACATTGCGGCTAACTTGGAAAAAGTTTAAACCCAGCTAAAGGGCTTCCAACGATATTCAATCTGTCCTTTGCGCACGGCCAAGATCTCGCCAAACTGCAACATAACAAACTCGCTTTGAGTGGGTCGATAAAACACATAGTCGTCTACAGCGATATCCACGGCATCTGATGCATTCAACATTTCTTGATTACTGCTTCTACCGAACAACGGATTATTAATAAGGCCCTCCGGCGAAACTGTTTTGGCCTGCCAATAGCCGCCGTAAACAAAAATTGTTCTTGCTCTATTTGGGTCCCATAGGCTTTGCACCTCACCCACCCAATCTGCCCCCGCTGTCCAAGTGCCTTTGGATGATTTCAAAACCGGCGTTGCTATATAAAGTGCCGGTCTATGATTGGCTAATGAAGGCAAGTCAAAATCTAGAGGTTTGACAAATCCAGAACCAATAGATAATTCGTTAGCAATGCCCTGCACATTGCCCCACAAAGTATACGTAGGGCTACCCGCCGCGTTTAAAGTTAAGTTACTACTCTGGTAGCTTTGAGCGACATCTAACATCTTTTGATAGCGCTGCTGCACGCGCTGAAATTCCTCGGACTGCCCAACAATAAGCTCAGGCATTTTAACTACATGCGGGTCATAACCCATCAGTCCGTTGAAGGACAATTGCGGTGTTTGTTCAATGGTTTGGAGGATCTGCTTTAGCACAGTAGGATCGTTTACCCCACCACGGTGCAGCCCTACATCTATTTCAATATTAATGCTCATTGAGAGCTTTTTGGCCTCCGCTAACTTTGCATACTGAGCAAGCCTTTCAGGTGTATCAATTAGCCACTGCAATTGTGTTGTGGGATTAAACCTCGTCAGCGCGGGTCGATCATAGAATCTTGCTGCTGCATCTACCGGCATCGGCTTACCGAATAATATGTCCGACTGTGGCGTGCCCATTGCGCTTAGAAATGGTTCATGAAAAGCCATAAGTTTGTTGGAACCAGATTGGCTACTCACATAATCAATAAGCGAGGTACTGGGAATAGATTTGGCAACAATTCTTAAATCGCGATTACCCAGTGCGCGGCCCACTTCGGCAATATTATGATCCAGAGCGTCTAGATCAATGACCATTGTGGGGCGGCCTTCGCTGTTTTTACGCAACACGTTATTGAGCTTTGTGAAATAGTCGTTATGTCCTCCAGACCCCATTTTGCTTGGTCGCGCCCAAAATGCTCCCGCACCAGCAAGGGTTAGTCCGCCAAGTAAAAGAGATCTGCGACTAGGCATTAGTTAACTCTCCCAGACCAAAAATTTGCGCGAGGTGACTGTTCACCAGTTGCTGGTTAGGGTCGATGCTTTCTCGCATGGCGAGAAAATCTTGCCAGTGTGGATACAGATCTGACAATTCTTGTGGCCCAAGGGTGTGTAGTTTGCCCCAATGCGGGCGGCCATTGTATTTGCGCAAAATGGGCTCAATCTGAGCAAAGTATTCTACAAAATCCTCATCAGCGAATTGGTGGATAGAGATAGAACATCCATCTTGCTGCGAGAACATACTTAACCATATGTCGTCTTTTTTGGTGTAGCGATATTCAATTGGAAAAATGACGGGGATATTTTTCTCAACAATAGTCGCCAGTATTTCCTTTAAGCAGGCAGGGCCTAATTCTGCTGGCACCGTATATTCCATTTCTCGAAAAGGCACGACACGGTCATGCGTTAACACGGTATACGATGGCCCAGACTTTACCGTTGCTGCGCCACCTGCTGCCGCATCAATTATTTTTTGGTAGGCAAACTCACCAACTAACGGCAGTACACCAAGTTGCTGGTAGGCATCACGAATTTGAAATATGGCCGTTGGATCTTCCTCTCCAGAACTAATGATTGGCGCAGACGAATCTACTTCGTTTGTACGCACAACTAGCGCCATCGAAGTATGGGGAAAGGCCAGGAATTCAAAATTGCGGTTGCTCGCTTTCTCAAATTCAATTTGATCTAGGATGTCATCCAAAGGTTCCACTGCGGTTTTTTGTATGAGGCTATATGCGGGAACGGTACGCATTTTTACTCGAGTAATGACACCCAGTGCGCCGAGGCCGCAACGCGCCGCATGAAACAGTTCTACATTATTCTTCCCATTACAGGTTAGTAACTCACCGCTCGGCGTAGCGATAGTTAGCTCATCTATCATTGAAGACAAAGAACCCATATTCACACCACTGCCATGAGTGGAGGTAGAAATAGCACCGGCAATAGTCTGATAATTGATGTCCGGCAGATTCACTAGGGCTTGTCCGTAAGCATCTAACGCCGGACCTAATTGGTGCAAACGCGTGCCTGACCAAACCTCTACAATATTTTGCTCTTGGTCTACGCTGATTATTCCATTCAACAAGTCTGTTGATAGCAACGTACCTTCAGTAGGCACAACACCGCTGAATGAGTGGCCTGCGCCTACAGGGCGGATAGTTCCGCCATTGCCGGAGGTCATTATAGATAGCAACTCGTCTTCAGATTGCGGCGCAATTCTATGCGCCGGCTGGCAACCTTGATTCTTGGCCCAGTTCATCCAAGGTAGTGGTTTGCCCGTGGTGAAATCGTAGCCTAAGGACTGGTCTGGGCCCATAGAACCTTTGCCACAACCGGTTAAGCCGACAGCGGCGCTGGCACCCAGCGTGCCTAGCACAGAGTTTTTTATAAGCTTTCGGCGATTGATCATGGTTTTACCCCTTGGTTTGCAGCCGCAGGATCTAAACCCGACATAACAATTACAAGATTACGAATCTCGTCTTCCGTACAGTATCCGCAAGTACCCAGCGGCGGCATATTGCCAACACCTAGGATGGTGTTGGTAACCAATACTTCAAACCCGTCCGCAGAGCGGCGCTGCCATTCTTCAGTATCGCCAATAACCGGCGCACTTGTTTCGGCACGTGCATGACAGTAGGCGCAAATCTGACCAAATGTATACGCCTCTCGCGGCGTTAACTCTACTGCCTGAGCATTTGTGCTTGCTATTGCAGCAAAGGCAAAGCTGGCAAACACGAGTTTGATGAACCTGCTTTTGTATAGCCGGTCACCATTCTTTATAACCTTTACCATGCTTTCTCTCTGCCAATGTGAAGCTTGGACTATAGGACTAAAGACCTCATGGAGGCAAAATTTTTGCGCTGACTCTAAGTGGACAATTAGGTGTCTTTTAGACAACAAGAAGACGGCTTATTTCCCCCTATTGCAACACGAATAATTTCGATGTCTCGAAGGTTTTCTAGGTGGTTGCCACGTGGTAATTCACAAGTATCAATGTCTCAAATTCCAAGCCAGAGACAATAACGGACTCCATGCAAAGAACTCTCTTGGATACCTTCCAATAAGCCTGCCACCGACAAATGGTAGCTATTAGCTCCTAAAAGGTCGTTTTTTGGAATGACCGCTTCTAACAGTTCGAATCTAATCGTGGATAGGCCCGAGGTTTTTAGTATTCATCAAATGTTACAAGGTGCTGCTTGCAAATAAATCGACGATTCAAAGTAGAGACCGTTAACTCGCATTTTCCCTGTTAGAACGCTGATAAAAGCGACGAGAAAAGAGTGGAATGCCAACTAGTTCACAAAAATGAAATTTTCTCTCGTTTGCATTCGACCGCTCTATTTGTAGCTGATAGAAACAGTTTGAAACAAATTTTTGATGGGATTTTTCCCGCGCAGCTTTATGTCATCTGTTAACGCGATGAATAAATGCTTGTAGCTCATATTGTTGATCAACTATTAGGAGAGGTTTATGAACCTAGTCAAACGGAAAAGGCAAAGTACAATATTTAACCGAGGAGGGCCGTTTAGCGCACTGTGTATTGGTGCGTTGCTGTTAAATCTTATAGGCATGCAAAATGTCGCTGCTGAAGACGAAGTAATTGAAGAAGTTTTAGTTACTGGATCATTTTTGAAACGCACGGCCCAAGACTCACCGTCGCCATTATCTGTTATCACTTCCGCAGACATTGATGACCTAGGCGCTGCTGATATAGCCGAGGTGGTCCAATCGCTTCCATGGCAATCAGGTAGCCAGACTAGGGCATCTACCTTTCAGGGTGAGGGTGCGGATGGAAGAAGTTCTATTAATCTTCGTAACTTGGGACATGGTGCAACCCTGCCACTAGTAAACGGTAAGCGCCAAGTCCGTCGTGGTTTAATGCGCGAGGCAACTCCTCCGTTAACGTTAATGGACTGATACCCAATATTGCATTAGAAAGAGTAGAGATTGTTAAAGACGGTGCTTCCGCTTTATATGGATCTGACGCTATCGCTGGTGTTGTGAACTTCATTACCAAAAAGAATTTTGAAGGTTTTGATCTGCAATACCAGTACTCAACGGATGAGGAAACTGGCGAGGGGCCTGCAAATCAGTTTGGCGTAATCTTTGGTACTCGGGGCGACAAGGGAGGTATCGTAGCTTCCGCCTCAGTTCTCAATAGAGACGAGATAAATGTTGATGATCGCTATGATCGTTTTGGTGGTTCTAGCGCCTCCGGCACAGGTCAGCCCGGCAGAATAGTGCCACGAGGTACGCCTGTGTGGGCAGCCCACGGCCTCAGACCCGGACAGGCAGTAAGTGCCGCTATCGATGGCGGCACTTTTCCGCGTAACGCTCAAGGTACATCCTTTGGTCAAGCGGACGTAGACTGTGAAAACGCAGCAGCTCAAGAACGCGGCGGTGCGCTTGGCCCAGTCTTTGGTAATCTAATTTGCGCTTATGATTTCGGTTCTTTCTTTGCTCTGCAGTCTGAGGAGTCGCTGCGTAAGATTCATGTAACAGGTGACTACGATATATCGGAATCTTTACAGGCTTACTTCGAATTCGCGGGCAATGATTCTGAGTTTGATCGTTTGAACTCGCTCAACCCAAATGCACCAATTTTGACTATTAGCCCAAACCATTTCGGTAATATTGAAGATGCATTTCGTCGTGGCATCGTACCAATTGCCGTAGGCAACCAAACAAGGTTGCTGGGCGGCACGAGAAATACCTCCAGCGCAGATCGACCCTTAGACACCTTTACAAACACTTCTCGTTCCGACCAACGGCTTGTATTAGGTGGAATATGGGATACCGAACTTAGCGGCAAGAGTTGGACGGTAGATTTTTCTTATACTGCGAGCGAGCACGATACAGCTACCACTCAAGCACAAGACACATTATCAGCTCAGTTTGAATTAGCCATAAACGGTTTGGGCGGCCCAAATTGCGACATCGTAAACGGCACTCCAGGCGATGGTAACTTGGCTTACGCGGCATCAGGCGGACAGTTCGTCGATCCAGCTGGAAATAACTGCTATTACTTCAACCCATTCGGCAACGCTAGCTTTGACAGAAATGGTGACCCACAAACAGATCTCACTTTAGTTAACCCAGATGAGCTTTACGACTTTGTCGCCGGCCGAGTTACAAGCGACTTGGTTTTTCGACAGCGTATTATCGATATTATTGCAAGCGGCGAGATTTTTGAACTTGACGGTGGTACAGCAGGGTTAGCTATTGGATATCAGCGCAGAGCTGATAGCGGTTCAGCTTTCTATGATGGGGCAACAAATAGTAATAACTTAGACTTTGCTTTCGGAGCACAAGATTGGACCGGCAGACTAACCACTCAGGCGTTGTTTGCTGAGATAGGCTTGCCCTTCCTTGACAACTTGGAAGTCAATGTAGCCGTTCGTTATGAGGAGTTTGACGAAATAAATGAAGATACCGTTGATCCAAAAATTAGCCTCCTCTGGCAGCCAATCGACTCTGTTTCACTGCGAGCATCTTATGGCACCTCGTTTAGAGTACCGTCTATCCAACAGCTCTACGGTAATATTACAACCGTGCACAACCTAGCCGACACTGGATTAGGTGGTACCGCCTTTAGAGCAGCTGTGTCAGTAGGTAATCCAAATCTTGCACCGGAATCCTCCGAGAATTTTAATATTGGCGTGTCTTGGGCACCTGAAGATGGTGCACTTGAGGGGTTACAAATAGATTTGGATTACTATCGCTATGACTACACAGATATCATCACGCGGGAAAGCCACGCAAATTTGCTTAGTGAAGATTTAACAGCGCTGAATGCGCATGTTGCCGCTAACGGTGGAACATTACTTCAGGCAGTGCAAGCCGGCGTGGGCAATCGCACACAAGTCATACGTAATTCAACTGGAGGCCTGCTCAGAGTGCTACCTAACTTTGCAAATGCAAACGGTGCTGAAGTCAGCGGTGTAGATCTTTCTACTTCCTACAGCTTCGATACCAATGTAGGTAACTGGAAAGCTGGCCTGCAAGCCGCATGGTTAGCGGACTATGAAGTTGAAGTTGCCAGCAGAACCGGAGGTGCCCCAACCGTATTCGACGCAGTAGGCGAATACAATGACGCTAATCCAGTCGCCCGACCACTCCCTGAGTGGAAAGTGAACGGAACCCTGAATTGGGGATTAGATCAACATAGAGCATTTTTGTTAGTAAAGTATGTAAGTGGTGTGAATCATAACTTTACTGGCGGCTCAACGTTCTTTGCCGCTACAGCGGCGCTGGCTCACGGTCAGGCTTTTGCAGATCGCTTCTTAGATTCATCTATAAACTCTTGGATCACCGCTGATGCCCAGTACACTTATTCCTTTGGCGATCTCAAGTATCTGTCCGATGCTTCGGTAAGCGTAGGCGTTTTGAATCTTACTAACGAAGAGCCGCCGTTTGTACCGGTCATCACAGGCTATGACGGCACGCTGCATGATCCACGCGGACGCGTTTGGACTCTTAGACTTAGTGCTAGTCTTTAAGGACAACCACTAATCATTACAGCCCCGACTAGTTCGGGGCTTTTTTTGCTCATCTATTTTGCAAAGCAACCAACCACTACTTGGTACAGCAACCCCTCGTATAAATCTGTAGAAACGAGAAATCTAGCGTTAGAAAGTTGCGCACCTATTCTGCTACCCTGCAAACACTAAATATGTAGGGCAAGCGCCATGTTAGTCACTCCCATTACGCCGATGATTGGCGCTGAAATAAGCGATCTATCCCTCGCGAACCTCAGCGACGCTCAAATAGAGGAAATTAGAGCCCTGTTTCTGAAGCATATGGTTTTGGTTTTTCGCGACCAAGAATTGACTCGAGACGAACACAAAGCTTTTGCACGAAACTTTGGCGAACTACACATTCACCCGTCCAAGCGCAGCGGTATGGGGGCTGGCAAAGAAGGCGAAGATCCAGAGTTGTTTATCATCGACACAAAACCAGATGCGAAACAAAGTAATGGCGAGGCATGGCACTCAGATGTTTCTTGTGAAGAAGTGCCGCCTTTGGCCTCTCTTTTGTACGTTACTAAAACGCCAGAAAATGATGGCGGCGATACCATGTTCGCCAATATGTACGAGGCATATAACGAGCTATCCGCAGATTTAAAAAACTTACTCCACAGCAAGTTTGCTTTTCATGATGGTGAAATAGATCTGCGCAACTACGGCATAAGGCTGAAGCCCGGGCAGGTTTATCCTAAAGCCAGCCACCCAGTTATTCCCGTGCACCCGGAAACCAACCGACCTTACCTTTTTGTGAATGGCAGTTTTACCTCGCACATAGAAGGTATCGCTAAATGGGAAAGCGATATGCTGCTGGAGGGACTGCATAGGTTTGTAGCCGCCAGCCCTAAGTTTCAATGTCGTGTGAAGTGGCGCAAAAATACCTTAACCATGTGGGACAACC
>JGI20157J14317_10004273_pt1 | contig 11077 bp, 11 predicted proteins | sample COG_07_FD_14317 | JGI IMG/M metagenome (IMG submission 14317)
AAGTAGTGTGCCGGCATGAATAACTTTTGTTTGGCCTTGAAGGGTTGGCGCAAAGCCAAACAGTGTAATTACTAGAAGTGTAATAAGGTGTTTCATAGCGTGTATTGTAATTTGATTATGACGTTGTTTTACAAAGAGAGCGTAAATTACCAACAAGATACAATTATGTACTCTTTTTTGGTTTATACAGTTCATATTATTCTAGAAAAAAGCCTGTTTTTAATAGCGTTGCTACTTTGAAACTCCCCAATCAATTAGTATATTTGCGGTTAAATCTTTTGTGATTTTCTATTAAGATTTTGTATAAAATGTATTCCCTATGTTTGATAATTTAAGTGATAAGTTAGATAAAGCCCTTCATGTGCTCAAAGGACACGGAAGTATTACAGAGGTTAACGTTGCAGAAACGCTAAAAGAGGTACGTCGTGCCCTTTTGGATGCCGATGTTAATTTTAAAATAGCCAAAGACTTTACCAAGACCGTTAAGCAAAAAGCGCTGGGTCAAAACGTGTTGACATCCCTGCAACCTAGCCAGTTAATGGTTAAAATAGTAAAGGATGAACTTACAGCCCTAATGGGTGGAGATGCCTGCTGGCATTAACTTAAAAGGATCTCCAAGTGTAATTTTAATGTCTGGTTTGCAGGGTAGTGGTAAAACAACCTTCTCTGGTAAACTTGCCAATTACTTAAAAACCAAAAAAAGCAAGAATCCTTTACTGGTTGCCTGTGATGTATACCGTCCTGCAGCGATCAATCAACTTCATGTTGTTGGAGAGCAAATAGGGGTTGAGGTGTTTAGTGACCAGGGTAATATGGATCCTGTTGCAATTGCTACAAAGGCTGTTGCACATGCAAAGGCAAACGGTTTTAACGTTGTGATTATAGATACTGCTGGACGTTTGGCTGTAGATGAGCCAATGATGCAAGAAATAGAAAATGTACACAAAGCAATCTCTCCAAGCGAGACATTGTTTGTTGTAGATGCTATGACGGGTCAAGATGCTGTTAATACTGCCAAAACATTTAACGATAGGCTTAATTTTGATGGGGTTATACTTACCAAACTCGATGGTGATACTAGAGGTGGTGCTGCTATATCTATTAAAAGTGTTGTAAACAAGCCTATTAAATTTATTGGTACGGGTGAGAAAATGGATGCAATTGATGTGTTCTATCCAGATCGTATGGCCGATAGAATCTTGGGTATGGGAGATGTTATCTCCTTGGTAGAAAGAGCGCAGGAACAATTTGATGAAGACGAAGCAAGAAAATTACAAAAGAAAATAGCCAAAAATCAATTTGGTTTTGATGATTTCTTAAAACAAATCAATCAGGTAAAGAAAATGGGAAGCATGAAAGATCTGGTAGGTATGATACCAGGTGCCGGAAAAGCCATGAAAGATGTAGATATAGATGATGATGCCTTTAAGCATATAGAAGCTATTATTCATTCCATGACACCTTTAGAGAGAAGTGTTCCTACAACTATCGATACAAGTCGTAAAAAACGAATTGCAAGAGGGAGTGGAACTTCTGTGCAGCAAATCAACCAATTACTCAAGCAGTTTCAGCAAATGAGTAAAATGATGAAGATGATGCAAGGTGGCGGTGGTAAGAAGATGATGCAAATGATGGGAAATATGCGTTAAAGAGCATTAAATTATTCTAGGTAAGAAATATAAAACAAAGGCTATGACAATTTTAGACGGAAAAAAAGTATCAAACGATATAAAAAACGAAATTGCAGCAGAGGTTAAAAAGATGAAAGATGCCGGAGAAAAGGTACCTCATTTAGCCGCTGTAATTGTAGGGGATGATGGCGCGTCTCTAACCTATGTTGGAAGTAAAGTTCGCTCCTGTGAGCGGGTTGGTTTCGAGTCTACCATGGTACGTATGTCTCACACAACAAGTGAGGTAGAGCTATTAGATAAAATTAAGGAGCTGAACCACAATGATGACATTGACGGTTTTATCATACAATTGCCGCTGCCTCCTCAAATAAACACCCAACGCGTTTTAATGGCAGTAGACCCAAGTAAAGATGTAGATGGTTTTCATCCAGAAAACTTTGGGAGAATGGCATTGGATATGTCCACCTTTATACCTGCCACTCCTTTTGGAATCTTAGAGTTGTTAGAGCGTTATAAAGTAGATACAAAAGGGAAGCACACTGTTGTTATTGGCAGAAGCCATATTGTTGGTAGGCCAATGAGTATTTTAATGAGCCGCAAGGGTTGGCCAGGAAACTCTACAGTAACCCTAACACACAGTAATACAAAAAACATAACACAAATAATTAGCCAGGCAGACATTGTGATTTCTGCCCTAGGGGTTCCTAATTTTTTGAAAGCAGAAATGGTAAAAGATGATGCGGTGATTATAGATGTAGGAATTACACGCGTAGAGGATCTATCAAAGCCTAAAGGATATAGAATTGTTGGTGATGTAGATTTTGATGGAGTGAGCAAAAAGGCAAGTTTTATAACTCCCGTTCCAGGTGGAGTAGGACCAATGACCATTGCTATGCTGCTGAAAAACACCTTGCTAGCCAGAGAGCAGCGCGCTATCTCTAAAGCCTAGTGTATATAGTACTATTAAAAAGCCCTTTAGGTATCTCCTAAAGGGCTTTTTTGTTAGGTATTTTACTGAAATTAGAGCTGTATATCTATACAAGCTCTCTCTAGCTTTTTAACTAGCAAATAACTGGCTTGGATCTGCAAATGCTTTAAACTCTAGAGCGTTTGAGCTAGGGTCTTTAAAAAACATTGTTGCCTGTTCTCCTACAAGGCCTTTAAATCTAGTGTAGGGTGCTATGATAAACTCGACGTTTTTTTCTTGAAGTTGTTTTGCCAGCTCATTGAAAGTATCCATATCAAGCACGACACCAAAATGAGGAATAGGAACCTCTTTACCATCTACAGTATTTGTTGGAGCTTTGGATTGTGAGTCCTGTTTTAGATGGATAACAAGTTGGTGTCCAAAGAAATTAAAATCTACCCAATGATCACTGCTTCTTCCTTCTTTGCAGCCTAGTGTGTCTCTGTAAAATGTTCTACAACTTGCTAAGTCATCAACGGGGATGGCTAGATGGAAAGGCGAGCGTGTGTGCATAGCTTTAATGTTTTAGTTGAAAGTTTAGGATGTTACTGACCCTCCCAGGCAATCATAAAATACTTAAAGGTAGCGCCTTGTGGTATTTGAGATGCTTCAATGGTTAGGTTAGGGTTGTACCTTAGGTTTTCTGGTAGTTGTTTTTTGTCTATGGTGATAAACACATCACTATCTTTTAGAAAGATAATAACTGCATCTATACTTGTTTGTATTCCAGAAATTTCATAGTTGTCTTTAATATCTTTAAAGGTGCTCTTTATAGATAGCCCTTTGCTTGTTTTGTATCTAGAGTCATACACTCGTAGGTTGTTTATTGTTGCCTCAGGACTGTTTTGTATATCTGGAGATAGCCCCAGTAGTTTGCTGCCATCTTTTGAAAACACCTCTAGATCTCCTTGCAAGGCATCACTAGGGCTACTATTTGAGAGGGGTACAATACTGTCATTTGCAAAAACAGTCTTTAGTTGTTTAAGGGTAGTTTGGCTTGTGAGTGTCCCAATTTTACCATTTGTTATGGTAAAGGCGTCTTTTTTATTTGTGCATTGTACAGATAGTAAAGCGGCTAGGGCTGTTATAATAATAGCGTTTTTCATTATTTGGTTTTGGTTGTTTGTGTATTAATCTGGTAGTTGGTGCAGGTGAGTACTCTTAATTTTTTATAAAAATAACAATTGTATCCTGTCTTGTAAAACAATATAGTCTTTAGTTTTATGGCAAGGTATATTAGGTTGTTTTAATTTGCCTATTTAAAGAGAAATACTCCTGTTTTGTCTTTGCAGAAATAGGTATCCATCGTAGATAATTATACTATCTTTGCTCGCGTATGCAAAAAGAGATTCAAGAGCAAGTAAATAAAGGTATNATGCTTCCNCTTATGGAAGAGTTCTACACCATTCAAGGAGAGGGTTTTCATAAAGGGACTGCAGCTTATTTTATTAGAGTTGGAGGCTGTGATGTTGGCTGTCATTGGTGTGATGTGAAAGAAAGCTGGAATCCAGAGAGCCATCCTCCAACTGCCATTAAGGCCATCGCACAAAACGCAAATAAATACTCGAAGACTATTGTTATAACTGGTGGAGAACCTCTCACCTGGGATATGGGCCCTTTAACATCCCTGTTAAAACAAATGGGCATGAACACCCACATAGAAACCTCTGGAGCCTACCCTTTGTCTGGCTCTTGGGATTGGATTTGTTTGTCACCAAAAAAAATGAAGTTGCCTACCCAACAGGTGTACAAGGCAGCTCATGAGTTAAAGGTGATTATATACAATAAAAACGATTTTGAATTTGCCGAAAAGCAAGCTGAAAAAGTTGGTGAAGATTGTATTTTATACCTGCAGCCAGAATGGAGTAAACGAGAAACTATGATTCCTCAAATTGTAGATTACGTTATGGCAAACCCAAAGTGGATGGTGTCTTTGCAAACACACAAGTATTTAAATATTCCGTAGGCTATTTTTCTTGGTATAATTGGCCTCTGTTTGGTTTAAGACGCTCTCTTAAATCATCCATGTGTTTTTTCTCTACCACCAAATATGCAATATGATGCATATCATGCACATTTTCTAGACCACAAAGTGTGTTTTCTAGTTTTTCTGAACGCGAAAATTCTTCCAGGTGTAGGATGTGGTGCGCCGCAGTTTGAGAAGCGTTGGGGCCTTTAAAATCCCAAATTAATTTAATACGTTGGCTCATATAGACTTGTTTGAGATACCTTTTTTGTGTTTTTGTGTGTGGTAAAAGTACCCTGCAAAGTTACTGCTTTTTTTAAAGGCTAGGGTATGTACTTTAATACGTAGTATTGCGTTATTAATTTGATTTGTTTACNAGTAGCAAATTGTTATTTTTGTTTGCTTAGTTATAATTTAACCTATTAGAAAAATACAACCTAAAATACCCTCTTTTTATGAAAAAAATCATTCTTGTATGCGCATTACTCTCTTTTGTGTTTACAGCACAATCTCAATCCCAGAAAGATGTTATTCTTACCATTGAGAATACTCCTGTTTACAAGCAAGAGTTTTTAAGGGTATATAAAAAAAACCTAGATTTAGTAAAGGACGCATCTCAAAAATCTGTGGATGGTTATTTAGAGTTGTTTGTAGACTACAAGTTAAAGGTACAAGAGGCCTATGCTCAAAAGCTGGATCAAGGAAAAGCATACAAAAAAGAGTTTGAAAAATACCGTGCTCAGTTATCTAGAAATTATTTATTNGAGCAGAAGATTGAACAAGACATGGCTTTGGAAGCCTATGAGCGCTCTAAGGAGCAAATAAATGCGCAGCATGTTCTAATTATGGTTGATTATGATGCCTTGCCTCAAGACACACTTGTGGCATACAATAAGGCTACAGAGGTGATGAAAAAGGCTAAAAATGGTGCAGATTTCACAGATTTAGTGCTTCAATACTCTGAAGAGCCAAACACCAAAGAGCAAAAAGGTAATCTAGGTTATTTTTCTGCTTTTTCGATGTTATATGCATTCGAGAATGCGGCCTATAATACCAAAGTAGGTGCCATTTCTGATATTACAAGAACCAGTTATGGGTATCATGTTATTAAAGTTTTAGACAGAAGACCAACGGGAAATGAAATTACAGTTTCTCATATAATGGTGTCAAATAAAAATGATGATCCTACTTTTGATCCTCAGGTAAGAATAAACGAATTATACCAATTACTAAATCAAGGACAGAAATTTGAAGACTTGGCAAAGCAATTCTCCGAAGATAAAAACTCTGGAGTCTCTGGAGGCAAACTAAAGCCTTTTACAAGAGGAAAGTTAAGAGCTCCTAAGTTTGAGCAGGCTGCCTTTGCATTAAATACTCCTGGAGATATCTCTAAACCTGTTGCCTCTTCTTTTGGATGGCACATTATACGTCTAGAGGGTATCAGCGAGCCAAAAACCTTTGAGCAGCAAAAAGAAAGGCTCTTAGCTCAAGGTAATAGAGGAGAAAGATTGATGGCTGTCACTTCAGAAATAAGAAGTAAAATAAAAGATAAATACGGCTANACAAATGANGCTACCTATGCTACTTTTTTTAACCAATTTGTAGACAAAGAAATTTTCAATAGAAGATGGAAGTATGATACACTAAACCCGACACTTGATAAGGTTATTTTTACAATTGGAAGTACAAGTTTTTACTACAGAGATTTTGCAGCACATTTGGCAGTTAGACAAACAAGACCGCTACCAAAATCTGTTAAGACTACAGAAAGCGCCGTAAGGTATATATATGATGATTTTGAAACCGTAGTGCTACAAGAGTATTTTAGAGATAAACTAGAAGAAGAAAATCTTGACTACGCAGCTGTAATTAGTGAGTATAGAGATGGCCTACTTATATTTGATGTGATGGAAAATAATATCTGGAGTGTTGCAAAAACAGATACCCTAGCCCTGCAGGACTATTACCAAAAAAACAAAGCAAGCTATCTTTGGAAAGACAGGGTGGAAGCTACTATTATAACAAGTAACGAAAAAGCCGCATTAGAAGAGGCTAAGGTTTTGTTAGAAAAGGGGAAGACACCCCAAGAAGTAAAAGAGCTGCTCAATAGTGATGCTGCTTTAAGGGTTTTACTCTCAAAAGGAATGTTTGAAAATGGTGCCAAACAATTACCAGAAAACTTTGAGTTTGTTGCAGGGGTTTCTGGAATTTACAAAGACCAGGGCGGCTACACTTTGGTGCAAGTAGACAAGATGTTACCTGCTAGTGAAAAATCTTTTAAAGAAGTAAGAGGTAGTGTGATGAGCGCTTATCAAGTACAGCTTGAAGCCTCTTGGATGCAAAGCCTAAGAGATAAGTATTCTGTGGTGATACATAAAAAGACACTTAAAAAAATCAAAAAAGAACTTAAAAAATAATGTCTAAACTACTTCTTATATTGACTTTGTGTACGGCTTTAGTTGGCTGTGATTTTTTGGAGCCTAAAAGCGCCAAAGAACCCGTAGCTAGAGTAAACGACACCTATTTATACCAGGAAGATATACAGGCTTTAATTTCAGAAAATACCACAAAACAAGACAGTATTAGTATTGTTGCCAACTATATCCAAAGGTGGGCAACACAACAGCTGCTTATAGATCAAGCAAATATAAACTTGCCCCAGCAGCAAATAGAAGACTACCAGGGTATGGTGGTGGAGTATAGAAACGATTTGTTTGCAGAGGCCTACAAAGGCGCAATTGTATCTAAGCTTTTGGACAGCACTATAACCCGGGAAGAGTACACCTTGTTTTACCAACAAAATAAAGAGAACTTCACCCTAAAGGAAGAAATTTACAAGTTGCGATACATACACCTAGATGCTAGTTTTCCAACTATTTCTGAAACAAAGCAAAAACTACGTCGTTTTAATACTGAGGATGTTGCTGCTTTGCAGGATAGTAGTTTAGAGTATAAGGGAGCTAATTTTAATGACTCTATTTGGGTTAAAAAAGAAACATTACTAAGGCAACTCCCAGTAATTAGAACCAAAGAATCTAAGGTTTTAAAAAAAGCTGCTTTCTCACAATTAGAAGATTCATTAGGAGTATATTTGCTCAAAATTGAAGATGTGCTATCTCCCAATCAAACAGCACCTTTACAATATATTAAGCCTATTATTAAAGAAATTATTTTAAATAAAAGAACGCTAGAACTTATAAAGGAACTAGAAAAAGACATTACTAAAGATGCTGTTAAAAACAAAAATTTTGAAGTGTATACCCAAAAATAGTATTGCAATACTTTTGTTGCTGTGTGCTCAAACCTTTATGGTTGCTCAAGAGGTGATTGCTGTAGATAGTACGGGAGTTGCCAGAGAAAATCCATTGCTAGAAGTTGCTAGTGCTCCAAAACAAAGTGATTCTATCTTACCTTTTAAACGCTACAAGGCAGAGGGAGTCTCTGCGGTTATTGGAGGCTATGTAGTTTTGGACAGTGATATAGATAAGAGTTATCTAGAATTTAAACAAAATGGAGTCTCTGTTGAGGAGATAACCAGGTGTGAGCTTCTAGGTAAGTTAATGGAAGATAAGTTATACCTCCACCAAGCAAAACAGGATAGTATTATGATCTCTGACGCAGAGATAAACCCGCAAGTGGATCAACTTGTGCAATACATGGTTGGCCAACTTGGGAGCGAAGAAAAAGTAGTTGCATATTACCGTAAAGACAATTTATTACAGCTTAAAAACGATTTGCTGAAAGCCAAAAGAGAGATAGAGCTGGCAAAACGCATGCAGGCTAAAGTGGTAGAAGTGGTTGAGGTTACTCCAGAGGAAATATCTGTTTTTTTTAATAGTATACCCCAGGATGAGCGTCCAGTGTTTAGTGCAGAGGTTGAGGTGGCTCAAATTGTTGTGGAACCTAAATTTTCTAAACAAGCCCTTCAAGGAGTTATAGACAGACTTAATGAATTAAGAGAAGACATCGTAGAGGGAGGTTCTAGTTTTGCGACAAAAGCCGTTTTNTATTCTAAGGATGGGGCTGCCTCAAGAGGTGGTTTACTGCCAAGTATGCGCAGAGGTGATCCTTACTCTAAGATTTTTAAAGATGTTGCTTTTTCTTTATTAGAGGGTGAAGTGAGTGAGCCGTTTGAGTCAGAATTTGGTTTTCATATCCTTAAGGTAGATAAAATTCGTGGGCAAGAAATAGATGTGCGCCACATCATTTTATTTCCAGAATTAACCAATGATGCTATAGACCAGGCAAAAGACCGAATTGAAAAAATTAGAACCAGTATTATTAATGACAGTATATCCTTTGGTAGAGCTGCTCGTCTATACTCTGATGATAGTAATACAAGTAACAACGGTGGGCAGTTAGTAAATCCTACAAATCAAGATACGCGTTTTGATTTAACAAAGATGGATCCAACCCTTAGTGCTCAAGTATACAATCTAGCCAAAAATGAAGTATCAAAAATATTTGTTGACCAAGATAGAACTGGTAAAAAGACCTATAAGTTTTTGACCGTAACAAACAAATATGAGGAGCATCCTGCAGATTTTGTAAAAGACTACGAGAAAATTAAATCTCTTGCACTACGTCAAAAACAAATCAAGACCATTGAGCTGTGGCAAGAGCAAAAAATCAAAGACACCTACATAAATGTAAATAAAGATTACAGAGATTGTGTTTTTGCAAGTGATTGGGTAAAGAAATAAATTTCACTGGCAAACCCGTGAGTTTTTGGTCTTGTTTTTTACTCGAAATTAATTAGGATAAATTTATTTTATAGCATATGTCAGACGTAGCATTAGTGCAGCAACTCGTTACAAGGTATGAAGCCTTGCGCCAAGAAATTAAAAAAGTAATTGTAGGACAGGATGCGGTTGTAGAAGAGGTTTTACTGTCTGTATTCTCTGGAGGGCATGCACTTTTAATTGGTGTTCCAGGACTTGCTAAAACATTACTAGTAAATACAGTTTCTCAGGCTTTGGGTTTAGGGTTTAAGCGTATTCAATTCACCCCAGATTTAATGCCCAGTGATATTCTAGGGTCTGAAATATTAGATGAGTCTCGTAATTTCAAGTTTATAAAAGGGCCTATTTTCTCTAATATTATATTGGCAGACGAAATTAACAGAACACCACCAAAGACTCAGGCGGCACTCCTGGAAGCTATGCAAGAGCGCAGCGTAACGGTTGCAGGACATAATTACAAACTGGATTTACCTTATTTTGTATTGGCTACTCAAAACCCAATAGAGCAGGAAGGAACGTATCCTTTGCCAGAGGCCCAGTTAGACCGTTTTATGTTTGCTATTAATTTAGATTACCCAAGCTTTGCAGAAGAGGTTGAGGTGGTAAAGGCAACGACCTCTGGAACTCCGCAAAAAGTAAACCCACTGTTTACGGCTCAAGAAATTATAGATTTCCAGGAGCTTATACGCCGCATACCTGTGGCAGATAATGTTATAGAATATGCTGTTACACTTGTGGGTAAAACAAGACCAAAGAGCCAAAGTGCTCCAGAGCTTGTGAAAAAATATATAGATTGGGGTGCGGGCCCAAGGGCGTCTCAAAACCTTATTTTGGCTGCCAAAACACATGCTGCATTACAAGGTAATTTCTCTCCAGATATTGCAGATGTGCAAAAAGTAGCGGTGGGTATACTGCGTCACCGTCTGATAAAAAACTACAAGGCAGAAGCAGAAGGACTTTCTATTGAAGCTATAATTACTAGTTTATTGTAGCACAACTGGACTTGTTTTTTACTTAAAAGTATTGTTTTTACTTACTTTCATTATTTTTAAATCGATAATTTTCATACCCTGAAATTATCGATTTCGTTATTTTTAAAGATAATTGTTGCTTATTGTTAAACAATGTGTAATTTAAAATGAATTTCATTGTGTATTTTTAAATAATTCATATTTTTTGTATCTTCGCAGCACTTGTAAATAAAGGGTTTACCGGTACTTATTGTATACATAATTTAAAACCAGATAGTATGGCGTTTGATATAGAAATGATTAAAAAGGTGTATGGGCAAATGGCAGAGCGAATTGACTCTGCGCGCAATGTTGTTGGAAAACCATTAACACTCTCAGAAAAAATATTATACAATCACCTTTGGGATGGCGCTGCCACTTCTGCCTTTACAAGAGGTGAAGACTACGTAGATTTTGCTCCAGACCGTATTGCGTGCCAGGATGCAACAGCTCAAATGGCACTATTGCAGTTTATGCAAGCAGGAAAGCCTAAAGTTGCAGTACCCACTACGGTACATTGTGATCATTTAATCCAAGCAAAGCAAGGAGCCAAAAAAGATTTAAAGCGCGCCAATGAGGTAAGTAATGAAGTGTTTGATTTTTTAGGTTCTGTATCTAATAAATATGGCATTGGTTTTTGGGCACCAGGAGCGGGTATTATACATCAAGTAGTTTTAGAGAATTATGCCTTCCCTGGAGGTATGATGATTGGTACAGATAGCCACACAGTAAACGCTGGTGGACTGGGTATGGTCGCCATT
>JGI20157J14317_10004276_pt1 | contig 11073 bp, 8 predicted proteins | sample COG_07_FD_14317 | JGI IMG/M metagenome (IMG submission 14317)
CAAAGTGCCCAAGGATCCTAATTGCTAATTCATAACGGGAAACCTCTTCGGTGCCAGCCCAATGAAAAAGACCATTTAATTGAGGTCTCTCCAAAAGCTCAACCACCGCGTCTCCAGTATTCTCTGATGAACAGGGCTGTCTAATTTCATCATCAAAAAAAGTTAGCGTTTTCTGCTCTGCAAGCCCTCTCAAGATTTTTTCATGCTGACTTCTTTTTCCGGATGGGCTGTTTCCGTTTATTAATGTGATTCTTAAAACTACAATATTTTCTTCACTAACAGATAAAACTTTTTTTTCAGCCTCTAGTTTTTGTTTTCCGTATTCAGATATTGGATTGGGAACATCCGTTGATCGATAAGGAGATTTCTTTCCGTCAAAAACCATATCTGTAGATATGTGAATAAAACGAGCTCCAATGTGTGAGGCAATAGATGCCAAACGATGCGCGCCACCAACATTAACTAATTTTGCATTTTCAGGAGATAAATTAACAGCATCAGGGGAAGACACTGCCGCACAGTTTACGATCACATCCGGCCATTGATCAAAAAGTTCTCTCGTTAATTGTTCATCGTTTTCTAATGACAGTGCTTTACATAGTTGTTCCCCAGCATGAACAATTGAGGATACATTTGAATAAGGATACAAAACATGCCCACGACGAACAACCGACTGACTAACAGCAGAACCCAATAATCCAGATGCACCAAATACAGCTACTTTCACGCAAATAATCTATGGGAACAAAACATAGATCACAACACCATGTTTAAGGACACCCTTTTACTTGATCAATTGAATGGAATAATTATTGTTAAATAAATTATATGAATTTTTCCCAACTTGCGAATCATCGCATTCTGGATCAGCCTATTTACCAACCAGGCAAACCAATTGAACAAGTCGCCCTTGAGTACAATCTCGACATAAACGAGATATGTAAATTGGCCTCTAATGAAAACCCCTGGGGGGCATCTCCAAAAGCTATTGAAGCAGGTAAAAAAAGTTTAGAAAATATTCATCTTTACCCTGAAGGAAGCGGATTCAAATTACGGGCTAAAATTGCTTCGCTTCAAAAAATAGATCCCAATCAAATTATACTTGGTAATGGCTCAAATGAGATTATTGAATTATTGGGGCATGTATTTTTAGATACAGAAGATGAAGTTTTAGTGGGACAACACGCCTTTGTCGTATACAAACTTACAGCATTATTAATGGGTGCTCGTCCGGTTGTTGTACCAATGCCAAACTTGGTTCATGACCTAAACAAATTTCGCGAGGCAGTAACTGATAAAACGAAGCTTATTTTTCTACCCAGCCCAAATAATCCGACAGGCACAGCCAATTCCCCAAAAGAAATAATCGCATTTGCCGAATCACTTCCAGACCATGTAATCTTTTGCCTAGACGAAGCCTATGCTGAATACCTTGAAGATCCGCCTGATCTCCGACCACTCATTCGTGATGGAAAAAAAATTATCGCGATGCGAACATTTTCAAAAATTTACGGATTGGCCGGACTCCGTATTGGCTATGGGTATGGAAATCCTGNGTTGATCAATCTTCTTCAAAAAGCTCGACAACCGTTCAATGTAAACTCAGTTGCTCAGGAAACTGCAANTACCGCATTGGAAGATCAAGAATGGGTATTGGAATGCAGGAAAAAAAACCAAAGCGGGCTCAAACAATTGGAAGATGGGTTTCGAAAACTGAAATTGGAATTTGTTTCCAGCAAGGCAAATTTTTTATTAGTCAAAGTGGGAGACGGGCAGAAAATGTTTAAAGACTTACAGCACCTAGGAGTAATTGCCCGGTCAATGGCTCAGGGCTTGAATGAATATTTAAGGATTTCAGTTGGTACAGAAATTGAGAATGAAAAAGTTCTGCATGCAATAAAAGTAATTCTCGATCGAACTTTATCCTCAGGATGAAGGATTTCTTATTCTTAATGGAATTCCGTTATGTAATTCTGAGTGCATGGTTTCTAACTAGCCTGTGGGGTTTATACATAAGCACATACAGATCCTTCATTGATCGCGTTCGGGCAGGCATCACGGCTGTCCCGGATAATGACAATACCGATAAACTCATGAGCTCACTCCTTGCCGCACCCAACCACCAAAGACCTTATCATGTAGAATCTGCATTTCTTTCTTCGATTCAGATCATTTTGGGAACTGTTGCATTTTCCTTCTTTCTAAAAGTACTTTTTGCAAACGAAAATGCGGGGTGGGGCTTTTGTATTGGATCATCATTTATCTTAGCTTTTCTTTGGGAGCGAGCCTGGATAGGAATTGCATCGCAATCCTTAGCTGCCAGCTCTTTTCTTCCACTGCATTTAAAATTTGGTAAGCCACTTATGTTCGGTGTCCGAATGATTTGCTTTCCAATATCAATCATTCTTCGGCAAATTGAAAAATTTATGCACTCCTGGACTGACCCCCGAATAGAGGTAAAGGATGAAAAAAACGAGTTAGCAGAACATATTCGAACACTCAGCAGAGAAAGCTCAACACTCGACCCTGAAGTTTTTGAAATTGTTGGCAACACCCTTGAAATGGGTCACCTTCATGTCCGGGATATTCTTGTGCCAAGGAACCAGGTTCAGGTTTTAAATTGTGAAGATTCACTTGAAGAAAACCTTCAGATTGCCAGAACATGTGGCCATACAAGATTACCTGTATGCAAAGGTAACCTAGATCATTGTATTGGCATTATCCATGTTAAGTACGCTTTTCGTATTATGTGCGAAGGAAAATCAATTGATTTAAAATCTCTAAGTAAAGCACCAGCTATATTGTCCACTGAAGACCCGCTTCCTGTAGCACTAAGAAAAATGATGAAGTGGAAAGTTCATATGGCTTTGGTTCGCGATGAATTTGGTGGGATCGATGGCGTGATTACCCTGGAGGATATTCTCGAAGAAGTCGTAGGTGAAATCCAGGATGAATTTGATTCGGATGAAAGAACTGTAAGGAAATCTGGATCTAACAAATGGAAAATCTCGGGTATGAGCCCCGTGCATGAATTACCCAAAGAACTTGTAACTGACTCCAAAGAAGAACTCACCAGCTTCGGGGGGTTAATTACAGAGGAACTTGGCAGAATTCCTGAGGAAGGAGAAACACTTACCCTTAATAATATGCATATTAAAATTCTAGAGGCTGATGAAACTAGGATTCATCTGACCGAAGTTAGAATTCAAAATCAGGATAATAAAAAGGAGCCTGATTTTACCGAGGAAATAGAATAGGTTTTTTACCCAGGGTTTTTCCCTCAAGCCTAAAGTCCCAATTCAAATCTTTTTCCCAATTTTCACAGGGTAGTAAACCCATCAATCCATTTACCGTACCATGAACATCTGGCATAACAGGAGCTAGTAATTGAATTGCGAGTCGGAGAGATTCAACCATTGTCCCCAAGCAAGTTTTGAGTTTTTGACTGTCTAATTCATCATCAGATTTTGCCAGTTTCCATGGCCTTCTCTCATCCGCATATTTATTAATTGCCCTAATGAAAACAAATATTTGATCTAGCCCCTGATTAAACTGATAGCTATTAAAAAAATCGAGTGCCATAGGCTTCATTTCTTCAAAATGGATTTTTAATTTTTGTTCAAATTCTTCGTTTAACTCAGCAACTGGGACAACTCCATTCTCATAAGTTGCAATCATATGAAAAAGGCGACTCACCAAATTTCCCAAATCATTACCCAAATCGGTTTTGTACCTCGATTCAAATCGATCCAAGGAAAAATCAGCATCTTGACCAACGGTCATTTCACGCATCACAAAATAGCGAAATGGATCGACTCCTCTTTGCTCAATTAGGCTTAGGGGATCAACCACCTCGCCTGTACTTTTAGACATTTTTTCTCCAGAGCTCATCCACCACCCATGTGCCAGAATTTGTTTTGGAATAGGTAAGTTCGCTGCCTTTAACATAATTGGCCAATATATCGAATGCGGTGGTGCCAGTATATCCTTGCCTATTACATGCAAGTCTGCCGGCCAATATTTTTCGAAAGTTTCATTTCCGTAACCTACTGCAGAAATATAATTAACCAGTGCATCAAACCAAACATAAGTTACATATTCTTCATCAAATGGTAGTTGTATCCCCCAATTCAATCGATTTTTCGGTCGAGAAATACAGAGATCATTCAAGGGTTCTTTCAAAAATTCTAAAACCTGGTTTTTTCTAAATCTCGGAACAATAAAATCTTCATTATCATTTAAATATTTAACCAACCAATCTTGGTATTTACTTAACTTAAAAAAATAATTGCTCTCTGTGATTTCGGTTACCTCACCATAAATCTCAGGCCATTCTCCATTAACCTTATCTTTTTCCTGTAGGAATTGTTCTGCTCGCATCGAGTAAAAACCCGAATATTCAGCCTGATAAATCTCACCACGATCAAATAAATCGCTAAGCAAATGAGAAACCACTTTTTTATGCCGTTCTTCGGTAGTTCTAATATAATCATCGTTTGAAATATTAAGTTCCTGAAGGAGGTTTAAAAATTCGTTGGCAATCCGGTCACATCTTTCCTGTGGAGTAACTCCTTCCTTTTCTGCTCCCTGTTGTACTTTTTGACCATGTTCATCTAAACCGGTGACAAAGTGCGTTTCCAGTCTGTTTAAGCGTTTGGTGCGCACAATAACATCAGCCAATATCTTTTCATATGCATGTCCCAAATGTGGAGATCCGTTTGCATAGTCAATTGCAGTAGTTAAATAAAAAGTCTTACTCATTATGTTCTTTTCCTAAAGTAATTAAAAATAATAACAAACCCTTTTACTTCGAAGTAGGAGATTGACTTACAAATATATTATACATGTAATATTATATAAACAAAGATTCATCTCCCTAGAAATGCATTGCATCACTAGTTAAATTGTTTTGATTCTTTGCTCCGTGTCGATTTTTCTGCAATTTGCATGTGCCTTTACGGGCCAACCCTTTTATATTACCCATGAGTGACAACGAACAGGCAAGTCAAGATCTATTAGAAGTTGAGGGCATTTTAGAACTCAATGANAACAAAACAGGCGTATTGCTCGACCCCGAAAGAGGAGGCAAAACAACGCCTCTGGACCCTTTCGTACCCAAAGAGTTAATTCGTAGATTTAAACTTAAAAAAGGATCTGTAATTAAAGCGGATGCTGTTCCAGACAAAAATCGTCCAAACCCCAAAGTTCGTTTCGTTCATACAGTAGATGGATTAAGTATTAAAGATCGCAAACAACAGTTTCGATTTGATCAGTTAACAACTATCCAGCCCAATAAAAAGCTTCACCTGGAAACTGAAGATAAAAGAATGACAACTAGGGTATTGGATCTTTTTTGCCCAATCGGAAAAGGACAACGTAGCTTGATAGTTGCCCCTCCCCGTGCTGGAAAAACCACGATCCTGCATGACATTGCAAAAGGCGTGGAAGAAAATCACCCTGAATGTCATTTAATGGTTTTGTTAATCGATGAACGACCTGAAGAAGTTACCGATTTTAAACGCTCTGTGCAGGCCGAAATTTATGCATCTTCCAACGATGAGGAAGTGAAAACTCACCTCAAAATTGCTGAATTAGCAATTGAGCGGGCCAAAAGATTGGTGGAAAGCAAAAAAGATGTAGTTCTTTTAATGGACTCCATTACTCGACTATCCAGGGCATACAACGCTGCCTCAGGCAAAAGTGGACGCACAATGACAGGCGGATTGGATGTTCGTGCCCTAGAAAAACCAAGGCAAATTTTCTCTGCTGCTCGAAACTCAGAAGAAGCCGGTTCTCTGACAATTGTTGCTACTGCATTAGTTGAGACTGGCTCAAAAATGGACGAACTTATTTTTCAGGAGTTTAAAGGTACGGGTAATAGTGAAATCATACTTGACCGAAAAGTTGCTGAGCTCAGGCTTTGGCCAGCCATTAATCTGGCATCTTCTGGTACCCGGAAGGAGGAAGACCTTGTAGAACCTGCTATCCTCGAGAAAACATCTTTCCTCAGGCGTGCCATGTCACCGATGAAAGTAATAGACGCTGCTGAAAGCCTTTTGGATAGAATGTCAAAGACACAATCAAACAAAGAATTTTTAGACTTGATACAAACCTCATAACTCATTGACAAAAGCCTGTCTTCTCGACACTTTCTAACTTTCTACATTAATCAATTTCTGGCAACCTTATGCACAATTTCTCTGATCAATGCTTGGATCTAGCCCGTTCACTTCTGGGTAACAACCTTCAGCACATCAACGAAGACGGATCGGTCACCCCCGCACCCGGCGAAAAATCTCGAGTAGATGAACCTGGTCATGCAGCACTTGCGATTGGTGAGTTTTTTCGGGCGACTGGTGAGGTAGAACTCGGGGAGTATGACTTGCATGACTTGACCGCACGCTGTGTTACTCAACAGGCATTTAATGATGAAGCTAATGATAACGGGATGGCATATGCGTCGTTGGGCCTTCTCTCCTTTGGTGCATCAAAAGAGAGGAATGCTGTTTGGGAGCGCCTTTTAGACCCGACCAGAGAACAATTGGATCAATGTCTTCTTTATCGCTCCGATCACGAAGATCATTATCAAGCTTTTAATATCGCCAAATCAGTCGCCCGTTTCAGTTTCGGACTCACCAAAAAAGATGATACTGGAAAAGTAATCGATCGCTTTGTAGAACGAATTGAAGCAAGCAGTTCAACTGGTTTCTTTGATGATAATAATAAGAACAATGGAGGAGTTTATGATATTTATGGGCTTCTATCATTTATTTTCATCAGGCAGGCACTTCAGTTGCATGCAAATGTTCATCTAAAAGACAGAAAGTTGCCAAAATTGAGAACTTTTGCTGAAAAATATCTAAAGATGTTACCGGACATGGTTCGGCAGGATGGTTTAGGTTGGAATTTTGGTCGTTCTATTGGTGCATATGGACAACTTCATTGTATCAGTATGATCCTTCAGTCCATGAGAGATCACTGGATAAATCCGGAGAAAATGCCAATCTACTTGGATACGCTCAGAAAATTATTTCAATACTTTTTCGTCACATATTTAGATCAGGAAAAAGGCGATCTTGTAATTCGGGACGCTGAAAGAAATACCGTTCCAAATCACACCACCAGAATGGCAAATTTCGACGCTGCTCGAAACCTTTGCCAATGGTCAAGGTTGGCAAAAGTAATAGGTGGCTCACTTGCTGTCCCTCCTTCTTCTAGGTCCAAGACAGCGGGCCGTTTTGTTATTTTTGATAAATCTCATAAAAAAGAACATGGAGCCTTCCTGTTTAGGGATGAAAATAATGGTATTCAATACCAGCTTCCTCTTGTCGGACCTGGCAATACAATAACAAGTGATAACTTGGCGTTTCCACACTGTTCTGGAATTTTCGACTGGCCGGTAAACAAATATCTTCCCGTAATGATGCCGGAACTTACCTTTGGTGATCAGGTTATTATTCCATCCTACTACGGGAAGAACTGCGTTACAGGTATTGGTTTGAAAAAATCATTCTACCTACGCTTTGATCAACCTGACCTTGTTAAAACAGACGGTACTTTCGCTTACGGTATTGGTAGTTGTCATGTGCAATGGTCATTTGGCGATGGACGCGTACAATCTGAATTCACATTTAAAGTAAAAAATCAGGTGACTATGGATAGTATGAGATTAGCACTCGTCATTGGCTCACCTCATACTTCATACAGGCTAGGAACTACTATCAGACAAGGACCGGAAGGTCTGCGGGCAAATGTGGAAAAAGATGACTTCCAAGCTACCTGGGGGAATTTTGAAACCGTTACTGAAGATCCGGATTTTCGTGGATATGCTGGTAATATCCACTATGTTCAGTATTTGGTTAGGGATCACCCTTTAGTTATGAGACCAGGGCAACAATACAAATTAGTTCTATCTTATCAGCCTGACATTGCATTTGCTGACGAATAAAAGCTGATTACTTTTCGATTCTCTATTTGAGAAATTAGTTAAAATTCTCATCATGCTATCCGCTCGAGTAATACCCTGCCTTGATGTAGACAATGGTAGGGTTGTAAAAGGCGTAAAATTTAAGGATATACGCGATGCCGGGGACCCTGTTCTCGTTGCCCAGGCATATGAAGAGCAAGGTGCAGACGAACTGGTTTTCCTGGATATTACTGCATCAAGTGACAACCGCAACACCATGATCGATGTGGTTAAAAAAACGGCTGATACATGCTTTATGCCATTAACAGTTGGAGGAGGTATTAGAAATGTCACTAATATGCGAGAAATGCTTCTTGCAGGGGCAGATAAAGTTAGTGTCAACACCGCTGCAATCCTCAATCCAAATATTATTAATGATGCTTCCAAAACATTTGGTAACCAATGTATTGTAGTCGCTATAGATGCTAAAAAAAGTACTGATGGATGGACTGTATATACCCATGGAGGCAGGAAAACTACTGCATTAGACGCTATTAAATGGGCAGAGGAAGTTGTAAGTCGTGGTGCGGGAGAAATTCTTCTCACCAGTATGGATATGGACGGCACTAAAAAGGGTTTCGATCTTGATTTAACAAGAGCTGTAAGTGAGGCGGTTGAAGTTCCAATTATTGCTTCTGGGGGAGTTGGAAATCCAACTCATATGGCTGAAGGTATAACTCTGGGGAAAGCCAGTGCCGTTTTAGCTGCAAGCATTTTTCATTTTGGACAATGCAGTATTGCCGAAACCAAAAGGGAAATGAAAAAACACGGCATTCCAGTCCGTTTGTAGACAATTAATTTAACTCTTAGTCCAAGAAACAAAGGCCGCATTACCCATGCGGTCTATGTCTTTCTTCCCAGCCTTGGTTATGACATTTCCGTCAGCATCTAGTATTACAAGATAAGGTATAAATTCAACTTGAAGGGAAAGGCTAATATCACGAGCGACATCGGATTGGTTTTTCAATGCAAACCATGGCATCTTATATTTTTTCATATAATTTGCCTGGGCTTTTGAACTTCCGTCAGAACCGACAAGGACAACTTCAAATTTTTCCTTATGTTCCTCCTTAAACTTTACCAACTTTGGTGTAAAACTTCTGCAAGGTCCGCACCAACTAGCAGAAAAGTAAAGCCCTACATACTTTCCATTTAATTGATCAACAGATACTTCGTTTCCATTGGTATCCAATAATGTATGGGGTAAGGAAATTTTATCGCCCTGTTGAACCAAACTATTCACGCTATCATCAGACTTTTTTATTTCTGAAAATAGATGAATTCCGTAACTAAATATAATCAGACTTCCAATAAAAAGAATTACTTTTAAAGGCTTATTCATGAGGTTAAGTATAAGAAATTTCCCTTATTGAACCAAGCATATTTACCGAACGGTTTTAATAATCTTTTACGGAGAGTAGTTTAGAAAAATCATCTAGATAGCTTGCTGAAACCTCCTCCAACTCAAAATTCTTTGCTTTAATTAGGCACTCTTCGGACATAGTAATGTTGTGGTTCTCGGATTGCATCGCTTTTGAAAGAACCGACTTAAGAGAGTCATCACGGTGTTTTGATTTATGATCAAACACATAACCACTTTTATTATTTTCAACCAAATCCTTAAAGCATTCGAGTGCAGAAACAATTGGAATACAACCACAGCTCATTGCTTCGAGTACGGAAAGTCCAAATGTTTCACCCTTTTCAGCAAGCGAAGGATAAGCAAATATTCTAGCTGTCTTTAACTCTTTATTTAATTCACTCTCAGAAAATACTGGATCTAATAATTCTATGCACGCACTACTTTCAGAAATCATTTTTCTTAACTGATTTATAAACTTTTTTCCCCCTCCCCCCTGCCCTGTTTGCCATGGACCACGAATAGATAGCTTCCAGTTCTTACGAATGTCAGTCGGTACAAGTTTAAAAGCCTGGATCAATTCAGCTACTCCTTTTTCAGGGTGTATTCTACCCAAATAAAATATCTTTAAATCCCGTTTTAAATAATCAGATTCCGAATCTGCTTTCCAATTTAGTGGGTATGGAAGAACAGAAATCTTTTGTCTGCTACTCGCTATCTCTTCTTTTACAGCTGCTCCAATTGCTTTAGTCGGTACCTGAAAACAGCAAGCCTTTTTGTAATACTTTAATTGTCCCTTTGGATACCTGCCAACATGTACATAAATTTTACCAAATTTTACTTTAGGTAAAAGAAGTGGTGCCCAAAATGCATGGGTAACCAAAAGGTCAGCTTTTGGTAGTACTTTTTGAGCACGGAAAACATAAAGGAATTCTTTTATTTTAAGTAACAAAGCATTGTTTACCGAATTAAATCCACCAACTCTTAGGTGTCGTACATTCCCATTTTGTTCTTCTTCAGGAAGTCCATCGTATTTTCGTGATACATGGGTTACTTCATGACCTTTTGACGAGAAGCTCTGCCCTAAAGCGTCCCACGCTTTTCCAATAGCACCTCCCCGTAACGCTGGAACAGGGAAAAAGGCTCCGTGTAAAATTGTTATTTTCATTCAAGGGGTAACCACTTCAAGCACCTTGCAAATTTTCTTCGCTGCTTTTTGAATATGGAGTTTATTCCTGAAACAAAGGCCGGCATTTGAATGCATCTTGGCATGTTCGTTTCGAGACCATTTTTCAATTAAGGTATCAATTCCATTCTGATCATTCTGAGCAACAATCCCACAATTTGAATCAATTACTTCGCGCCAAAGGTTTACTTTATTAGTTAAAAAAACCGGGGTCTCAACTGATAATGCTTCGGCAACAACCATACCATAATTCTCCTGATGGGAAGGTAGAATTAACGCATCAGCACATCGTAAAGCACCCCATTTTAAATCACCATGTAACATGTCCGTCCAAATTATTTTTTGGGGCAGTTTTTTCGCTAACTTTTGCAAACCTTTTAAATACTTATCAGGTTGATCTATCGGTCCGCCTAAAACTAAAACCTCATTCTTAGACGATTTTCTTGCAAAAGAATTAATCAGTAAATCGACTCCTTTTTTAGGGTGAAATCTCCCCAAATAAAGAAGCACTTTTTTATCCCTTAGTTTTGGGTATTCAGATAAGAAAGTGGCACATTGTTC